>Ga0210040_10003515_pt1 | contig 21125 bp, 18 predicted proteins | sample CryGeyCG12114_NA_FD_185462 | JGI IMG/M metagenome (GOLD analysis project Ga0210040, IMG submission 185462) | Groundwater microbial communities from aquifer - Crystal Geyser CG19_WC_8/21/14_NA (SPAdes) (version 2) | ecosystem: Environmental > Aquatic > Deep subsurface > Groundwater | place: USA... | reverse complement strand
CCAGCTCTTTGCCAGATGCCATAAAAGGCAGAGTTGCCTTTATCTCGAAATTGTTGAGTTTGAGCAGGCTTTCTATCTCCGGAAGAAAATAATAATGTAAATGATGCAATTCTTCAAATTCATCTGTCTTCACATTATCTTCTAGCAGCAGGCAAGTGAACTTTACAAAGGCATCCTGGCGTAGCAAATCTAGGCTTGTTTCAGATATTCTGATTATCTCGGTGTCGTTACTTTTTTTACGAAGTACGCGCACAGGAGAATAATCCCGGACAACGGCATTCCCATTCCAGAAATCGAATATGAAGAACCCACCATTTTTAAGTAGGTTGTAAGTATTTGAAAGGGTTTTATTCTGGTCTTCGAAGGAAGTTAAATAATTCACAGCTGAGAACATGGAGATAACAACATCATATTTCCGATCTATCTGATTAGCTTCCTGAAAAGAAAAGTTATAAAGGTTGGTCATCAGGTTATTTGCTTTCGTTAACTCCCTGGCCTCTTCAATCATACTTGCCGAAATATCACTGCCATCAATCTTGTATCCATACTTGGCCAATTCAATTATATGGCGGCCTGTACCGCAGGCCAGATCAAGTACGCTACAGCCTGAAGCTTCTCTTCTGGCAAAATTCTGAATTAAAGAATTGATATAAGCAGACTCTTCTGCATAGTTTTTATCTTTATACAACAAATCATAAAACTTTGCATACTTCTTAAACTGATCAACCTCCATTATTGTGCTATCTCTTTTAAAGTTTGTTTAACGATTTCAGAAACCGTAATCTGATCCTCCTTTTTCAGGGCCATGCCGCTTGGCACATAAAGTCCGTGCCGCGCAATCTTTTCAGCAATCGGGTAGCTTTCGTTCTTAAATAACCCCATCTTCTGAAATATCGGTTGCTCATGGAGCGGCCAGAAAAATGGCCTAGTCTGAACGCCTTTGCTCAGGAGCATTTTAGCCCAAGCGAATGCATCGATGGATACATTGTCTTCTAAAAGGAGGCCAAATACCCAATACACGGGTTTTGCCCACTCTTCTGCTTTTTGCAACCTGATGCCCGGCGTATCCTGCAAGGCTGATTTATACAACTGGCCCTGGTTAATTTTAATGTTCAGCAGCTCATCTATTCTTTCTACTTGGGCCAGGCCTACAGCTGCCTGTAAGTTTGTAATGCGGAAGTTATACCCTAAATCCTGATGTAGGAATCTTTGCTGCGGCTGAAAGCAGAGGTTCCGGTAATAACGGGCTGCCTCAGCAATTTTATCGTCGTCGGTCACCACCATGCCGCCTTCACCGGTTGTTATAATTTTATTGGCATAAAAGCTAAAGGTTGCTAAATGGCCAATGGAGCCGCATTTTTTGCCTTTATATTCCGCGCCATGTGCTTCAGCAGCATCTTCCAAAACGTACAAACCGTATTGCGCTGCAATCTCCATGATCGGGTCCATATCACAGGACTGGCCAAAAATATGAACCGGCATGATAGCTTTCGTTCTGGAAGTTATCTTGCTTTTTAGTTGGTTAACATCCAAATTCCAGGTTAATGGATCGACATCTATTAACACAGGCACGCCTCCGCGCCTGATAATACCCATAGGACAAGACATAATGGTATGGCAGGGAAGGATCACCTCATCTCCGGGCTGTAGATCTATGGCTGCCAAAGCCAACTCGATGGCTACGGTGCCGTTACACACTGCTATTGCATGCTTTACACCAATAAATTGTGCAAATTTTCCCTCAAACTCCTTTACATAAGGACCATCGGATGAAATCCAACCTGTTTCAATACAATTAGAAAGATATTTTTTTTCGTTCCCATCTAAAAGTGGCTCATTTACTAAAATCATGATGCTAAAAATGTGTTTTATCGTTGCTTACTCCATTATAAGGCCCTTGCTTGATTTCAAGCATTTCAGAATCTTCCAGCATCTCGAAGCCATGGCCCCCGCTTGCTAAAAGTATCGTGTCGCCCTGCATAAGAATTTTAGAGCAGATATAATTCAGATGCTGATCATAAAGGTTAACCTTTACTTTACCTTTTCTGATTACCAGTACTTCCTGTGTAAAAAAAACTTCTCTGGTAAGCTTGTTATGAAAGTGCGGCTTTATCAGTCCGTCTTTAGGATATTTAATAATCCCCAACTGCTGGGAATAATCATCAGGCGTATAAAACTCCGTTTTCTCAGGGCTGTAACCTGATTTAATTATATGGCAAATGGCCACATTGGAAACAGGATCCAGTACAACTTCTACCAGAGGTAATTTTACAGACGGCTCAACCATAATGTTTACTTAAGATTGGTTATAAAATTTGTTAAGTTAGCTTTCAATTTCCTGAACAGGCCAGGCTTTAGGCTTTCTATAAACAAGATAAAGAAAGGCGCTAATATAAGCGTAAAATATATTAAAACATGTAATATAGTCTTTAAAGAATAACCTGAAAATTGAAATGAAAGCAATATTCCGATAGCCAGCAGGCAGGTACAAAATAACTGAAGCAGGGGTTTTGAAAATCCTCTAAGCTTAAACACTTTAAAGTTTTTCTGAAGATACCATGCTGAGATTGTGATATTAGCAGCACTACTTATACTTAAACCAAGCGAAAGGCCTAAGTATGAAAAATCTGAAATAAGGGCTAAGGATACTATAATGTAAATAGCTAATTCTAAAATGGCAATAACGGAAAGAGCTATTGTTTTGCCTGTTAAGTAAAAAATTTTACTTATAATATTCCCCATACTGCCAAATATCAAAGCGCCCATTAATATCTTGAGCGCATTACTTACGCCTAGCACATCCTGATGTGTAAAAGCGCCTCTCTCAAACACAATACTTATTATCAGTTCTCCGGAAGTAAGTATCAGCAACACGATGGGCGCTAATAACATTAATATTGTGATAACAGCCTTGCTGACATAGGTGGAAAGCAAATTCCTGTCTTGGTGAACCCAGGCATCAGCCATCACCGGAAAAAAAGTTGTTGCAATACCTCCCGAAACCAATGTAGCCATTACCATCATCAGTTGATTACTATAGCCCAGGTAAGAAATATTGCCATCTGGTAGATTTGAGGCAATTACTCTTTCTATCAGCGTCGTCGACCTGAAGATAATGCCCGATGCTATTAGCGGCACGGAAGCTCTTAGCATAAGTATCACCTCTTTGTTCCTGAAAGAGAGATGATACTTATGCCTTTTAAAGCTCTTGAGAGCAATCGGGCTTACAATCAGCAACGAAACAAAAGAGCCAGACACGTATCCTACTGCAACAGACGCAATGCCAAGAATGCTATATAGTAACGTAACAGCAATAATATTGATGATTACGCCTATTACCGGAGCCATGGCTGCTCTCAGAAATTGTTTGTTTATGTGATAGAGATTTATTATAAAAGAAAAAAGCGCCTGTGTCGGAAGAGAAAAAATCAGGATTTTCAGAAGCAGGCTGGCTTTAGCTGTTTCAACTGGGGTAAAGCCCGGAGCAGCCAAGGTGAGAATTTGCGAAGCGGCAAGGAATACAGCCAGCACAATAACAAGCAGTCCTGCAGCACAGATCACGAACATGGAGTTAAAGATGCTCCTGAACTCGAAGGAACTGGAGTTGATTTTAAACCGGCTGAGTACCGGTAAAACCATTGATGAAATTGATCCCGTGAACAGGGCGCTGAAATAAGTTGGAATAGCTATAGCGGCAAAGTATAAATCCCGCTCTTGCGATGCCCCGAAATAATAAGCGATTACGAGGCTGCTTATAAAATTGATTATAACATTAATAAGTGAAAGCAGAGTAACTAAAACACTGCTTTTTAACAAAAAATTTGAGTTCACAGTTAATTTTGGAGGCTATTTGAACCAAATGTACAGGTTTTACTACAAAATTAAATGTTCCTGCAGGTTTATATTGTGTTAAAGTTGTAGGCTTCTCTTTAATAGTTGATTCCTGTAACATCAATTAATGCAAATAACTGTTTTAAAAATTGATTTTATACTTTTATTATGCTGTGTTATGATCTTAAACTGTATTTAATCTTACTGTAGAACAGGCCGAAATTTTGTTCATTTATACAGCCTGCCCTGTATGTTACGACTTAAGGTATGTGAAAGATGAGGCGGCTGGCAAGCCTTTTAGCCTTATTCTATGATGTTGTATCTTGGTTTTGCCTTGGATTCGTGATAATAATTTTGCAGAAAAGAGTTTTCTATATCCCTTCCGCTATTCACCTGCAGAAGCTATGGCCAGTTGCTTAAATAGGACTGCTTTTAACTTTAACCAACTAACGAATAAATTTATAGACCTTTGATAGTATAATATGATTCTCTAAATTTATGGCTCCTTTTCTATAACTAAGCCTGTTTAACTGTATAAGCTGGTTATTTCTTATGGTATTTATAACAATTGAATAAAGTGTATAAAAAAATTTATCATTCCTCTGATTTAGGGCAGTTGAGTTTCCTTGTTACCGGCGGTGCCGGCTTTATAGGCTCTGGCATTGTGCAGTATCTATTGAAGTACGGGGCAAAAAAAGTTCGGGTATTGGATAACTTTTCTACGGGCTCTTATGCTAACATCGAAGCTTTTAAGGAACATCCGGCATTTGAACTAATAGAAGGTGATATCCGGAACCTGCAAACCTGTAAAGAATCTTTGCAAGGAATGGATTATGTCTCTCATCAGGCAGCATTAGGTTCTGTGCCACGCTCTATAAACGACCCAATACTTAGCAACGAAGTAAATATAACCGGCTTTCTGAATATGATGGTAGCCTCCCGGGATGCTGATGTTAAAAGAATGATATATGCCGCCAGTTCCAGCACATATGGCGATCATGCTGGATTGCCTAAAGTAGAAGAACATATCGGTAGTCTGCTGTCTCCTTATGCAGTTACTAAGTATGTAAATGAGTTATATGCCGGCGTTTTCTCTAAAACGTATGGTTTTCATACTATCGGATTGCGTTACTTTAACGTTTTTGGCCCGAGGCAGAATCCGCATGGGCCTTATGCAGCTGTTATCCCGCTGTTTATGGAGGCTGTGCTGGAGAATAAAACTCCTCTTATTAACGGAGACGGAGAAACTAGCCGTGATTTTACTTTTGTTGAAAATGCTGTACAAGCTAATATTAAGGCGCTATTTGCAGCAGATATCTATGAGCATGAAGTTATAAACATAGCTTTTGGAGAACGCACCACGCTAAATGAATTATGGAGCAGAATAAATGAATTAGCAGGTTCAAATATTCAGGCACAATATTGTCCGGAGCGCAAGGGGGATATTAAACATAGTTTAGCAGACATTAGAAAGGCCAAAAAACTTATTGGTTATGCTCCTGAATATGCAGTTTCAGAAGGCTTAAAGCTTACCTATGATTGGTATAGTAAAGTATACACGTTATAGGGCAGGAATACATGTTACTGGTTGGCATGTATAACAGAATAAGTATGGCCTTAAGGCTAAATAATTATCTATTACAAAACTATCATACTTAATAGACAATAATCCTATTTCTATCTTGCCTAAAATAATCCATTATGTACAATAATATCAAGAAGCAGCAGGATATAAGGGCCTCTGATACGAGTGATGATATTGATCTTTTATACTTATTTAGAAAGATAGGTGAAGGATTCCGGGCTGTTGGTAACAGAATTGCCTATGCTCTAAAAGTAGTCAAAAAATATTACCTGTCGATTTTATTAATAATGATTATTGGGGTTGTAATGGGCTATGGATTATACTATACTACCAAACCATACTACACCTCCAGCATGACGCTTGTGCTGGCCCAGATACGGAATGAGTTTGTGGAAGATCAACTCATGAAATTATCTATCATGATAGATGATGATAACTTTGAAACAATAGCGGACAGATTAGACATAAGCGAGGAACAGGCAAAAGATATTAAAGGGATGACATTCTTTAATTTGGATCAGGAAAGAATAGCCGAGGATAGTATCCTGACAGGATCTCCTTTCAAAGTTGAGCTTTCGCTTTACAACAGCGCCTCGTTTCCTGTAATGGAAGTAGCTTTGGTGGATTATCTACAGAGCAATCGTTTTTTTGCAAAACAGCGCAGGATCAGGCAAACTCTGATACAAAATATGATTGGTAAGCTTAAAAGCGAGGTCAATTCTATTGACAGCATTAAAACCAATGTGACAGATCCGCGTGGACCTGTTAATGGCTTTGTATATGGTGAGCCTATTGATCCGGTTAATTTATACCGCGAGAGCGTCAGCCTCTATCAGCAGCAAATAGATTTGGAGGCAGAACTGGAACAGTTAAATACAATTGAGGTCGTTACCGGCTTTTCGCCCAGAAACAAAGCAACAGGTCCGCGGCTAAAAAGGTATCTGGCCATAGGTAGCCTTATTGCCTTTATGGTAGGGCTGGTTATTGCTGTTAATCTGGATGGCAAAACCAGGAAAGGCTAATACCAAATAACCCAAACATGCTTCCATAAAGTTAAACCCGGCAGGTTTTAAAATCTACCGGGTTTAGCTTTATATTTGTGTTGGAGTTGGTTATATCTTGCTACTATTCATCTTTCCGATTTACCCAACTCAGGTTGTATAAATCCTTGCGGCGATCTTTCAGGTTGCGCACGCTGCCGCCGGAGTTCAGGTCTTTCAGTAAATCCAGATCAAGGTCGGCTATTAGCGTCATCTCCGTGTTAGGTGTGGCTTCGGCAATTACGGCATCGTGCGGAAAGGCAAAGTCGGAAGGAGAGAACACCGCAGATTGCGAATACTGGATGTCCATGTTTTCTACTTTCGGCAGGTTGCCAACGCTGCCTGTGATGGCTACATAGCACTCGTTCTCGATGGCACGTGCCTGCGAACAGAGGCGCACGCGCAGGTATGCATTCTTAGTGTCTGTCCAGAAAGGCACAAACAGGATTTTCATGTCCATGTCGGAGAGCATACGCGCCAGCTCCGGGAACTCCACATCGTAGCAGATCAGGATGCCGATTTTACCGATATCCGTATCAAATATCTTCAGTTTGTGTCCGCCGCGCATACCCCAGTAATGCGATTCGTCGGGCGTAACGTGCAGCTTATACTGTGCATCATAAGTGCCATCGCGGCGGCAAAGATAGCTGACGTTGTACAGTTTGTTATCATAATACTCTGGCATGCTGCCGGCAATGATGTTGATGTTATACGACAGCGCCAGGTGTATCATGCGCTCGCGTATTTCCTCAGTATACTCCGCCATACTTCTGATGGCTTCTGAAGGAGATTCTTCGTTGGTAAGTGCCATCAGCGGTGCATTGAAAAACTCCGGAAATACCACAATATCAGATTTATAGGAGCTAACCGTGTCGACAAAAAACTCTACCTGCTGCATAAAATCGTTCAGGTCTTTCACCGCCCGCATCTGCCACTGTACTATACCAATGCGCACTACCGTTTTGCGGCCGCCTATTAGTTCCTCCTTTTCCTCATAGTACACGTTAATCCACTCCAACAAGGTGGCGTAGGAGCGGGATTCCTTGTCATCGGGCAGGTAGTTTTTCAGGATTTTGCGAACGTGGAAATCATTGCTGAGCTGGAAGGAAAGCACCGGATCCGACAGCTCCTTGTTGCGAACCATCTCTATATACTTGGCCGGCGTCAGTTTATCCGAGAAATCTTTATACCCAGGTATGCGGCCACCCGCAATAATACCGCGCAAGTTCAGGTTCTCGCATATCTCTTTACGGGCATCGTACAGGCGGCGGCCCAGGCGCATGTTGCGATACTCAGGATGTACAAACACATCGATGCCATACAGAGTTTCGCCTTCAGGGTCGTGCGATTTAAACGTGCCGTTGTCTATAATCTGTTCGTAAGTATGTTTGTCGCCATACTTGTCGTAGCTGATGATAAGGCTCAGGGCGGCAGCCACAACCTTACCGTTATCTTCAATGCAAATCTGCCCCTCCGGAAACTTCTTCAGCAGGTTAGAGAATTCTTTACGGGTCCAGGCACCATCAATGTTGTGGTATACCAGGTTCATAATCTCTTGTACCTCTTTATAATCTTTCAGCACCAGCTGGCGGAGCAGTAATCTATGTTCAAAACTTGTTTCTATTTTTTCGCTCATTTGTAAAATTAAAGTCTGTTATACTTGTAAGCCTATACGTGCAGCAAGTATAAATTTGATATCAGCATGTAAATTTGGTGATTAAAAGTAGATAAAATCTACACGCAAGGTTGTATAAATGTCTCCACCGTTCAGTAAAGAGCAATACCAGCTGTTCTTTGTATATAAAACAAGTTGCTGAATTTACAGGTTCAAGTTCACATTTTTATTCATAGTAAACACATAACTTCGGGCGGAACAGGTCAAAGTTCGAAAATATTTAAAGCTTAACCTGACCAGTAAAAAGCTTGAACGCATCAAAGCAATGGATGCGCAACTTAAAGTGGGTGCCTCATACTTTTCTCAACTGTTATTAGGCCCGGTTACATATCTTCGCTTGAGTGAAGTAAACCTGCAGGCACAGACAGCTCTCCTGTTTGTGAGTTTATAATTCCGTTCCGCTCATCTTCAATGTTTGTGGCCTGGGTATAAATATCTCCGGCAATCGCACGTTTGCGCAGTTCCCGTTTATATTGCCGTATACGCTCTGCACGTTCCTCTGAACCCTGTGGACCACCATAGTCTGAAAAACCAAAACCACCCCATTCGCTCACAATTATAGGAGTTTGGCCCTGATAGAAGTATGGATCGCCTACCACAATCGGAAAAGCTGCTACTCCCACCATCTGGCCAGCTGTTAATTTATCAAGCAGTTCCCGCCATCGTTCAAGTTCCGGAGTATAAAGATGAACTGTTAAGATATCTGACTTCAGCTTTCCTTCGAATGATATGTGCTGCCACCCATCGTTATCTACTACCAGGAACTGTGGATACTTGAGCCTCATGAAGTGGTACGCGTCCATGATGTACTGGCGGGTATCCGGATTAGTGGCAATGTCCTGGGCGCCCCAATCTTCGTTGTACAGGCTCCAGATTACAATGCAGGGGTTGGTTTCAATTAAAGCGAGCATACGCAGCAGTTCAGCGCGATGATTTGCTCGGCTTTTCGGGGTGGAGCTGTGCGGACTTGGCACCTCTACCCACAGCAAAAGCCCTATCTCATCAGCCAGGTTATAAATACGCGGATCTACCCCTGCGATATGTACCCGCACAAGGTTACAGCCCAGTTCTTTCATGGCATACATGTGGCGCCTCATCTCTTCATAAGTAGCTGTGCCTGGCTGGTAAAGGATGCCATCAATGTATATTTCTTCGTTGTTGAGGTAAAGGTGACGGCCCCGGGCTTCAAACTTTCTCAATCCAAAGTGTGCTTCTATTTCAGATGTATGACCGTGAGCGTCTGTTAATTGCGCTATAAGCCGGTAAAGATGCGGGTTATCCGGCGACCATAGTTCCGCGCCGGGCATAACAACTACCACATACTGTTGCTTTTGCCCTGCCTGCAATTCCAATGGAAAGTCTGAAATGGTAAGTGGTTCAGGCTGATCACTGTCGCGTTCATATACTTTAAGCCTTAGCGTATACATGCCTGGATCTTTGATGCGGGTGGTAAGACCAACACGCACCAGAGAATCCTCAATTACACTGATAATGCCTACTCTGGAACGCAGGCGGTTACGCTCCACAGTTTCCAGCCACACGCTGCGCACTGCTCCGGTATAAGTATGATACCAGATACCACCGCGCTTGAAAACGTGGGATTCCTGCTTCCCACGCGGGATTTCAGCGTCCATAGAAGACTCGATGCGTACCGTAAGATAGTTAACCGGCAGCAGGTGTTCTTCATCCAGTTCATACGAAAAGGAAGTATACTCTCCATAATGCACTTCCTCCTCATTTAACGTGCTCAGGAGCCGTCCGTTAAGCCACACACGGGTTTCGTAGCCGCAGGCGCCAAAGGTAATCTGAAACATGGAAGGAGAGGTGGTATTTAGCTCCGGCCGCGGAAAATCCCGCTCATACCAGGCAATTACCCTGTCCTGCCAGGCAGGTGCCTGCTGCTGCCCCCTTGCTGCAGCCATATGAGCTTCGACTGATCCCGGCCAGTGCGCAGTGTGATTGTAGCTGTGGCCTAAATACCAGGCTTCGTTCAGCCCGCGGTCTTCATTGTCCAGTGCAAAACACCATTCACCATCCAGCAGGTAATGGGTGTTAGGCCGCAGTACTGCGCGCGGCAGCGGATTTTGCTGTGCTTTCTCAGAATCAAGTTCTTCGATGCCTTCGGTTGTGTTAAAGCTTTGATGTGTAGAATTCATAGTTGACGGATAGTATGGATACTCGTTAAGTATGTTTTCAGTCTTAAACGGAGTTTCCTCCATCCAGACTATAACTATTATCTGAACATCTGTTATTGTAGCTAAGTATGGTGGAATTATACTCCTGTATCATTTAAATCCGCTGCATATACTTTAGATGGTAGTTATTCGAAATCTAGGACTAAACAAGTGGAGTTAATACCTTCGACTGCAGGATTTTTGACAGGTAGATTTCAGTAAATTTTTAAATTTGTTTATATAGGTAAGCGTGTGTTTTATGGCTCCTTCAAAAGAATAGCTGTGGCACTTTCCTAAGCGGGTGATCGGCAGAAGTAAGCTGATGAAACGCTTATAAACCGCGGCCGTTTAATCCTGTTGCATACTTTATACTTATTTTGAAAGACTTAAAAAAATATCCTCACCAGATAACACCTTCCTGTTCATCAGCACAAAAAACCATTTAAAGTTTGGCAAAACTATTTCTCTGCGTATATTTGCACTCCCATTCACGGTAACGTGGCCGAGTGGCTAGGCTCAGCTCTGCAAAAGCTGCTACAGCGGTTCGAATCCGCTCGTTACCTCCAGGCCGCTGCAAGTATACTTGCAGCGGCCTTTTTGCTGCCTCTTTCCACATACGCGCAGCATAGCTTCAGTACAAGTTCCTGTACCATTATGGCTGCTTTACCTTGCTTATTTCTAACCTTATGCGCTTAATCTTTTACTATTGATTTGCGTAAGGAACGGTAATCATAAAATATTTCTTTCCCACTCCCGATGCTTATACTTTAAGGTAGTAAGCTTGAAAATTTGCTTTGATAGTTTTCCTGGCTATAAGAATTGATCTTAGACAATAAGGCTTTCTGAGGAAGTATAGCCGGGCGTTTCGCTCCTGAACAACGAGTATATCTGATAGGAAAACAAATAGTTTACCAATGTAACCGACAGATGAATATTATAGATTTACGCGTTATGCGCGGGCCAAATTATTGGTCAGTAGAGCACCCGAAGCTGATAGTGATAAAGTTGGCTTTAGAAGAACTTTCCGGCGTATCGACAAGCGATATCCCTCATTTTTCAGACAGGCTGCGCAAAGTGTTTCCGGGTTTGCAAAGCCATAGATCGGCAGAAGGAACAGAAGGAGGCTTTTTTAAATTAGTTGAAGAAGGCATTGCCATTGGGCATGTGGTGGAACATGTTGCCCTGGAGCTGCAGACTTTAGCGGGTATGGACAGTGGTTATGGCCGTTGCTACCCGGCACACGAGCAGCATACTATAATTGTAGTATACTCTTACCAGGAGGAACGCGCAGGAGAATATGCCGCTTACGCTGCCGTACGCATTACGGATGCATTGGTAAAAGGGAAGAAGTATAAATTAAGCGAAGATGTTGCCCGGCTGCATGAAATCCGGGAGGATGAATATTTCGGTCCGAGCACGTATGCTATTGTGTCGGAGGCAGTCAGTCGCGGTATTCCATACATCCGCCTCAACCGAAATTCACTTATCCAACTGGGTTATGGCGTGCATCAAAAGCGCATACAAGCCACCCTGACCAGTAAAACACCTTTTTTTGCCGTAGAATTAGCCGGCGATAAAAAAGCTACCAAAGACATACTCGCGGAAGCAGGCATACCTGTACCCAAAGGCACAACCGTATATTCGCCGGAGGAGCTGAAGCGTGCTATCAGCTGGTTAGGCTTTCCGGTGGTGATAAAGCCACTCGACGGCAATCATGGCAAGGGAGCCACCATCAACATCACCAACTTAAAGGATGCCCAGAAAGGTTTTACAGAGGCGCGCAAATTTTCGGAAGGAGTAATGGTGGAGCAGTTCATAAATGGTTCTGATTTCAGGATGCTCGTAATTAACGGTAAGTTTGTTGCCGCTGCCATGCGCACGCCAGCCAGTGTGAAAGGTGATGGCACCTCCACTATAGCCCAACTGATAGAGCGCGAGAACAACGATACCAGGCGGGGCATCGGGCACGAAAAAGTACTCACCAGGATTACTGTAGATAAGCATACCCAGCACATACTTAAAAGTTTAGGCCTCACAACGCAATCGGTGCTGCCTGCCGGTGAAGAGCTATACCTGAAAAGCACCGCCAACATAAGTACCGGCGGTACGGCAACCGATGTAACAGATTTAGTAGATCCATACAACATTCTGATGGCGGAGCGGATCGCCGGGCTGATTGGGCTGGACATCTGCGGCATAGACGTGATGACGACCGATATTGCCATTCCGCTAAACGAAACCCGCGGTGCGGTGCTGGAGGTAAACGCTGCGCCAGGGTTCCGGATGCACATTTCGCCTACCTTTGGTTTGCCGCGCAACGTAGCAGAGCCTGTCGTGGACATGTTGTTTCCGCACGGCAAACAGACGCATCTTCCTATTATAGCGGTAACAGGCACCAATGGCAAAACTACTACCACACGTTTAATTGCGCACATGGTAAAACATGTGGGATACCAGGTAGGGTTTACCACCACCGATGGCATTTATATTCAGGACAAGCTGCTGGAGAAAGGAGACACCACCGGCTCCTATAGTACAGAATTTGTGCTGAAAGATCCAACAGTCAATTTTGCTGTGCTGGAGTGCGCGCGCGGCGGACTGCTGCGTTCAGGCCTCGGTTTTCAGCAATGCGATATTGGCATTGTAACAAATGTTACTTCCGATCACCTGGGTTTGCGCGATATTCATACTTTGGAAGAGCTGGCTCAAGTGAAGGCCGTAATCCCGAAAAGCGTGTGCAACGGCGGTTACGCTATTCTGAATGCCGACGATGACCTTGTGTACGCGATAGCTGAGGATTTGAGCTGTAAAATCGCCTTCTTCAGCATGGACGAAAATAACCCACGCATACTCAAGCATATCGCTAGTGGCGGCCTAGCTGCTGCTTTCGAGAATGGTTATATCTCTATCTTCAAGAACAGCTATAAAATACGCGTGGACCGTGTAGGCGATATACCCCTGACTTTTGGCGGGAAAGCGAGGTTTAACATCGAGAATATTCTGGCTGCCGTGCTGGCAGGCTACATCTCGCACTTCGATATAGCGGATATCAAAACGGCGCTCCGGACATTTATACCATCCCCAACCAAAACACCGGGACGAATGAACCTGTTCAAGTTCCCCAACTTTGAAGTGCTGGTAGATTATGCCCACAATGTGGGCGGCATGCGGGCCATCGGCGAATTTATGGATCAGTTGGATGTTACCCATAAAGTTGGCATAGTAGCTGGCGTGGGTGATCGGAGGAGGGAAGATATCTATGAACTGGGCAAGGCGGCCGGAAAGGCGTTTGATGAAATTATCATACGCGTAGATGCCGACTTGCGGGGCAAAACAGTTAACGAGATTGTAGAGCCCTTGATGGAAGGTATAAAAAATAGTGGTGGGCCTGATATGCCGGTTTGCCTGATACCGGAGGAGATGCGCGCCATTGCCTATGTTCTGGAACATGCCAGACCAGGTAGTTTTGTGGCCATTTTCTCAGAGGATATACAGGAAGCGGTAAAGATGGTGGAGAGCTTTAAAGTTATTCAGGAGCGGGCGGGGGTGAGGTAAAAGCTGCAGTACTGGTATAGGAAATCCGAAACAGCAAACATCAAGTATAAATCAAACCAAAAAAAATTTAAGTATAAAAAAAGCCTCTGCCGAATAAGCAGGGGCCTTTTTACAAGTATAAATCTGATTATTTTACTTCAGTGTAAAAGTGGTTTTGCCAATCAGGAAACCATCGGTATACAGTTCCACCGTATGCAGGCCTTTTTTATAAGCAGCATCTTTATCATACACAAAGCTCAGTTGCTGTTGCGTGTTGTCAAAAACGAAATCGCGCTTGGCTGTATAATACATATCCTCCCCATCCATCTGGAAACTGCCCGAACCGGTAGAAAGATTATACAACGCAGCGCCATCCGGCTCTATCAGGCGCATATATACTGTTTTGGGCTCTTTAGAGGCTACATCATTTTTTGCTAAGTTAAAAACCAGGCGGATTTTATCAACACGCTTTGCTCTGAACTCATTGTCATTGTCGTCTTTTGCTTTGCCCCGGCTGTTAATAATGTTTACCATCAGGTTCTGTGCTTCCAGCCTCGATGCTACCATTACTTTTTCAGACAGCTCCTTATTTGAGCTTTTAAAGGTAGATAAGCTGTCAGAAAGCGAGGTTTGCGTTGTCTTCAGGGTTGTGTTTTCGGTAGCAAGCACCTCGTTGTCTTCCTTCAGCCCGGCTATTTGCGCGTCCTTCTCCTTAAGTTGTGTCTCAAAAGCCTGGGCTCTGTCACGGAAGCGACGCTGATCAGCAAGGCTATAGCTTTTGTTCCGGAAGCCGCGCAGTTCGTTCAGGTCAGCAGAGATAGCTGTAATCTTGCTTTCCAATGAGTCATTTTCCAGGCCCATGGCTTGCAACTCCTGGCTTTGGCGCTCAAAATCAGCTTTCAGAGCTTCGTAAACATTAATCTGGTTCTCCAGTTCGCTGTTTTTTACACGGATAACCTCGGCTTGTTCCTCGGTTTTCTCCTTCTTCTGGTAATTCATGTAAATCAGGATGCCGTTGATACTGATAAGAACTACCAAAAGGCCTCCAATTAAAAGTTTGCGGTTACTTCGGTTTTCAGGAGAATTTACTGGCATAGGGTATGGGTTTAAGGGTTTTTTCTACTGTAATTAAAGATGTACAAAAATAATTTTAAATTCAGCAGATACGTACGAATCAAATATAAGACATTTGATTTATAATTGTAAAAGTATGAATCAAGATTTAGATGCAAATTATTGGCAAAAGCGGTATGAGGCAAACCAAACTGCCTGGGATGCCGGTGCTATAACGCCTCCGCTAAAAGTTTATTTTGACCAGCTGCCTGATAAATCGCTCCGTATTCTTATTCCTGGCTGCGGCAATGCCTATGAGGCGGAGTATTTGCAAGCGCAAGGTTTCGGGCAAGTATATCTGGCCGACGTGGCACCTGCGCCGCTAGAGCATTTTGCTGCGCGTGTACCCGGTTTTCCGAAGGATCATTTGCTGCTACAGGACTTTTTCAGCCTGCAGGGTATGTATGATTTGATAGTGGAACAGACTTTTTTCTGCGCCCTGCAGCCGGAGTTGCGTGCCGCTTATGCGGCCAAATGTGCTGAGTTGCTTGCACCAGGCGGAAAGCTAATGGGACTGTTATTTGATACAACCTTTCAGCACGAAGGGCCTCCGTTTGGCGGCACTCGTGCCGAATACAGGTCTTACTTTGCGCCATACTTCAATTTCCTGCATTTCGAAACAGCCTATAATTCCATCAAACCGCGGCAGGGGCGGGAGCTGTTTATACTTCTGGAAGTAAAGCGCTGATTCAGAGAACTGCGAGGTATTTTGATGCATACATGGCTTTACACTTTCTTAACAACTTTTAATTCGTAATTCATAATTCCTACACCGATACCTATCTTTACAGTGCCGCGAGGCATTAACCTAAGTATAAAATTATATGTTTGAGATACCGAAGCTTAAGTATACCGACGCTGGGAATTTTTTTCTGATGGCGGGCCCTTGCGCCATCGAAGGGGAAGAAATGGCCATGCAAATTGCCGAACGACTAAAAATAATTACAGACAAGCTGCAGATTCCGTGGATTTTTAAAGGTTCTTATCGCAAAGCAAACCGTTCCCGCCTGGATTCTTTTACCGGCATTGGCGACGAAAAAGCACTGCGCATTCTGCAGCAGGTAAGCCAGGCGTTTGATGTGCCCACGGTAACCGACATACACGAAACCGCTGAAGCTGCTATGGCCGCCGAGTATGTGGATGTGCTGCAGATTCCGGCTTTTCTGTGCCGCCAGACAGACCTGCTGGTTGCCGCCGCCGAAACGGGCAAGGTCATTAACATCAAGAAAGGACAGTTTTTATCGGGCCAGGCCATGCGCTTTGCCGTAGAAAAAGTGCGTGAATCGGGCAACGAAAAAGTTATACTTACCGATCGTGGCAACAGCTTCGGCTATTCTGATATGGTGGTGGATTTCCGTAACCTACCTGAGATGCAGTCTAACAAGGTGCCGGTGGTAATGGATGTAACGCATTCGCTGCAGCAGCCCAATCAAAGCTCCGGCATAACCGGCGGCAAACCGGCGCTCATTGAAACTATTGCCAAAGCCGCCATTGCGGTTGGGGCAGATGGCCTTTTTATCGAAACGCATCCACAGCCAAGTATAGCCAAGTCGGACGGCGCTAACATGCTGCCACTCGACCAACTGGAAGGCCTTTTGCAGAAACTGATACGCATTCGCCAGGCCATCGCGGAAGTATAAAGTGAGAAATGGGTTTATAAGAAGCCTCGGCTGCCATGTACTTTTTATTTTAGGAGCGTAAGTATAAGTATGAGCGATAATGATTACAGCCCCGCCTGGGAAGTATACTTCTGCCACATCGAGGATCAGCCTGCCTTTGTAAGTGTAGACCTGGCCCTGTCACAAATTGCCCCTGTGGCTTCTAAACCATATCTGATGGAGGTAGCCGTAGCCTTGCAAACAACTGACGAAACCGGTTTTCCGGAGGCAGAGGAGTGGGGAATGCTGGAGAAAATTGAAGATGCCGTGGTGCAACTGCTGGAAGATAAGCTGGACGCCCTGTTTGTGGGCAAAACCCTGCACAGTGGCAAACGCGGCCTGTACTTTTACAGCGATCAGGTGCTGCAACTGGAGAGTTGCGTAGAAGCGGTGAAGTATAAATTCCCTGGTTACCTGCTCGTATCGCAGGCCACAGAAGACAAAGATTGGGAAATATACTTCCAGTTGCTTTTCCCGGATGACGAAAGTATGCAGCGCATTCAGAACACGCATGTGATGCAACATCTGGAAGAGCAGGGCGATCAGGCTTTTGTGCCACGCAAAATTAAGCACTGGCTATACTTTAAAACAGCATCCGATAGAGAGAACGTACTAAACACGCTTACAGCACAGGATTATACGCTCGAGCTTGCAGAGGAGGAAACAGCTGAGAAAATTTATCCGCAAAAGCTGGTGGTGTCGCGGCAGCATAAAGCCGACGATGATACGATTAATGAAGTAACGCTGGCGCTGTTCAGGCTGGCGCAGCAGCACAATGGCGAGTATGATGGCTGGGAAAGTCCGGTAATAGCTGAGAACGATTAAGGATATTTTAAAAGTATAGCGTAAAATCCTCTTTTGGCTGTGTGCTGCGGAAAAATACCAGCCCGATAAAGTATAAATCCACAGTCTGTCGCACCTGCGGATGCTTTTTAATTTCCTGCCATGCCTGTTTCATTTCTTCGGATAAATAAATATCATCCATTACAAAAACACTGCGCTCATGATGTTTCGTCAGGCAGGCATCAAAGTAGCGTATGGTGGGTGCATAACGGTGGTTGCCGTCAAAAAAAACGAAATCAAGCTTGGTTACCGTTTGCAGCTGCGCCAGAAGTGTATTGTCCAGGTTGCCCTGCACCATGCTGATATTTTTCAGCCCTAGTTTTTGAAAACTTTTTTGTGCTTCCTGCGCAATGTTGGGGCAGCCCTCAAAGGTATAAACCTGCGCCTGTTGTCGGGCTTCGGCCAGATAAGAGGTAGTAATGCCGAGCGAGGTACCTAAATCGAAAATAACTGCCGGCTGAAAACGGTTGACCAGACGGAACAGCAACTGCCCATACTTGGCAGGCTTTGCCGAGGTGCGTGCTATATCTTTTATTTTGCGGGTATGCTGGTCGCCGGATCTGGGGCCGGCGCCATAGTCGGTAACATGCAGGGAGCGCTGATCTTGCAGTAGTTCTGTCCGCAGATCTTCTACACGCTTATAGGCTGCAAAAAATCCGTCATGTCGGATAACGCTGCTGTATAAATCGAAAATAAAGGGTGAGTGTACGCCGTGCAGTTTAATAGCGCGAAGCCGGTAAAGCAGGTAATCAGCAGCTATTCTCAGAAAGGACACAGGTATAAATCAACGAATTCGAGGTAAGTAAACGGATATAAGGAAGTATGGCAAAATATTAAAGGCTTAAAGTTGGCAAGCGCATCCGAAATAAAAGATTTATACTTCATATAAACTGCTTTTCTGGAGTTGCAAAGTATGAAAAACCTCGCAGCGTGCGCAGCTCCTACGAGCGTCTGAATCAGGATTTGCAGAATTTTAGCCTTGGTGTTAATAAGAAGTTTTTATACTTAGTCCTTACAATTAATTAAGCTTATACGGTACGATAAGCGTAAATTCGGGAATGGTGGCATTAAACTGCTTGCCATCCACGAGGCGCTCCATCAGGTAAGTGCCGCGCATTTTGCCCAATCCCGTCTTCAGGTTACAGCCCGACACGTACTCATGCGACTCGCCCGGCTCCAGCGAAGGCTGCTGGCCCACCACGCCTTCACCCTCTACTTCGCGCACCACGCCTGTAGAGTCGTGGATGTACCAGTGGCGGCGCAGAAGCTTTACAGTAAAATCACTGTTGTTCTCTATCTTAATTTTGTAGGCAAAAACAAAGTGCTGCTGTACCGGGCTCGAGTAATCGGGCAGGTAGTTGGTTGTAACCGTTACTTTTACGCCTTCTGTTGTTTTTGTATCCATGTCTCAGCGTTTTATGTATAAGGAGGAATCACTGGTTTGCAACACGGTGATGGTTTCCGTGATTTGCGATTCACTTTCCCGACACTAACTCATGACTGTAAAGATAGAAGAAAGCTGGCAAAAAGTGTTACAAGATGAATTTGAAAAGCCATATTTCAAACAGCTTGTGTCCTTTGTTAAAGACGAATACACCTCTCAAAAAGTTTATCCGGCGGGCAGCCAAATGTTCAACGCCTTTTTATTGTGCCCTTTTGATAAAGTAAAAGTGGTAATACTGGGTCAGGACCCCTACCACGGGCCAAACCAGGCAAATGGCCTTGCTTTTTCGGTGAGCGACCAGACGCGCATCCCACCGTCGCTGCTGAACATCTTTAAAGAAATAAAAAGCGATTTGGGCAAAGACATGCCTGCCACCGGTAACCTGGAACGCTGGGCGGCGCAGGGCGTGCTGTTGCTGAATGCCACTTTAACGGTACGTGCCGGCGACGCAGGATCTCACCAGAAAAAAGGCTGGGAAGAGTTTACAGATGCCGTGGTGCAGAAAGTGAACGACCTGAAGGAGCACGTGGTATTTATTCTCTGGGGCGCTTACGCACAAAAAAAAGGTGCTTTTATAGACGAGCGCAAGCATTTGGTGCTAAAAGCAGCGCACCCTTCACCATTTGCCGCAGACCGTGGCTTCTTCGGAACCCGTCACTTCAGCAAAGCCAACAAATACCTGGAGGAGCAAGGCGAAAAGCCGATTGACTGGTAGAAAATAATATAAGTGCCTATGCAACATTATAATAAACCAGGCTGCCGCTTAGAGTATGTTGGCAGACGTGCTTTTTATACTATGTCTGCACGACTATTATATTCTCTTTTATTTTCCTGCTAGTTGAGTTGTCTTACTGCCTTATTGTATGTTTGAGCCTATAGTTGTTAATTGCCTAGATTTAGCCAGTCATGATGTTATAATTTTGCTTAATAGCAAGCTGGTATAGCAGATGGCGAGGTATCTGCCGAAGTATAAGTTTAAATCTTGTTAAGGGCTGGCTTTTACTTTTTCTTAATTGGGATCCACAATTCCTCTTCTGATGCCGGGTCTTCGTTTTTATATTTTTCTCCCATTATGGCAAGATGAGGTCTGTTGTCTAACGAAAACTCTGAATTCTGTAACTAGGTCTCAAAAATGTAATGATAAGTTTTTGATGCTTCACTGGCTTTTCCTTTATATAGAAAAACCGCATAAAGTCCATTAGGAATTTTGAGTGCTTCCATTTTATTCGGCACTACTTCAAAATCCGACACTTGAACTGCTGCCCATTTTTCAAATTCTTTGGTTGGATTGAAGTTCTTAAAAAACGGAGTTTCATTGTAAATTTCAACTGCATAGAGCTTTGAACCAATATTATTTTTAATCTCTGTGCGTTTTGGCATAAAGCTCTGCCACAAAACTTTTGTTTTATTAGTAGCAAAAGATGTTTTAACTCGTTTGCCAATTAATTTTATTTCTGCCAGCGTAACTATACCAGGATGTATTTCCATACAATATTCTATATTTATGCGCTTGTAATTAAAGGACTTATGCATGAGGAATCCTTTTTTCTTGGTCAGTCAAGGACTCTTTGATAAGTCAGCTTGTTTTCTGTTTTTGAAATTGAAATCCTGTCTCAAATCGGTTTGTAACCTTGCTTATTTGGTTTATAAAACTCGTATATATAATTCCTTTATCTTGATAGTTTGCTATGAAAGCTGTGTCATTGTCACTGTATCTTGGCTTTCCTTGTCTTAGGTCAAACATTTCTTCAGCATCGTCTTGATAATTGTCAGCCGTCAGAATTTTAGTTTTTAATCTTTCCTTGTCTTCAGGTGAAATTGTCAGCTCAAATTGGTGATAATAATCCCTTAGTCCATATATTTCATTTGAGTTGAGTCTGAAGTCATACTTGAGTTCTATATCATGTTCACTAAGCCTTTTGGTAACATCCGATTTGAAAAATAACTGGTCTTCAAAAACTGTTGCAAGAATTATAACCGAAACTCCAATTGTTAGTGCTCCTGAAAGCCAAAGCCCTAATTTCCTCTTTCCTAATCTTTTTGGCAGCCAATAAGCAAAGTAAATCAGTCCGACTATAACTGAAATTATCAGCAATATTGTTAAGTACAGGGACAGAATTATATTGCACTAAATTTTGTAGTCGGAAAAGTTAATAAACAGGTGCTTGCCTACGGCAGCGAGCGCCATCTTCACAGCATAAAAGAGGCTATCTGTCGAGAGGTAATCC
>Ga0210040_10003514_pt1 | contig 21126 bp, 22 predicted proteins | sample CryGeyCG12114_NA_FD_185462 | JGI IMG/M metagenome (GOLD analysis project Ga0210040, IMG submission 185462) | Groundwater microbial communities from aquifer - Crystal Geyser CG19_WC_8/21/14_NA (SPAdes) (version 2) | ecosystem: Environmental > Aquatic > Deep subsurface > Groundwater | place: USA... | reverse complement strand
CAACGACCTCAACGTTGCGCGTCTACCAATTCCGCCACGACCGCACGTGTCAACACCGCTGGATTGCCCGGCGGTCGGTAGGCGCGTGCCACTAGCAAAGCGGATCGCCCCCCGCAACCCGCCTTTAATATCGCGTCAGCTCTTCCGGCAATTGTTCTGCTGTTGCGAACGTACGCCTTCGCCCGCAAAGCTAAGCTCCAGCAGCTTGGAGCTTGGCGGCACATCCAGGCGAGCGGAATAGAACTCGATTGATCCGCCTGGCGCCACCGTGCGCTGGTGAGGTTCGATCTTCCAGCTGAACACCAGGCGGCACTGGCTGTCGCGCAGGTCCGCCGTGATGTCGGGCACGCGCTGACGATCGGTGGACGGGTTGGTGACCTGGCCACTGACCGCGAACAGTTCGGACCCATTGTCCAGTTCGCGCCGCTCGATCGGATTGTCCTTGAGCTGAAGCGGGGTTTCCGCCGCCTGCAGCCCCATGCTTGTTGCGAGCCCCGGCATGCCGAGCCAAACGATCGCGCCCGCAGCCAGCAGCATCAATATGCCCGCCGCAACCGCCATCATTGTCCAGCGTCGCGCGGGCGACCGGCGGCCGCGAAAGGGCGGTCGATGAGCGAAGGCGTCGTTGCTGTCCCGGGCCGCAGTCGGCTGCACGACCGCCGCCACCGGCACGGGCTGGGGAGGAGGGGGCGGCGTGGGCGGTGGGGGTGGTCCGGCAAACGGCGACTCATCGATCGACACCGATGCTGGCGCTGCAACAGCCGGTGCCGGGACACGATCAGCGTCGTCTGGAGCGACTTCCGGCAGGGAAGGCGCTTGATACCAGCTGTGGCGGCACTTGGCGCAACGCACGGTGCGCCCTTCGGCGCCGATGGCGCTGTCTGGCACCAGATAACGGGTGCTGCATTCGGGACATTCGAGGATCATGAACGCTGGGCACCACAGAACCGGCCGCGGCGACCGGCCGCTGCTGGCTGAAATTAAGCACGTCGTTCGCGACTCTGGCAAGCTTGAAGCGGGTCGGCGGTTCGTGCCAAGGCTGTAAACGGGGCAGCGCACGGATCATGGCGAGTATCGTCCAATTCGAAAACGTCGGCTTGCGCTACGGCACGGGCCCTGAAACGCTGTCCGACGTCAGTTTCCAGCTGGGCCGGGGCTCGTTCTATTTCCTGACGGGGGCGAGCGGGGCGGGTAAGACGTCGTTGTTGCGCCTTCTTTACCTCGCACAGCGGCCCAGCCGCGGCATCATTCGCCTGTTCGGGGAAGATACGGTGCTGCTTCCCCGCACCCGGTTGCCCGGCTTCCGCCGACGGATCGGCGTGGTGTTTCAGGATTTCCGCTTGGTTCCGCACCTCTCCACCTGGGATAATGTTGCCCTGCCGCTGCGCGTGGCGGGGGTGCCCGAGGAGGATGTTGAGCAGCCGGTGCGTGAGATGCTGGCCTGGGTAGGCCTAACCGATCGGGCCAATGCGCGTCCCGCAACCCTGTCGGGCGGCGAGCAACAGCGGGTGGCGATCGCGCGCGCAGTTATCGGCCGGCCGGAGATGCTGGTGGCTGATGAGCCGACCGGAAACGTCGATCCCGACATGGCCGAACGGCTGCTTCACCTGTTCGATTCCTTGAACAAGCTCGGCACCACTGTTGTTGTCGCGACCCACGATTTTCAGCTGCTCAACCGTATCCCGGACGCGCAGATGATGCGGCTCGACAGGGGGCGCTTGCTCGATCCCACGGGGGCGCTGCGCTACCCGCCGCCCCGGTCCCGGCCGTGAGTGTTGGCACGCACCGGCGTGTCCTGGACGAGGCAGGCGGCCTGGGCGCTATGACGGGCGTGATGGCGATCATGCTGTTCCTGACCGTGCTGTCGGCAGCAACGGGCCTGGGCACCGCGGCGGCGGCGCGGCTGCTCGATCGCGATCTGGCCGGGCGCCTGACGGTGCAGGTTTTAAAGGGCGACCCCGCAACCCGCGACGCCGCCGCGGTGCGGATCACGGCAGCCCTGCGCGCCAGCACTGACGTGGCGACAATATCGTCAGTGCCACGCGCCGAACTTGTGCGCCTGTTGCGCCCCTGGTTAGGAGACGATGCCGGTGACGCCGCGCTGCCCGTGCCTGCGCTGATCGACGTACAATTGCGCGCTCCGGGTGACGCGGCAGCAAGCCGGGTTGCGGCCCTTGTCGCGCGATCAGTGCCCGACGCCAACGTTGACCGGCACCAAGCGTGGATGTCTCCGGTGAATGGCGTGATGCGCACGGTGGTATCGCTCGCGCTCGGGCTGGTGTTGTTGATGGCGGGGGCGACCGCTGCCGTGGTGGTGCTGGCAGCACGCGCGGGCCTTCAGTCGCACCGGGCGACGATCGACGTGATGCACATGCTGGGCGCGACCGATGTGCAGATCGCCCGCCTTTTCCAGCGCCGCATCGCGCTAGATGCGGCTTTCGGGGGCTTGGTGGGCGGCGTTGCTGCGCTGGGGGTCACCGCGGCGCTGCAGGCGCAAATGGCGGCACTCGGATCCGAACTGCTGGGCAGCACGCGGCTGGCGGCCGGCGACTGGGTACTGCTGGCCCTGTTGCCGCTGTGCTTTGTCGGGCTCGCGACGTTTGCGGCCCGCTTGGCGGTGCTCCGTGCCTTGAGGCACACTTTGTGATGGCGCGGCTGGTGGCGCTGCTGGCCCTCGTCTGGAGCCTTGGTTTCTGCGCGTTCATGCTCGCCCTTGCGCCACCGCTGGAGGGGACGACAACCGACGCGATCGTGGTGCCGACGGGCGGGCCTGGACGGATCAATCGCGGGCTAGACCTGCTGCGCGCGCGGCAAGGCAAGCGCATGCTGGTCACGGGCGTCGCGCCTGGCGTGCGCCCCGTCGATCTGGAGCGCGAGTATGGCGCCAGCCCGGCGCTGCTGCGCTGCTGTATCGATTTGGGACCTCAAGCTGTGGACACGCGCGGCAATGCCGAAGAAACGGCGCAGTGGGTCCGCGAGCACCAGTACCGGTCGGTGCGCCTGGTCACGTCCGACTGGCACGTAGCACGCGCGCGCATGGAACTGTCGGCAGCGCTGGGGCGGGGTGTGGTGGTGTTAGGTGACGGCGTGCCCAGCACCCCGCGGCTGACCGGGCTCGTCAACGAATACAACAAGCTGATTCTGCGTCGAATCGCGCTCTGGCTGGGGATGGGCGGGTGACGAACTGGTTACGGACGATAGTCTTCTACGTCGTCTTTTATGGGCTTTCCGTGCCGATCGTGCTGTCGGTCCCGATCAGCGCGCTCTTTGGGCGCGCTGCGGTGATCCGTCACGCAACGTTCTGGTCGAACCTGCAGCGCCGGCTCGCCCGGCCGATTCTGGGCATCACCGTGCGAGTGGAAGGCTCTCGGCCGGCCGGCCCAGCCCTGTACGCATCCAAGCATCAGGCGATGTTCGAAACGCTGGAATTACAGGCACGCCTGGATGGTCCCGCCATGGCATTGAAACAGGAACTGGCCAGCATACCATTCTGGGGATGGGCGGCTCGGCGTTATGGTGCGCTGGTGGTCGACCGCGATGGGTCTGCCGCCGCGCTGCGCAGCATGATCCGGGAGGGTACGGCAGCGCGCGACGCCGGGCGGTCGGTGCTGATCTTTCCCGAAGGAACCCGGGTCTTGCCGGGCGAGCAGCCGCCCATCAAGTCCGGCTTCGCGGGGCTGTACCGGATGCTTAACATGCCGGTGGTGCCAGTCGCGGTCGACAGCGGCGTCGTGTGGCCGCGCAAGGGTGCCAAGAAGCCGGGCGTGATCACGATCCGTTATGGGGAGGTGATCCCGACCGGCCTTCCACGTGCGGAGGTCGAGCAGCGCGTGCACGCCGCGATCAATGCATTGGACGCGCCAAGAGGCTGATCGGGTGATGACCTGCCCCGCGCAGGTCATTCGGGGGCTACTTACCCTGCGCGCGCCACCGCTTGATCGTGCGGGTGATGATTGCTTCCTCGTCGCCGACCTCGCGCCACAGTTGCGAGAATACGGGATCTCCTGACGCTGGTCGCTTTGTCTCTTCCAGCGTGTCGAGCGCCACGCGGATCGGGATCGACACGCCCTCCCCGCAGATGATGCACTCGCGATTGCGCAACGCCGGGATGGACTCCAGGAACCCGCGTGCGCCTTCGGGCATGGCAGCGCGAACAAAGGCCTGGTCGCGTTCGTTGTTGAGGCGCATCGCGAGGATCGTGCCGCACTGTGACAGTACGCCCTCGGACAGGTCGGACGGCCGTTGGGTGATCAGGCCCAGGCTGACGCCGTACTTACGCCCTTCCTTCGCGATCCGGCCCAGGATCCGGCCCACCGATGACTTCGCAACTCCGTTGTCAGCGGGGATGTAGCGGTGTGCTTCCTCGCAAACGAGCAGGATCGGCCGTTGCGGCTCATTCCGTGACCAGATCGCATAGTCGAAGACCATGCGGCTGAGCACTGCGACCACCACGGACGTAATATCGGACGGCACGCCGGAAACGTCGATGATCGAGATCGGCTTGCCGTCGCCTGGCATGCGGAACACCCGGCCAATGAAGCTCGCCATCGTGTCAGCGACCAGCATGCCGGAAAACATGAATCCATAGCGGGGGTCTGCCTTGATCTCCTCGATCTTGGTTTTCAGGCGCAGATAGGGCGCCGTATCGCCGGCCCGATCCATCTTTCCCATCTCAAGCTGGATGAGGTTGGTCAGGTCGCTGAGCATGTAAGGGATCGGCGCGTCGACCGTCAGTTTCGGGATCTCCTGCCCGAGCCGGCTCTTGCCGCGCGCCATCAGCAGGCACTTCGCCAGGATATCCGCGTCGATCTGCCGCTCGGACCCCGTAGAGGTCAGAAACACCTCGCAATGTTCCTCGAAGTTCATCAGCCAATACGGCATTTGCAGGTTGTTGACGTCGTACAGCGCGCCGTTGGTCTTGAACGCCGCTCCATACTCGCCGTGCGGATCGATCATCACGACATGGCCCAGCGGCGCACGCTCGCAGATACGATGGAGGATCAGCGCGGCGCTGGTCGATTTGCCGGTGCCGGTCGATCCCACCAGCGCGAAGTGCTTGCCCAGCATGGCATCGATCAGCATCGACGCGCGCACGTCCTTGGTCGGGTAAACGGTGCCGACCCCAACGCTGGCAACCGAATCGGCGGCATAGACCTGGCGCAGGTCACCCGTCGTGACCGGTACGACGTGGCAGCCGGGCACCGGATACCGAGTTACGCCGCGGCGGAAGTTGTAGAGCTTGCCCGTCAGCCGCTCCTCATCGCCTTCGCCGAGGAAATCGATTTCTGCGACGATCCGTCCGGCGCCCGCTTCCTGATAAACAAGGCTGCGAACATTGGCGACGAGCCAGGAACCGCCGACCCGCATCTTGATCTGGCTGCCAACCTGGCCCGAGCTCGCGGCGACGGGATCGGAATGCGCCATCGCAGCTTCCAACGCGGCCGGATCCAGCACTACCTGGCTCGACGCGCCTGCAACCGCGAGCACAAAGCCGATCGCCTCCTCCCCGCTGAGCGGCGTTGCGGCAGGAACCGCATTCTCGAAAGCGGCGGATCCGGGCATGAAGGTCATGGGGGCACTCGGTTGGAAAGACACGCAGCGTGCCTAGCCGCCGAGTCGTAAATTTCCGGTAGGCGTGCGCTTCTTGTCGTCACATGCGGCGCGCGATTACCCCCGCCACCCAGCCGAACAGCACCGACAAAGCCACGGCAGTCAGTCCGTAAAGCACGGCCGAGCGGTCCGCCGCGCGCGCGACGAAGCGCTCGAACCCCGATTTGCGCACGTCGATTTCGCGCACCGCGGCGGCCAGCACGCGGCCATGGCGAATCAGGAAGGTTTCGGCGGTGAAGCGGCCGACCGGTACTCGCGCGGGTACCGTGACGCGGGCGCGATACAGCACGCCATCCGTGACCTCCACCGCGCCCGGTGCTTCGTAGTACAAGCCCGACCGTTCACGAAGTTCAACCAACCCCCGCTCGAACCGCTCCTCAACGTCGGAGGTCGCCGCGCTCGCAGGGGAGAGTTGCAGGCTGTCTAGTCCCAATTCGTAGATGGCACGGCTACGCTCATCGACCAGGGTGCGGATCGGGCGGGACGAGGCAATGGCGTAGAAGGACGGCGCCGAGCGATAGCGCAGACGTTCGGCATTGACCCAGATGCCGGCCACCTTCTCCTTCTCACGCACAAGGATCGACTGGGTCGGCCCCTTCACCACCACCACGATCTCTGCCGGTTCCTCACCCGGAGGCGGTCGGCCACCGGGGTAGAGGATGGCGCCAAACAACAGCAATTCCGCGCCGGTGAAGGAATACGCGATTTGCACCTCACGCTGTGACACGTCGGGCACCAGCACGGGCTTTGCCTGACCCAGCAACAGCGGCGCGAAGAGCAGGAGCAGCGCCGGGCGGATCACGCGAGCTCGACCGTGAAAATCGCTTCAGGACGCCAGGCCAGACCCAGCAGCACCCGCACCGCGATCAGCAGCACCACAATAGCCAGGCCGAGCCGGAGATACTCGGGCTTGACCCGCGACGCGAGCCGCGCTCCCACCTGCGCCCCAGCTACCGAGCCCAGCAGCAGCAGCGCCGCGAGCACGATGTCCACCGCCTTGGTCGTGGTGGCATGCACCATGGTCGCGACCGCCGTCACGAACAGTGTCTGGAACAAGCTGGTGCCGACTACCGTCTGCGTCGCCATTCCCAGCAGGTAGACGCAAGCCGGCACTAGGATGAAGCCGCCGCCCACCCCTAACAGGATGGTCAGGATGCCGACGCCGAAGCCCAGCAGCAGCGGCGCCAGTGGGGAGATATACAGACCCGATTTATAGAAGCGGGTGCGCAGTGGCAGCGCCGCCACCAGCGGATGGTGCCGCCGCTTGCGAGGCCGGGGCTTCAGGTGTCCGCGAGCCACTGCGATTGCCCGGATCGATTCGCTGGCCATCATCCAGCCAATCCAACCGAGCATGACGACATAAACCACACCGATCACTAGGTCGATCTGACCGATCGCCTGGAGGAGACGGAAGATCTGCGCGCCAGCGATGGAGCCCGCGATCCCACCCGCGACCAGCACGCCGCCCATCTTGGCGTCCACGCCGCCGCGTCGCCAATGCGCGAACACGCCCGAGACGCTGGCCCCTGTCACCTGGCTGGCGGCAGAGGCGGCAGCCACAGTGGGCGGGATGCCATACACGATCAGCAGCGGCGTGGTGAGGAACCCACCGCCGACGCCCAGCATGCCCGACAACAGGCCTACGCCGCCGCCCAGCAGCACGATCACCAGCGCATTGACCGACAGGTTGGCGATGGGGAGGTACAGGTCCACGGCCACCCGCTTAACCGCGTGCCGGCTTGACCGCCAGCAGGGCATGGTACGGCAATTCGATGCTAAAAGTCGGTTCCAAGCGATAAGGCCGGGCCGCTGCCGGGGTTTGCCTTGCCTGCGACCCGCTGTCGCCAGTCGAGCGTCAGGCGAAATGCTCGCGTTCCCACCGGTACGCGCACGCCCATGGTCGGGCCGACGTCCACTCGTCCCTTACCGCGCTGCACGGCGCCCCAGCTTCCCGCGCCGAAATCGACCTGCGTTCGGCCAAGCGTCGCCACGGGGCGGACCAGACGGGCAGCGCCGTCCGCGAATCCTTCCACCATGTCTCGCGCTACCGCACCGGCTTGGGCGTATGCTTCCAGCGTCGCGCCGGCGACAACTGGACGTGGCCCGATTCCGCCGATCGCCATCAGCGTCGGGCCGCCCCGCCCACCGTCCAAGCTGAAGCGCTGTTCGGCGACAAGCCGCACCGGGAGCGCCGAGGGACGCCATTCCAATCCGATGGCGGCCTCTCTCCCGGCGCCCTGGAGCGGTGTCGCTGCCCGAGCCGCCAGCGCAATCCGGCGCTTCTCATCTAACGCATAAGTGACCCGTAGGCCGGCTTGGGACCCACCCAGGCGCCCGCCGCTCAGCGTGCCGCCACTGCCACCGCGCGCCAGCAGCCACGCGCTGCCCGACAGGCGTGATGCGCCGGTCGACGGCGGCGTCGGGCGGAGCGGAGGCGGGATCGTGCCCAACTGCGCCCTTTCCTTGTTTGGCCCTGCAGCGACGGCCTCTCCTGCGGCGACTGGAGCGGTAAGGGCCAGGGCTACCTCATCGCTCGACAGTGCTGGTCGGCTTTCCACCGCTGATCCGGGTGGAGTCGCCGCGGCGAACCCGGCTGCCAGTCTCTGCTCGGCCCTATGCGCGTTCTTGATGGCGGGAGGTATCTGGATCACGACCCGAGGCGGCAGGGTTGCGGCCGCCAGTGGCGGCGCGACTGCCCGTACCAAAGCCGGAACGCCATCGATGCTGTGCCACAACATGACGATGCGCAGGGCCGTCCACCCGGCGAGCGTGCCGCCCAGAAAACGGATCGGCCGTCCGCGCCTCATTGGGGCACGCTTGCCAGGTCGGGGAAATGGTGGCGCGTCTTGTCCCAGCGCGGCGGCTGCCCCGCGAGCATGCCCAGGTACATCGTCATGGCACGCCGCGCAGCGATCAGGGCCACGAGGTTGCCGACCAGAAAACGTGGGATCGCGAGCAACCCCTCACGCCGGCCATGAACCTTTGCGGTTGCAGTAGCCCGCATCACCAGCCGCCACACGAGCAGGGCACTGTTGGTGACGAACAGCCATGTCGGGACGGTGGGCGGCGCCTGTGTTCCGCTCAGCTTGTGCAACAACAGGCTGGCGCCCCAGCTGAGCAGCGCGATGTACGCGATGGCGAGAACCAGCATGGCCAGCGGCGCACGCCGGTCACGCATCCTCATCCAATGATCGCTGAGCGCCCTTGCCGGACCCCAGCCGGTACGGTCCCACCCGGCAAGCGCGATGCCGGTCATCCAGCGTGCCTTTTGCCGGACGGCAGCGGCTAGCGTGCCGGGGAAGAAGGCGCGAACGGCGACAATGCGCCCGCGATCGTCCGTGACCCGCACGAAGCTGCCATGGCCACCCAGTTCCGCGATGCGCAGACCCAGTTCATAATCTTCGGTCAAGCTGGCGGCATCGAAGGGGTCGCCGCCGCGCGCGTGCGCAATCTGCGCCAGCATCGGCGTCGCGATCGCACATCCCGTTCCCGCGAGCGGCATGCCCGCACCCAGGGCGGTACGGACCAGCATGTGTCGGCCATGCGCTTCGGCGAACTCGTCGGCATAGTGGCCGCCGATCCAGCGGGAGGCAGGGTCGATCAACGGCACAACGGGGATCTGCACCACGTCAGCGACGTCGATCAGGGTGTCGAACAGGTCGAGTTCGTCGGCATGGACCACGTCCTCTGCATCGTGCAGCACCACGGCGCGGGTGGACTGGCCGACGGCAGCGTCGTCGCGCAGAAGCGCGTGCCATACGGCGTTCAAATTGTCTGCCTTGGTCGTCGGACCCTTTGCGCAGTTGATCACCAGCCGGACCCGCGCATCATGTTCCGCAACCGCCGCAACCGCGTCGATCGTTTCCGGATCGTTGGGGTAACAGCCGACAAAGATGCGGTAGTCAGGATGCTGGTAGCGGATCAGCGCAGCGTCGAGCATCCGCCCGATCACGTCGGCCTCATGCCAGGCGGGAACAAACACCGCCATGCGGCCGGCGACTCGCCGCGGCGACAGTCGAAACGGCACATCCGGGCCGCGCCGGATGCGACGCCACCAGTATAGCAGGTCTACTGCCAGATCATCGATACCGCCGATCAGCAACATCGCCGCCGCGAACAACACGAGTTCGCGCGCGATTGGATCGACGAGATGCGCCACCCCTTCCACGCCTTGCCCCCTGCGTGTTCCCCAGGGCGGGGTGTGCGGGACTAGCCTATGTTACGCAAGTGTAACTTGCCGACCATGTTGCGTCGTTCTCGAATACTTGCGCCAGGCACCCACTAGCGGCGCCCCAATCAAGGCGTGGTACGACCGCCGCCACCGGCACCCCCGCTGCCGCCCATGGGCGCGCCCACGGTACCGATGTTGCCGAACAGATCTTCGAAAAAGCCGCGCTTCTTGCCCAGCGTCGGGGTTGTCTTGCTGCTCGGCTCGACCGACGCGATCTGCTCAGTGCCGCTGCGACGGATCGCCGTTACATTGCCGGCCGGGTCGAAGCTGATCTGCAAGGTGATCTGCGCCTTTGCCCGCGGATTGCGGAAGGCGAGGTTGCGGCAGTCGCGAGCCACATAATACCAGTCACCGCCGTTCGCGTCCTTGGCGAACTGGCTGGTGAAACTCGGCCTGCCAAGCGTCGCCAGCACGGACTGGCGGTTGTCGACGCCCGGCTGAACCGAGTTCACCAGGTCCGCATCGACGATATAGCCCTGGTGCGATCGCACGGGCGTGCAGGCGCCGGCGGCGAGCGCGATCAGCGTCGCGGCAATGGCGGGGCGGACAGTAAGCGGCAAACGCATGGATACTCCGTGGCGCGAACGGGCCGGTCGCGGGCGCCGATTGCATCGGCCGGCCACCATGTCGATATGCGAGGCGGACGCGGCGCACAAGCCGCACAGGGTTCGAAGGGCAGGCGCGTGGGTTTAGTTGATCGAATTCTGGGCAGGCGACGTGACCAGGCCTTGCCCTTGTACAATGCGGCGGTGGCGCGTGCCCGGCAGGAACACTGGTATGTGGAAGGGGCGGTGCCCGACACCGTCGATGGCCGATTCGATACCATCGCCGCCGTGCTGTCGATGGTGTTGCTGCGGCTGGAGGAGGAGCCGGCCGGCGCCGCGCCGGCCGCGCACCTGACAGAGCGCTTCGTCGATGACATGGACCAGCAGCTGCGTGAGATCGGCATTGGCGACATCACGGTCGGCAAGCATATCGGCAAGCTGATGGCGGCGTTGGGCGGCCGGCTCGGCGCTTATCGGGACGCGCTGGCGGCGGGGGACCTCGGCCCGGCGCTGATCAAGAACCTGTACCGGGGTGAGGCGCCCGCTCCACGGGCGCTTGAGCATGTTGCCGGCGCGCTCTCGGCATTCCGCTCGCACCTGTCTGCCGTGCCGATCGCGCGGCTGCTGGAAGGAGACCTGCCGTGACCCCCGAATTCCCTCGGCCCGAGCGTGTCGACACCATCGGTCCGCGCGAGCGCGAAATCGCGGTCGAAGCGGATGCCGACGAGCGTGCCGGCCTCGCCCGCCGCTTTGGCCTTTTGTCACTCGACCGGCTAGAGGCGGCGTTTCGCGTCAGGCGTGAGCAGGCCGGCATCAAGGTGACCGGGCGTGTGCAGGCCGACCTCGTTCAGCCCTGTTCCGCCAGCGGCGAGCCCGTTCCCGCGCACATCGATGAGGCTGTGGACCTGCTGTTCGTGGAGCCCGGCTCAGCCGCCGCAGACGAAGTGGAACTGACCGCCGACGCGTTGGACACGATTGAGATCGAGAACGGGGTTGTCGACCTGGGCGAGGCAGCGGCCGAAACGGTGGCGCTCGCGCTCGACCCATTCCCTCGCGCCCCCAATGCCGCCGAGGTGCTTCGCGATGCCGGCGTGCTGAGCGAGGACGAGGCAGGCCCCATGAGCGGGCTCGCCGCCGCGCTCAAAGACAAGCTGGGCGGTCGCTAGGGACGGGGTGGATCGAAGAGAACGGCCGCGGAACCGATGCCTAAATGGCATCGGGTCCGAGTGTCGGGTCCAGGTCACGCGGGCGCACGAAGCGGGTAAGCGTTGCCGTGCCTGGCGCCACATCGGCCCAATCGCCGGAAAAGGTTATCTCGGCGACTGACGCGGTCGGGTATTTGGCCGCCACCTCCTCACGCAGGTCGCCGGCGCTCGGCGGAACCAGCGTCAGCACCAGTTCCTCCAGACCTGGATTGTGTCCGACCAGCAGAACCCTCTCGGCCTGCTGCTCACGCGCGACCTCGATCAGCGTTTCGGGGCTGGCGAGGTAAAGCCGGCGATCGGTCTTTGCTTCTATGGGGCTGCCATAGCCGTCGCTGACAGCTCGCAGCGTTTCGGCAACTCGCCTGGCCGGGGAGGCGATCACCGCGTCAAAGCGGAGGTTCAGCTCAGCCAGGTGGCGCCCCATGCGCTCGGCTGCCCGAAAGCCCTTGTCATTGAGCGGCCGGTCGACGTCGAGCAGGCCAGGATCATCGGCGCCGCCCGACTTGGCGTGGCGCAACAGCGTCAACGTCTTCACGGGCGTGCCTCCCCCGGACCGGGCTCGGTCACGGCCTCCGCTTCATGCCCGACCGTGGCCGGATTGAAAAGCGCTGGGGTGGCCGGGGCTGGGACAATCGGACCCAGCCGGGCCGCCACGCGGGCCACTGCCTCGTCCAGCGTCACCCGCGCGACCGGCGTTCCCTCTGGAAAGGCGGTCAGAAGGCGCGACGGCGTGGCCGCGGACAGCAGCACGAACATGCCCTGGTCGTCGGCACGCCGGATGAGCCGCCCGAACGCCTGCGCCAGTCGCGCGCGCACGATGCGATCGTCATAACCAATGCCGCCGCCCACCAATCGCCTGGCAGCGTGCAGCACCGTTGGCTTGGGCCAGGGCACGCCCTCCATTACCACCAGCCGCAGCGACTCGCCCGGCACGTCCACTCCGTCGCGCAAGGCGTCGGTCCCCAGCAAGGACGCGTGCGGATCGTCGCGAAAGATGTCGACCAGGGTGCCCGTGTCGATCGGATCGACATGCTGCGCGTGCAGCGGCAGCCCGTCGCGCGCCAGCCGGTCAGCAAGCCGGGCATGCACCGCGCGCAGTCGCCGGATTGCGGTGAACAGCCCCAGCGTGCCTCCGCCCGCCGCCGCGATCAGCCGGGCATAGGCGCCCGCCAGCTCTGCGATGTCGCCGCGCTTCACGTCGGTGACGATCAGCACCTCCGCGCGCGCGGCATAGTCGAACGGGCTTTGCGCGGTGAAGCGGGAGGGCGCGCGCAGCAGATGGGGCGCACCGACCCGTGCTTCCGCCGTGGTCCAGTCACCACCGCCGGTCAGCGTGGCCGACGTGACGAGCGCGCCATGAGCGGGCTTCAACACCACCTCGGCGAACGGGCGAGTGGGGTCCAGCCAGCGCCGATGCAGACCCACATCCCACTCGCGCCCTTCCGCCCGGTCGACGCTCAGCCAGTCAACGAAATCAGGATCCGCCGGGCCGCCAATACGCGAGAGCAGCGCCAGCCACGCGGCCACCGTTTCCGCGCGCCAGCCGATCGACGCGATCGCCCCCTCGATTCGCGCGCGCGCCGGCCCGTCCATCCAGTCTGGCGCCTCGGCCAGCAGCGCCTCGAGCCGCCGTGCAAGGCCGTTCAGCGGACGAACCAGCGCGTCGAGCGCCGCTGCCGCGGGCTGCGCCGCGTCGATCAACGCAGGCGTTGGCTCGGCGAGTTCGGTCTCCAAGCCGTAGCCCGCATCGCCCGGCAGCTCAGCACGCGCATAGGTCAGGCCCCGAACGGCGGCGAGCAGCGCCTCCACCGGCCCATGCGGTGCGCCCTCAACCAGCCGCCCGAGCCAACCGTCCGACGGCAGGCAGCGCGCCGCGTCCACTGCATCGCCGATCGCGCGCTGCGCTGCCTCGTCATAGCTTGCCGCGTCCGACAGGCGCGCAGCCAGGCCCCGCCGCCGCCCACGACCGCCTGCCTCCGGCCCCAAGATCCAGCGCCTGAGCTCGATCGTCTCAGCCCCCGACAGGACGGTGCCGAACATCGCGTCGGCGGCGTCGAACAGGTGGTGTCCCTCGTCGAACACGTACCGCGTCGGCCGTGTGGCGACCTCCCGCCCGCGCGCGGCGTTGACCATCACCAGCGCGTGGTTGGCGATCACCACATCGGCCTCGGCGGAGGCCCGCGCGGCGCGTTCGATGAAGCACTTCCGGTAATGCGGGCAGCCTGCGTATACGCATTCACCGCGTCGGTCGGTCAGTGCCGCCGGCCCGTTGCGCCGGAACAGCGTCGGCAGCCAGCCGGGCAGGTCGCCGCCGACCATGTCGCCATCCGCGCTGAACGCGGCCCAGCGTGCGACCAGTTGAGCCAGCACCGCCGCGCGTCCGGCAAAGCCGCCCTGCAGCGCGTCCTCAAGGTTGAGGAGGCACAAATAATTTTCCCGCCCTTTGCGCGTCACCACGCGCTGGCGCCGCTCGGCAGGGTCGGGGAACAGCCGCTCGGTTTCGTGGGAAAGCTGGCGCTGTAGCGCCTTGGTATAGGTGGAGATCCACACCGCGCCGCCGGCACGCTCCGCCCACAGGCTGGCCGGCGACAGATAGCCCAGCGTCTTGCCAATCCCGGTGCCTGCCTCCGCCAGCACCAGATTGGGCGCGTCTCGCATTGCGCGCGGGGTGAATGCTTCAGCGGCGGCGGCGGCGTAAAGGCGCTGGCCCGGCCGCTCCTCCGCACCCTGTCCGGTGAGCGCCGCCAGCCGAGCCTGCGCGTCTGAAGGGTCCAATGTCACGCTACGTGGGGCAGGGCGGGGCGGCGCTTCCTCCCATTCGGGCAGGCGGCTGAACAGCCAACGCTCGTCGCGCGGCGGCTTGGCAATTCGCTCCACCACCGACGGCCCCCAGGGCCAGCGCATCCGGAACAGCGCCTGCGCGCTCGCCCAGGCTCCTTCGCGCTCCGCCCAGTTGCCCGCTGGTATTGCCAGCAGCGATTCAGCGGCTTCGAGCAGAAAGGCGGCGACATCCTCGTCATGCTCGGGCGGGGACAGGTCCACGGCGCGCGCAAGCCCTCGCGGGGTCGGGACGGCAAAGCGAGCGGGGTGGATGAACGCGAACAGCTCGAGCAGGTCGAGCCCCGACAGCTCGGCATAGCCCAGCCGTTGCCCAATGAGCGGCGCGTTGAGCAGGATCACCGGCGTGTCCGCGGCAAGCCGGATCGCCTCACCGCGCCCGATCGCGCGCGTGCCGGCGCCGTCAGCGACCCAGATGCCGCCATGGCTTGCATGAAGAGCTGGATGGGGAAGGGGCATGAGCGTGTCCCGAAATGCGAGCGGCGGAACGGATTGGCAACCCGCAGCTCAGGGAGAAACTTCAATCGCGCCCGCGCGTCTTCTCCCTGAAGCCAAGATCAGGAGCGTGACATGGCCCTCAAGGACGTGGTTGAAGATATCGAAAACCGGGTTGACCACCTATTGCACCATGAACAGGCCGACCCTGCCGAGCAGCGGCGACCGGTGCTGGAGGCGATCGACCGCGTGGCGGACCAGTGGAAGAACAAGCGCGATGGCGAAAACCATGTCTGGTGGAGCGAGTCGGACGGCCTCGTCGCCTTCTCGCCGACGCTGTCCAACGGTGCGCCGCTGACCATTGATGGCGTCACCACGAACTTCATCCCGGCCGATCGCTTCCCAGATTATCTCGCCTCCATGCGGCACGAGGTGGAGAAGGGGACGTTCGACGCGGAGATTCATGGCGGGCTGACAGGCTCGGGCAATGTCAGCGGGCTTGCCACAGTACCGTTGACCCGGTCCCGCGATGGCGAGGTCGGGCCGTCGGAGGGCGCGCCCGATCATGACGGCCTCAGCGACCGCGTCCAAGATCGCTGATGCGGAACACGGGCGCGGCGCTCAATGCGGCGTCGCGCCCAGTTCCACCCCCGTCTTGTCGTGCAAGGCGAAACGGTCGACCAAGTCGGCGCTGGCGCGGTTATAGCCGATCACCTCGACGTCCCGTCCGTCGCGGCGCAGCTTGCCCATAATCTTGTCGAGCGCACCGATGCCCGAAATGTCCCAGAATGCGCGGCAGACACGTCGATCGTGACTTGGCGGGCAGGTTCCTCGCCAGCGAACGCCTTGGTGAAGCGGTCGACCGAGGCGAAGAAGATGTTGCCCGTCACCCGATAGGTGGCCGCTGCACCGTCCGGTGAGGCGACACGCTCCACTGCGAACATCCGCCGCACCTTCCCGGCGAAGAAGATGCCCGACAGCAGCACGCCCGCGAGCACCCCCTGCGCCAGGTCGCGGGTCGCGACGACCACCGCCACCGTGACAAGCATCACGGCTGAGGAAGTCGCAGGGTGACGACGTAGGTTTGGGATCGAGTTCCAGCTGAACGTGCCAATCGACACCATGATCATCACCGCGACGAGCGCCGGCATCGGAATACGCCCGACGACGGGTCCCAGCACCGCGAGCAGGAACAGTAGGAACACGCCCGCGACCAGCGTGGACAGCCGGCGGCGCCCGCCCGATGTCACGTTGATGACAGACTGGCCAATCATTGCGCACCCGCCCATGCCGCCGACCAGCGCCGCGGCCATATTGGCGCCGCCCTGGCCCCAACACTCGCGCCTTTTATCGCTGTCGCTGTCGGTCATGTCGTCAACGATCTGCGCCGTCAGCAGCGATTCGAGCAGCCCGACCGCGGCCATGGTCAACGAATAGGGCAGGATGACCCGCAGCGTATCCAGGGTCAGCGGCACGTTCGGCCAGGTGAGGCTCGGCAGCCCTTCAGGCAGGCGGCCCATGTCGCCCACCGTCCTGACCGGCAGCCCCATGGCGATGCTGATCGCGGCGAGCACGACGATGGCGACCAGCGGGGAGGGCACGGCGCGGGTGATTCGCGGCAAAAGGTAGATGATCGCCAGGCCGCCCGCGACCATGGCATAGCTATGCCAGGTTACGCCCGTCAGTTGCGGTAATTGCGCCAGGAAGATCAGGATCGCGAGCGCGTTGACGAAGCCGGTGATGACCGACCGCGACACGAACTGCATCAGCAGGTCTAGTCGCGCGAACCCCGCAACGATCTGGATCAGCCCCATCAGGATCGTCGCTGCGAACAGGTACGGGACGCCATGGTCGCGCACCAAGGGCGTCACCACAACCGCGACAGCAGCTGTAGCGGCAGAGATCATCGCGGGTCGCCCACCCAGGAAAGAGATCACGGTTGCGATAGCAATCGACGCATAAAGGCCGACACGTGGATCGACGCCCGCAATGATCGAGAAACCGATCGCCTCCGGGATCAGCGCCAACGCGACCACGATGCCGGCAAGCACGTCGCGCCGCGCCTGCCCGGCGTCAGTGAACCATTGCGCCCGGTAATGGGCGAGGGTGGATGTCATGTTTCGAAACCAGGAAGAATGATGCCCGGCAATCCGTCGCTGGCGCGACCGGAAGCGTGGCGGGCATGTTGTCCGGCGGATCGGCGGCCGGAATAGCCACCCGGGGTTGCACCGGGTCCTTGCGGTTGCGCGTGCCCATAGCGGCTTCGCCCGCCGATCAGCAAGCCGGCATTGCCAGCGTGGAGACGGGTGCTTAGGTCGCGAGGCTCTATGACCGACGTTGATATCGCCCTGCGCGCCGCGGCGCTGGAGTCCAAGGCCTGGCCCTTTGAGGAGGCACGCAAGCTTCTCGCCCGCTATCCCAACGGCAAGCCGCCGGTGGACGGCCGGCCTTCACCGATCCTGTTCGAAACCGGCTATGGTCCCTCGGGCCTGCCGCATATCGGTACCTTCAACGAAGTGCTGCGCACCACCATGGTCCGCCGCGCCTTTGCCGCCCTGTCCGACCAGCCGACGCGGCTGGTGGCTTTCAGCGATGACATGGACGGGTTGCGCAAGGTGCCCGACAACGTTCCCAACGGCGCCATGCTGGCCGAGCATCTGGGCAAGCCGCTGTCGCGGATCCCCGATCCGTTCGGCACGCATGACAGCTTCGCCGCGCACAACAACGCCCTGCTGCGCCAGTTTCTCGACCGGTTCGGCTTCGAATATGAGTTCGCCTCCTCGACTGAATATTACGCCTCCGGCCGGTTCGACGACGCACTCAAGCTGGTGCTGCGCCACTATGACGCGATCCAGGCGGTGATGCTGCCGACTTTCCGCGCCGAGCGGCGTGCCAGCTATTCGCCGGTGCTGCCGGTCAGCCCGACATCGGGCATCGTGCTGCAGGTGCCGGTCGAGGTGGTAGACGCTGACGCGGGCACCATCGCCTTCACTGACGAGAGTGGCGAGCGGATCACCCAGTCGGTGCTGGGCGGCCTAGCCAAGCTGCAATGGAAGGTGGACTGGGCAATGCGCTGGGTCGCGCTCGGCGTCGACTACGAGATGGCGGGCAAGGACCTGATCGACTCCGTGACTCAATCGGGCAAGATCGCCCGCGTTCTCGGCGGCCGCCCGCCAGAGGGCTTCACCTACGAGATGTTCCTCGACGAAAAGGGCGAGAAGATCTCCAAGTCCAAGGGCAACGGCCTCAGCCTCGACCAGTGGCTGACCTATGGCCCCGAGGAGAGCCTCGCCTTTTTCGCCTATCGCGAGCCAAAAAAGGCCAAGCAACTCCACATGGGCGTGATCCCGCGTGCGGTGGACGAATATTGGCAATTTCGTGGCGCCTATCCCGCCCAGGCGATCAAGGAACGGCTCGGCAATCCCGTTCACCACATCCATGGTGGCGAGGTGCCGACGGGTACGCTGCCGGTCACGTTCGGTTTGCTGCTGAACCTGGTCGGCGTGATGGGCGATGCCACGCGTGAGCAGGTTTGGGGCTATCTCGCCAACTACGTGCCCGACGCGACGCCGGAGAGCGAGCCGGAGCTCGACCGGCTGATCGGCCACGCGCTCGCCTATGCCCGCGATTTCGTCGCCCCGACGCTGAACCGCCGCGCGCCTGAGGGCGTGGAAGTGGATGCGCTTCGCCGCCTCGACGCCGAGCTTGCCACCCTGCCGGCGGATGCAAGCGCCGAAGACATCCAGAACATCGTGTATGAGATCGGCAAGAGTCAGTTTGGTGACAAGGGCGGATTCGAATCGCTCCGCGACTGGTTCAAAGCGCTTTATGAAACCCTGCTCGGGTCCAGCCAAGGCCCGCGCATGGGCAGCTTCATCAAGCTTTATGGCATTGCCAACAGCCGTGCGCTGATCGCCCAGGCGCTGGACCGCACCGCCGCCTGATCGGGCCGGGCGAGGCAGGTGCTTGCCCCGCCCGACCGGCACGACCTCCGGGCCGCGCCGCTCATGCAAGATCCTTCATAGGCCGGGCCGTGTTTCCCCGCGGGATCGTCGCCGTTGCAGCCCGGTCGTCTGCCTTCAGCTGCGCCGGCGCGGACTTCAGCGCCTTCACCAGCTCGGCCGTGCTCGGGCCGAAGCAGGCCTGAAGTCGTACTGTCACGCCTAGCCGATCCTGGACGAGATGGCCGAGGAGCTGGGCGTCGCGCGGCGGACCGTTGAGCCATTGCGCGACGTGATCGACGAGGATTTCGACTTGGAGGTCCGCCAGGAGGATCGATCGAAGCGCTTCCGCATCACCGGCTCGCTACGCCGCGTCTATACCCGGCCGACCGCGGCCGAGGTGGCGGCGTTGCAGGCGGAGGTGGACGCGCGTGCTCGCCAGGTGCAGGAAGCGATCCTGACCGGCCATTGCCTGGAGTTCGATTACCTCGCCGATGGGGCAAGGGAGCCGAGCTGGCGCCGCGTCGCGGTGTACGGACTGGTGCACGGGCCGGTCACCTACCTGATCGGCAGATGCCGACGCACGACAAGCCGCCTGTCCCGTTCCGCGTGCACCGCATGGCGGATGTGCGGGCGTCGAACATGCAGGGCTGCCCGCCCGACGACTGGGATCTGGACGGCTGGATCGGCCAGAGCTTCGGCATCTGGCGCGAGGAGGATCATGACGTGGTGCTGCGCGTTCGCCCGGCCGGCGCCGCGCGGGCAAGGTCGTGGCGCTTCACCCGGCGCAGGTGATCGAGCAGGACGGCGAGGACCTGCTGGTCCGCTTTCGCGCCGGGGGCTTGCGCGAGATCGCGGCGCACGTCTTCACCTGGGGTGGCGAGGTGGTGATCGAAGGACCCGAGGCGCTCAAGAAGATCATGCGCGAACGCTTGACGGCCGGCGCGGGCGCGGTGGAGATGCGACCGGAACTGGCGTGAGTGGGAGTAACTGAAGGGGCAGGATGTCCCGCACGACGTCGCCTTGCGCGGGGGCGCAAGGCGCGACAAACTTTCGAACAGGGGGGAACTACCATGTCACCATTACGCTTGGCCGCGCTTGGCCTGACGCTGGCGGCTGCGCCGGCGCTGGCGCAGGAGAAGGCGGCCACCCGGCCGGGCTTCGCTTTTCCGGCCGACCATCCGATCCGCATCCCGGTCTTTCGCCCGGAAGTGAAGGCCGGGGCACAATCGGCAGGCGGCACGATCAGCCCCAATGCCGAGTGGACCCGCAATGCGCGCACGAACATCAGCAACGCCCTGACCGCGGCCAGGCCGGGCGGCGCGGCGGACGTGGTGTTCATGCCGGATGCGGAAGGCGATGCCGCAGCGGTGCTGGCCGACTATCGCGCGCTGTTCGGCGCGGTGGCGGACACCGTGCTCCAGCATCGATTGTTCAAGGGCGACCGGCTGCCGACCAAGAAGACCGGGTTCGAATACAGCCTGGGGCCGGGCGTGGCGAAGCTCGCCGAGCGGACGGGCGGGGACTACGCCTTGTTCGTGTCCACCAACGACGCCTATGGCTCGACCGGGCGCAAGCTGCTGCAGATCGCCGCGATCATGGCGACCGCCGCGGTAGGGGTGGGCCCAACCGTCACCTCGGGCCAGCACACGGGCTATGCCGGGCTGGTCGACCTGAAGACCGGCGATCTCATCTGGATCAACGCAGACGCCAAGATGGGCGGCGATGTTCGCGAGACGGACGGCGCGACCAGGCGCGTGACGCAGCTGCTGGAGGACTTTCCCGCGCAGTCGGCCGCCAAGGTTGGGGCCAGGCCATGATCGCGCGGCTGCTGCTGGCCGCGCTCCTGTTCCTCCCCTGCGCCGCCGATGCGGGTGAGCCGAAGCCGACCGGATCTCCTTCCGCCCCGGGCTATCAGCCCATCGGCAGGGACGAGCAGGGCCTGTGGGCCGAGGCGGATGAGAATGAGCGCGAGCTCAAGGTATCCAAGCTGGTGATCCGCGAACCATCGGTGAACGCGTACCTGCGCCGCGTGCTGTGCCGGGAGATCGGCGACGCCGCCTGTGCGAGCGTCCGATTGTACCTTTTGCGTATTCCGATCAGCAACGCCAACATGGCGCCCAACGGCGTGCTGCAAATCTATTCGGGCCTGCTGCTGCGGATGCGGGACGAGGCGGAGCTGGCCGCCATCCTCGGGCACGAGTTCACCCATTTCGAAAACCGGCACAGCCTGGCCGATATGCGCAAGAAGCGCAGCGCGACGAGCTGGGGCGCTTGGCTGACCGTTGCATCCTTCGCGACGGACCGGCCGCACAACTTCA
>Ga0210040_10003512_pt1 | contig 21131 bp, 24 predicted proteins | sample CryGeyCG12114_NA_FD_185462 | JGI IMG/M metagenome (GOLD analysis project Ga0210040, IMG submission 185462) | Groundwater microbial communities from aquifer - Crystal Geyser CG19_WC_8/21/14_NA (SPAdes) (version 2) | ecosystem: Environmental > Aquatic > Deep subsurface > Groundwater | place: USA... | reverse complement strand
GCAGCAGCCGGGCTACCCGCCGCAAGGTGGCTACCCGCAGCAGCCGGGCTACCCGCCGCAGGATGGCGGCTACCCCCAGCAGGGCGGCTACCCGCAGCAGCCGGGCTACCCCGGCTACCCGCAGCAGGGCGGCTACGGCGCGCCGGCCGCGAACCTGCGGCAGGCGCAGACCACCGCGGACGGGGTCCCGCTGGCCGGCTGGTGGTGGCGGGTCCTGGCCTCGCTGGTGGACAGCCTGCTGCTGTCCATCCTCGCCGCCCTCGTCAGCCTGCCCCTGCTGCTGCCCATCCTCCGGCGGGTCAGCAGCTACTTCACGCAGGCGCTGGCCGCCGCGGAGCAGGGCCTGCCCGCTCCCCTCCTCACCGCCAGCGACCTCGTCTCCCCGGGGGAGCAGCTGCAGCTCGCGCTGGTCGGCCTGGTGCTCGGGGTGGCCTACCACTCCCTCTTCCTGCGCTGGCGCGGGGCGACGCCCGGCAGGATGCTCTGCGGGCTGCGCGTGGTGCCCGTGGACCACGGCCACTCCACGGAGAAGCTGGGCTGGGGGACCGTCGTGGTCCGCTCCCTGGTCTGGTTGGTCCCGAACGTCTACGCGCTGCTGGCCGTCGTGCGGCTGCTGGACGCACTCTTCCCGCTCTGGCAGCCCCGTCGTCAGGCGCTGCACGACCTCGTGGCCAAGACGCAGGTCGTGCGTCCGCGCCCCTAGGACGGCCAGCCGGGCGGGTGCGGACCCCCGCGCGGTCGGTGCTGCCCCGGATGCGTGGCTATATTGGCCGGAGGTCGGAGCGCCGGGGGCGCTCCCGTCCGGGTGGACCTGACCCGGAGCCTGCCGTCTAGCCAAGGGTGCCCGTGCTTCGACCTGCGCGTCCGCTCAGCTCGGCCTGCCTGGCCGCCCTGGCGGTGCTCGTCGTCGCCCCGTGCTCGGCGCTGCCCGCCGCGGCGGAGGGCGCGAGCGGGGTCATCACGGTGGTGGTCGACCTCGACGCGAACGGCAGCGGGGCCTTCGACGACGGCGACCTGCCGCAGGCGGGGGTCGTGATCACCGTGAGCGACGCCGGCGGTCACCCGGTCTCCGGTACCACGGACGACCAGGGTGAGGTGCGGGTCGACCCGGCGGAGCACGAGCTGTCCGGGGGGCGCTACTTCGTCGTCGCCGACATCCCGGCCGCGCTGGACCTGGTCCCGGTGCCGGAGAGCGAGACCTTCTCACCCCTCTCCACCACGGTGGACGTCAGCACGGGCGACGAGCGGGTCCGGATGGGGGTGGCCGCCCCGGCGGTCGTCGAGCCGGACGCCGTGCAGACGTCGCCGCCGCCCGCCGCCGTCGAGCCGCCCCCGCCCCCGCCCCCGTCTCCCCAGCCGGCTCCCGAGCCGACCCCGGCGACGCACGAGCGCGACCGCGCCGCGCCGGCACCCGCCGTAGCGCAGGAACCCACCTTCGCCCTCGGCGACCGGGTCTGGAGCGACCTGGACCGCTCCGGCCGCCAGGACGACGGCGAGCCGGGGGTGCCGGGGACGAGCGTGCAGCTGCTGGACGCGGAGGGGACGGTGCTGCGCTCGACCCAGACCGACGACGACGGCCGCTACCTCTTCGACGACCTCCCGGCCGGGCTGTACGCCGTCCGCTTCTCCGGCGTGAACCGCGAGTACAAGCTCAGCCCGGCCCGGTCCGGCCCGGCGGCCGACGACTCCGACCCGGACCCCACCGGCGTCACCCCGCCCATCCGGCTGGCGGTGGACGCGCCCGACGTGCGCCGCAGCCAGGAGGGCGACGGGGTGCACGCCGACCACCTCGACGCGACGGTGGACGCCGGGCTGGCCCCGCTGACCTACGCGGTCGCGTCGCGCGTCTGGCAGGACCGCAACCGGGACGGCATCCAGGACCCCGACGAGAGCTCGGCCCAGGCCCGGGTGACGCTGCTGGACGACCGCAGTCGGATCGTCGCCGCGGTGCAGACCGACCCCGACGGCCGCTTCGTCTTCGCCGCCCTGGCGCCCGGGACCTACCGGCTGCGCTTCGACCAGCTCGGTGACCACCGCCGGTTGACGGCGGCCCGCGTCGGCAGCAGCGCGGCCGTCGACTCCGACCCCGACCCGTCGACCAGCCTGAGCCCGCGCTTCCGGCTCGGGGCGGACCAGCCCGGCCTGGTGCCGGCCGCGGACGTCGGCGGGGTCGACGCGGACTTCGTGGACACCAGCCACGGTGCCGGCGTCGTCGGCAGCTACGCGATCAGGAACCGCGTCTGGAACGACAGCGACGGCGACGGTGTCCTCTCCCCGGGCGAGCTGGGCATCGGCGGGCTGCGGGTCGAGCTCCTCGACGCCCGCGAGACGGTGGTCGCCACGACGACCACCACGCCGACCGGGTGGTACAGCTTCGACGGCCTGGCCGCCGGGGTCTACCAGCTGCGCTTCCCGCACATCCCGCGCGGCCTGCACTTCACCACGCCGGGGGCGGGGGCGGACCGCGGCGCGGACTCCGACGTCTACGCCGATGCCAGGACCGCCCCGATCGCGGTCGGGGAGGACCACCCGGTGGAGGACGCCGTCGGGGCGGGGCTCACCAGCGCACCCGCGGCCGTGGCCGTCGGGCCGGCGCCGGCCGGACCGGCCTCGCTCGTCTCGACCTCGGCGACGGCCCCGCTGACCAGCGCCGGTGGCCCCGGCACCGAGCTCGTGGTCGGTGGCTGCGCGCTCGTGCTGGCCGGCGGCGGGCTGCTGCTGCGCCGCCGTCTCCGGCGCCACTGACCCGTCGCCTCCGGCGCCACTGACCCGGCGCCCCCATCGCCAGTGACCTGTCGCCTCCGGCGCCACCGGCCGGGTGCCGGGGGAGTCGGGGCACCGCGACCGGTCAGCGCACCTCGACGTCGGCCGCCCGCAGCTGGGCCAGGGTGGCGTCCAGCCGCTCGGGGGCGACGGCGGCGGTCAGGTCGAGCAGCACCGTGGTCGCGAAGCCGGCCGCGGCCGCGTCCAGCGCGGTGGCCCGGACGCAGTGGTCGGTGGCGATGCCGCAGACCTCGACCCGCTCGACGTCCCGGCTGCGGAGGAAGTCCGTCAGCCGGTCGCCGTCGGCGCTGCGCCCCTCGAAGCCGGAGTAGGCCGCGGCGTACTCGCCCTTGTCGAAGACGGCGTCGAAGGCGTGGGAGGCGAGGGCGTCGTGCAGCTCGACGCCCGGCGTGCCCACCTCGCAGTGCCGGGGCCAGGAGTCGACGAAGTCCGGCTCGGCGGAGAAGTGCGGTCCGGGGTCGATGTGGTGGTCACGGGTGGCGACCACGGTGTCGTAGCCGTGCCCGCTGCGCAGCAGCTCCTCGATGCGGGCGGCGACGGCCGCCCCGCCGGCCACGGCCAGCGCCCCGCCCTCGCAGAAGTCGCGCTGCACGTCCACCACGACCAGGGCCGTGGTCACGTGTGCGCCTGCTCGGCGGCCGGGCGCCGGTCGAACGGGCTGCCGTTGATGCCGGCGCCGGCGTAGACGGTGTCGATGACCTGTTCGCCGCGGGACATCTTGAGCGCCTCCTGCGGCAGCTCGGCCCGGACCCGGGCGTGCCGGTCGCGGGCTGCCGTCAGCGGCTCGGCGCCGACGATCTCGCCGCCGCGGACCAGCGGCACCAGCAGCTCCCGGTCGTCGCGGTCGTGGCGGACCTGCGCGCCCACCCCGACCAGCTCGGCCTCGGCGACCCCGGCGGGGGAGAGCCGGCGGACGGCGTACTTGCGGCCGCCGACCGAGATCTTGTCCGCGCTCTTCTTGGCCACCGGGACCAGCGGGCCGTCCGGGTCGTCGCTCTCGGCCCGGGCCACCAGCTTGTAGACGAAGCCGCAGGTGGGGGCGCCGGAGCCGGTGACCAGCGCGGTGCCCACGCCGTACCCGTCCACCGGGGCGCCGGAGAGGGAGGCGATGGCGAACTCGTCGAGGTCGCTGGTCACGATGATCCGGGTGTCGGTGGCCCCGAGGGAGTCCAGCAGCTCGCGGACCTGCCGGGCGACCACGGCGAGGTCGCCGGAGTCCAGCCGGACCGCGCCGAGCCGGCCGCCGGTCAGCTCGACGCCGGTCCGGACCGCCGCCAGCACGTCGTAGGTGTCGACCAGCAGCGTGGTGTCCTCGCCCAGCGCGGCGACCTGCGCGGCGAAGGCCTCCCGCTCCGAGCCGTGCAGCAGCGTGAAGGAGTGCGCCGAGGTGCCTCGGGTGGGGACGCCGTAGCGCCGGCCCGCCTCCAGGTTCGAGGTGGCCTCGAAGCCGGCGATGTAGGCGGCCCGGGCGGCGGCCACCGCGGCCAGCTCCTGGGTCCGGCGCGACCCCATCTCGATGCAGGGCCGGCCGCCGGCCATCGCGGTCATCCGGGAGGCGGCCGAGGCGATGGCCCCGTCGTGGTTGTAGATGCTCAGCAGCACCGTCTCCAGCACCACGCCGGCCGCGAAGCTGCTCTCCACGACCACGATCGGGGAGCCGGGGAAGTAGATCTCGCCCTCGGCGTAGCCCCAGACGTCACCGTCGAAGCGGAAGTTGGCCAGCCAGTCCGCGGTCCGGGCGTCCACCACCGCGGCCTCGGTCAGGAAGCGGAGCGACTCGTCGTCGAAGCGGAAGTGCGCGAGGGCCCGCAGGGCACGGCCCACGCCCGCGACCACGCCGTAGCGCCGTCCGGCCGGCAGCCGGCGGGCGAACAGCTCGAAGACGCAGCGGCGGTCGGCCGTCCCGGCCTGCAGGGCGGCCTGCAGCATGGTCAGCTCGTAGTGGTCGGTGAGCAGCGCGGTCGTGGGCACCTCGCGGGGACCCCACGCGGTCCCGCCGGGCGCCACCGGCTCGGGCCCGTTCGGATCAGGGACGGTCACGGGCCCACCCTAGCCAGCGCCCGGCTCCGGCCCTCCCGTGCGCCTGCCAGAATGGGGCCCATGTCGGAGTCCGAGGGTGGCAGCGTCAGCCCCGCGGGCGGGACGGCGGTCGCCGAGCGCCCGCTGGAGCAGGTCACCCCGCAGACGCCCTGGGTGACGATCGTCTGGGACGACCCGGTGAACCTGATGTCCTACGTGACCCACGTCTTCGTGACCTACTTCCACTACTCCAAGGCGAAGGCGTCGAAGCTGATGATGCAGGTGCACGCCGACGGCAAGGCGGTGGTCTCCAGCGGGTCCCGCGAGGAGATGGAGCGCGACGTCGGCGCGATGCACGAGTACGGCCTGTGGGCCACCATCGACCGGGCCGACGGGTGAGCAGGGCCGACGGGTGAAGAAGTTCGTCCAGCGCCGCGGCGTGATCAGCAGCCAGCTGAGCAGCTACGAGGTCGAGCTGCTCAGCTCCCTGGTCAGCCAGCTCGTCGAGCTGGTCTCCGACGGCGAGCCCGAGCAGTACGCCGCCGAGCCGGCCGACGCCGACCCGTTCGAGCGGCTGGTCCGTGACCTGCAGGTCGACCCGGACGAGCCGGAGGTGTCGGAGGACCCGGTGGTGCGCCGGCTGTTCCCCAACGCCTACCCGCACGACGCCGCGGCCGCCTCCGACTTCCGCCGGTTCACCGAGCGCGACCTGCGCGGCAAGAAGGTCAGCGACGCGACCGTGGTGCTGCAGGCCCTCGGCGAGACCGGCGGCGGCGCCCGCGAGCTGCGGATCGACCCGGCGGACGCGGAGGCCTGGCTGCGGACCCTGACCGGGGTCCGGCTGGCCGTGGCCACCCGGCTGGGCATCGACGACGCGGAGAGCGCCGAGGAGCTCTCCGAGCTGCCCGAGGAGGACCCGCGGAGCTTCCTGGTCAGCGTCTACGACTGGCTCGGCTTCGCGCAGGAGACCCTGATCGCCACGCTGTGAGCCGGGCGACGGCCGTCGCCCGCTTGACCGTGCTCACGGCGCCGGGCACGCTGGCTGCCCGGCGTGGCGGTCCGCGCCCGACCGCGTCCGGGCGACGCGAGACGACTCGGTCCAGGGGGCGCTGATGGCGGCGGGGGAGCGGGCCGGCGGGCCCCCGGGCACCGACCTCCGCCGCTCGATCACCAGCCGGCAGCTCTTCGGCTACGTGCTCGGCGACGTGCTCGGCTCCGGGATCTACGTGCTGGTCGGCCTGGTCGCCGCGGCGGTGGGTGGGGCCTTCTGGCTCGCCTTCGCCGCCGGGGTGACCCTGGCCATCCTCACCGGCCTGGCCTACGCAGAGCTGGCGACCAAGTACCCGCGGGCGGCGGGCGCGTCCCTCTACGTCAGCAAGGCCTTCCGCAGCCCGGTGCTGACCTTCCTGGTCACCGTCTGCATGCTGTCGGCGGTGTTCGCCGCCTCCGGCTCGCTGGCCAACGGCTTCGCGCGCTACTTCGCCCAGGTGTCCGCGCTGCCGCCCACCCTGCTGGTCAGCCTGCTCTTCATCGCGGCCCTGTCCCTGGTCAACTACGTCGGCATCACCGAGTCGGTGGTGGTCACCGTGGCCATGACGTTCGTCGAGGTCGCCGGGCTGGTCGCCGTCATCGCCGTCGGGGTCGTCCAGGTGGCGCGCGGCGACGCGCCCTTCGGCGTCCTGGTCGAGTTCAGCGCCCAGGGGAACCCGGTCGGCGCGGTGGTGGCCGGGGTGGCCCTGGCCTTCTTCTCCATGGCCGGCTTCGAGAACGCCGCCAACGTGGCCGAGGAGACGTTCAACCCGTCGGTGACCTTCCCGCGCGCCCTGGTGGGCGGCATGGTGACGGCCGGCGTCCTCTACGTCCTGGTCGCGATGGCCGCGGCGCTGGTCGTCCCCGTCGACGTCCTCGGCCGCTCCGACGCCGCGCTGCTGGAGGTGGTCAGGGCCGGGGTGCTGCCCGTCCCGGTCGGGCCGGTGGTCGTGGTCTTCGCGGTGGTCGCGATGGTCGCCATCACCAACACCACGCTGGTGTCGGTGGTGACCCAGTCCCGGATCCTCTACGGCATGGCCCGCGAGGGCGTCGTCCCGCAGGTCTTCGCCCGGCTGCACCGGACCCGTCGCAGCCCGTGGGTGGGTCTGGTCTTCGCGGGGCTGGTGGTGGCGGCGCTGCTCGTGGTCGGGCAGCTGCTCACCCTGGCCGACCCCAGCACCGACGTGGTGGCCCGGCTGGCCACGGTGACGGTGGTCTTCCTGCTCCTCACCTACGCCCTGGTCATCGTCTCGGCGCTGAAGCTGCGCGGGGTGGACCAGCGCGAGGACACCTACCGGGCCAGCACGCCCCTGCTCCTCGTCGGGCTGGTCGGGGACGTGGCGCTGCTGGGCTACGTGGTCGCTGAGGACCCGGGCTCGCTGCTCTGGGTGGCCGGGCTGCTCGCGCTCGGCCTGGCCCTCTACCTGGCGGGGCGGACCGGGCGGCGCCGGCGGTCTCAGCCCCCGGATCGACCGGTCGCGCCCGGGAGCGGCCCCTAGGCTCTCGGTCGTGCTGAGCATCGCCCGCGCCCACGTGGACGCCATGGTCGCCCACGCCCGTGCCGACCACCCGGACGAGGCCTGCGGCGTGATCACCGGACCGGAGGGCTCCGACCTCCCGGCCCGCCTCGTGGCCATGACCAACGCCGACCGGTCCCCGACGTTCTTCCGCTTCGACCCCGTCGAGCAGCTCCGGCTCTACCAGGCGATGGACGAGGCCGGTGAGGAGGTCGTGGTGGTCTACCACTCCCACACCGCGACCGAGGCGTACCCCTCGCGCACCGACATCTCCTACGCCGCCGAGCCGCAGGCCCACTACGTGCTCGTCTCCACCGCCGAGTGCGGCTCCGAGGAGGGCCCGGTCTCGGTGCGCTCGTACCGGATCGTCGAGGGCACGGTGACCGAGGAAGAGCTGCTCGTCACGGAATAGTCCGGACCGTGGCAGGTGTTCCCCAGAGGTACGAGGTCGCGCGTGCGGACCAGCAGGCACGAGCCCCAGCAGGGTCGATCGGCAAGAGGAGCAGACGATGGCGGTACAGGTGCGGATCCCGACGATCCTGCGGACGTTCACCGGCGGCGAGAAGTCGGTCGAGGGCAGCGGGGCGACGCTCGCCCAGGTCATCGACGACGTCGACAGCCGCCACCCCGGGCTCAAGGGCCGGCTGGTCGAGTCGGCGAGCCTCCGCCGCTTCATCAACGTCTACGTCAACGACGAGGACGTCCGCTTCAGCGGTGGGCTCGAGGCCCCGACCGCCGACGGCGACGTCGTGGTCGTGCTCCCGGCCGTCGCGGGCGGCTGAGCGTGGTCCGCTACAACTCCCTGGCCGACTCGGTCGGCCACACCCCGCTCGTCGGCCTGCCGTCGCTCTCCCCGAGCCCGACGGTGCGGCTGTGGGCCAAGCTGGAGGACCGCAACCCGACCGGCTCCATCAAGGACCGGGCGGCCCTGAGCATGATCCGGGTCGCGGAGGCGACGGGCCAGCTGCGCCCGGGGTCCACCATCCTGGAGCCGACCAGCGGCAACACCGGGATCGCCCTCGCGATGGCGGCGAAGATGGCCGGCTACCGGTTGATCTGCGTGATGCCGGAGAACACCTCGGTGGAGCGGCGCCAGATCCTGGCCATGTGGGGCGCGGAGATCGTCTCATCACCGGCCGCGGGGGGTTCGAACGAGGCGGTGCGGGTGGCCAAGGAGCTGGCCGCCGACCACCCCGACTGGGTGATGCTCTACCAGTACGGCAACCCGGCCAACGCCGAGGCGCACTACCTCACCACCGGCCCCGAGATCCTCGAGGACCTGCCCGAGGTCACCCACGTGGTGGCCGGGCTCGGCACCACCGGCACCCTGATGGGCATCGGCCGCTTCTTCTCCGACAAGAAGCCCGAGGTCAAGATCGTGGCCGCGGAGCCGCGCTACGGCGAGCTGGTCTACGGGCTGCGCAACCTCGACGAGGGCTTCGTGCCCGAGCTCTACGACCCCCAGTACGTCACCTCGCGCTTCTCGGTGGGGTCGCGCGACGCCGTCCGCCGGGTCCGCGAGCTGCTGGAGCGCGAGGGCATCTTCGCCGGCCTCTCCTCCGGGGCGATCGTGCACGCCGCCCTGGCCCAGGCCGCCCGCGCCGAGAAGGCGGGGGAGCGCGCCGACATCGTGCTGATCATCTGCGACGGCGGCTGGAAGTACCTCTCCACCGGCGCCTACGCCGCCGACCTCGACACCACCGAGGACTTCCTGGACACCCAGGTCTGGGCCTGACCGCTCTCCTCCCTACGCTGGCCGGATGGCCGCCGAGGAGCTCCCCGAGCTCGTCGTCCGCGACGCCGGGGAGCTGCGGGAGTGGCTGCGGGTCCACCACACCACCTCACCCGGGGTGTGGCTGGCGCTCACGCGCAAGGGCGGCACGGTCACCACGCTGACCTGGCAGCAGGCCGTCGACGAGGGACTGTGCGTCGGCTGGATCGACGGGCAGGGGCGCAAGCGCGACGACGAGACGTCGCTGATCCGCTACACCCCCCGAGGGCCCCGCAGCAGGTGGTCACGCCGCAACGTGGCGCACGTCGCCCGGCTGGAGGCGGCGGGTCGCCTGCTCCCCGCGGGTCGGGCCGCCGTCGCCGCGGCCCAGGCGGACGGCCGGTGGGCGGCCGCGTACGCGCCCCCCTCGGAGGCCGAGGTCCCCGACGACCTCGCCACCGCGGTGGCCGCCGACCCGGCGGCGCAGGCCATGTTCGACGTCTTGACCAGGACCAACCGCTACGCGCTCATCCACCGTCTGGGCGCCGTGGCGCGGGCCGAGACGCGCCAGCGCAAGATCGCCGAGTTCGTCGAGATGCTCGTTCGGGGCGAGACGCCCTACCCGCAGAAGGCCGCCCGGACCGCCCCGCCCGAGGAGGGCTGACGGGTGGACACGGCGAGTCCCGGCCGTGCCGGCTCGGGCCCGTAGACTCATCGGCCGTGACCCCCGGATCCGACGCCCCGATCGGGATCTTCGACTCGGGCTTCGGCGGGCTGACCGTGGCGCGGGCCGTGGTCGACCAGCTGCCGCACGAGGACATCGTCTACCTCGGTGACACCGCGCGCTCGCCGTACGGCGAGCAGCCCATCGCCAGCGTCCGCGAGTTCGCGCTGGAGTGCCTGGACCACCTGGTCGACCAGGGCGTCAAGGCGCTGGTCATCGCCTGCAACTCCGCCAGCGCCGCCGTGCTCCGCGACGCCCGCGAGCGCTACGACGTCCCGGTCGTCGAGGTGATCCTGCCGGCGGCCCGGCGGGCCGTGGCCGCCAGCCGCACCGGCCGGGTCGGGGTGATCTGCACCGCGGCGACCGCCACCTCCCAGGCCTACGACGACGCCTTCGCCGCCGCCCCGCAGGTCAGCCTGCAGACGGTCGCCTGCCCGCGCTTCGTGCCCTTCGTCGAGGCCGGGGTCACCGGCGGACCCGAGCTGCTGGCCTGCGCCGAGCAGTACCTGCAGCCGCTGCGGGCCGGCGGCATCGACACCCTGGTGCTGGGCTGCACCCACTACCCGCTGCTGACCGGGGTGATCTCCTACGTCCTGGGCGACGGCGTCACCCTGGTCTCCAGCGCGGAGGAGTGCGCCAAGGACGTGTACGCCGTCCTCACCCGTCGCGGCCTCACCCACGACCGGCCCCGGACGCCCACCCACCGCTTCCTCACCACCGGCAACCCCGAGGCGTTCCAGGGCATCGGCCACCGCCTGATGGGCGGCCTGGTGGCCGACGTCGAGCAGTTCGCGTAGGCGGTCGCGGTGGAGCTGACCGTCGTCGGGTGCAGCGGGTCGACCTCGGGTCCGGGGTCGCCCGCCTCGAGCTACCTCGTCCGGGCGCCCCACCGGGGCCGGACGTTCTCCCTCCTGCTTGACCTGGGGCCCGGCGCGTTCGGGCACCTCTACCGCCACCTGCACCCGCGCGAGGTCGACGCGATCGCCCTCAGCCACCTGCACCCCGACCACTGCCTCGACGTCTGCGCCTACTACGTGGCCGCGCGCTACTCCGAGCCGGCGCGGCCCTGGCCGGGCATCCCGCTGCACGGCCCGACGGGCACGCGGGAGCGGATCCGGCAGGCCTACGCGGTCCCGGGACCGCGCCAGGAGCCCGGGCCCGGCATCGAGGACCACTTCGAGCACCGCACCTGGGCACCCGAGCAGCAGATCGGGCCGTTCCGGGTCACCACGGCACTCGTCGCGCACCCGGTCGAGGCGTACGCGGTGAAGCTCGTCGAGGACGGCCCGGACGGCGGCACCCTGGTCTACTCCGGGGACACCGGGCCCTGCGACGCCCTGGTCGAGCTGGCCCGCGGCGCCGACCTGCTGCTCGCCGAGTCGGCCTTCCTGGCCGGCCCGGACAACCCGGCGGGGGTGCACCTGAGCGGGCGCCAGGCCGCGGAGGCCGCCGAGCAGGCGCATGTCGGCCGGCTGGTGCTCACCCACGTCCCGCCCTGGCACGACCCCGAGGCCGTCCGAGCCGAGGCGCTCCCGCACTTCCGGGGGCCGGTGGACCTCGCGTCGGCGGGGGCGAGCTGGTCCGTCCACCGGGATGGCAGGACTGTCAGCACGGGCCCCTAGGGTTGGCGCATGACCTCACGAGCCGACGGACGCGACCTCGACCAGCTGCGGGAGGTGCGGTTCACCCGGGGCTGGCTCGGCCAGGCCGAGGGCTCGGTGCTGGTCGAGTACGGCCAGACCCGCGTGCTCGTCGCTGCCAGCGTCACCCAGGGCGTGCCGCGCTGGCGCAAGGGCACCGGTCTCGGCTGGGTGACCAGTGAGTACGCGATGCTGCCCCGGGCCACGAACACCCGCAGCGACCGCGAGTCGGTCAAGGGGCGGATCGGCGGCCGCACCCACGAGATCAGCCGGCTGATCGGCCGCAGCCTGCGGGCGGTCATCGACTACAAGGCGCTGGGGGAGAACACCATCGTGCTGGACTGCGACGTGCTGCAGGCCGACGGCGGCACCCGGACGGCGTCGATCACCGGTGCGTACGTGGCGCTGGCCGACGCCATCACCTGGCTGCGCGGGCGCGATGCGCTGGCCGGTGAGCCGTTGGTCGACTCCGTGGCCGCGGTCTCGGTCGGCGTGGTCGGGGGCGTCCCGATGCTCGACCTCTGCTACACCGAGGACTCCTCCGCCGACACCGACATGAACATCGTGATGAGCGGCTCCGGCACGTTCGTCGAGGTGCAGGGGACCGCCGAGGGCGCCCCCTTCGACCGGGCCGTGCTCGACCAGCTGCTCGACCTCGGCGCGGCGGGCTGCGCGGAGCTGACCCGGCTGCAGCAGGCCGCGCTCGCCTCGTGAGCACGCAGGTCGTGCTGGCGACCAACAACGCCAAGAAGCTCGCCGAGCTGCGCCGGATCGTCGCCGCGGCGGCGCCGGACGTGGAGGTGCTGGCCCTGGCCGACGTGCCCGCGTACCCGGAGCCGGCCGAGACCGAGCGCACCTTCGCGGGCAACGCGCTGCTCAAGGCCCGCGCCTGCCTCGCGGCGACCGGGCTGGCGGCGCTGGCTGACGACTCCGGGCTCTCCGTCGACGTGCTGAACGGCATGCCCGGGGTGCGCTCGGCGCGCTGGTCGGGACGGCAGGCCACCGACGCCAGCAACAACGCGCTGCTGCTCGACCAGCTGGACGACGTGCCCGAGGAGGGACGCAGCGCGCAGTTCCACTGCGCGATGGCCCTGGTGCTGCCGGACGGGGCCGAGCACGTCCGTCTCGGCACGATGCCGGGGCGGCTGCTGCGGGCACCGGTGGGTGAGAATGGCTTCGGCTACGACCCGCTGTTCGTGGCCGACGGGTACGACCGGAGCACCGCCGAGCTGGACGCGAGCGACAAGGACGCGATCAGCCACCGCGGCCAGGCCATCCGGGCCATCGTCCCCGTGCTGGTCGAGGAGCTGTGCCGGCTGCACCCGGCCGGACCGGAGGCCTCGCGGTGAAGACGTACCTGGACCTGGTGCGGCACGTGCTCGACACCGGCGTGGCCAAGGGCGACCGGACGGGGACGGGCACGCTCAGCACCTTCGGCTACCAGATGCGCTTCGACCTGCAGGCGGGCTTCCCGCTGCTGACCACCAAGCGGGTGCACACCCGTTCGGTGTTCGCCGAGCTGCTGTGGTTCCTGTCCGGCTCGACGAACGTCGGGCCGCTGCGTGAGCAGGGCGTGACGATCTGGGACGAGTGGGCCGACGCCGGCGGTGAGCTGGGTCCGGTCTACGGCTACCAGTGGCGCTCCTGGCCCACCCCGGACGCCGGCCACGTCGACCAGCTGGCCCAGGTGGTGGCGGCGATCCGCAGCAACCCGGACTCGCGTCGGCACCTGGTCAGCGCCTGGAACGTCGCCGACCTGGACGCCATGGCGCTGCCGCCCTGCCACACGATGTTCCAGTTCTACGTCGCTCCCGGCGCTCCCGGCGAGCGCGGCCGCCTCTCCTGCCAGCTCTACCAGCGCTCGGCGGACGTGTTCCTGGGCGTCCCCTTCAACATCGCCTCCTACGCCCTGCTCACCCACCTGGTGGCCCAGGTCTGCGACCTCGAGGTCGGCGACTTCGTGCACACCCTCGGCGACGCGCACCTCTACCGCAACCACCTCGACCAGGCCCGCCTGCAGCTGGAGCGGGAGCCGCGGGCGTTGCCGCGGCTGCGGGTGGACCCGTCGGTCCGCGAGCTCGACGACTTCACCCTGGAGCACCTGAGCCTGGAGGGCTACGATCCGCACCCGGGGATCAAGGCCCCGATCGCGGTCTGATGGCCGGCACCGGGCAGCAGCGGGGGCGGGCGCAGGTCGTGGCGATCGCCGCCGTGGCCCGCAACGGGGTGATCGGCGCCGGCCCGGACATCCCCTGGCACCTGCCGGGCGAGCAGCGCCGCTTCAAGCAGCTCACCGTCGGCCACCCCCTGGTGATGGGGCGGCTGACCTACGACTCGATCGGCCGCCCGCTGCCCGGGCGCACCACCCTGCTGGTCACCCGGGACCCGACCTTCGCCGTCGAGGGGGTGGTCGTCTGCCCCGACGTGGACACGGCGCTGGACCGCGCGCTCGCCCTGGACACCGAGCTGGTCTTCGTGGCGGGCGGCGGCCAGGTCTACCGCGCGGCCTGGGACCGCACCGACGCCCTGGAGATCACCGAGGTGCACCAGGAGCCCGCCGGCGACGTCACCTTCCCGTCCGTGGACCCCCAGACCTGGGCGGAGACCCGCCGCGAGGACCACGACGGCTTCTCCTACGTCCACCTCGTCCGCCGCTGACCCCGCTGCCGGCCGGAGGACCTCCGAACAGGGCTGCAGCGAGACCAGACATGGCGGCCGGACCGCCCACAGATGGCGCGCCCCTGTCCGGGCTGAAGACAGGGGGACCAGAGCGAGATCCGCGTGCGAGCGCAGCGAACACAGATGGCGAGTGCCGGAGGAGGGACTCGAACCCTCACACCCGAAGGCACAGGAACCTAAATCCTGCGTGTCTACCGTTCCACCACTCCGGCGCGGCGGGCAGCCTACCCGGCAGCGGCCGGACCGGTCAGAGGCCGAGCTCGCGGCGCAGCTTGTCCACGTGACCGGCGGCGCGGACGTCGTACTGCGCGACGGTGACCGTCCCCGACCCCGACCGGTCGACGTCGACCACGAAGGTCGAGCGGATCACGCCTTCGACGAGCTTGCCGTAGAGCAGCTTCTCCCCGTAGGCGCCGTAGGCCCCGAGGGTGCTGCGGTCGGGGTCGGAGAGCAGCGGGAAGGCCACCGAGGACTGCTCGCGGAACTTCGCCAGCTTGGGCTGCGGGTCCGGAGAGACGCCGAGGACGTGCACGCCGGCGATGGCCAGGTCCTCCATGGCGGCGGTGAAGTCGACGGCCTGGGTGGTGCAGCCCGGGGTGAGGGCGGCCGGGTAGAAGTAGACGATGACCCGCTGGCCCTTGTAGTCCTGGAGCGAGACCGGCTGGCCGTCCGCGTCGGGCAGGGTGAAGGCCGGAGCCGGGTCGCCGGCCGACAGTCGCGTCGTCATGGGCACGACCCTATCCGGGTCGCCCGCTCGCGCAGCGCGCCGTCACCGGCGCCGTCGCAGGCCGTGGGAGCACTGTCGGTGGCCTGCAATACGCTGACCCTCCCGGGCGCCGGCACGCAGCCGCCGCCCCAGCTCGGCGAAGGAGACGCGCGTGGCAGACAGCAGCCCGGCACGACGGGAGCGCGACGAGGACCAGGTCGAGGCCGACCTCGCCGCCACCCGCGACCGGCTCACCTCCGCGGTGTCCGCCCTGGTCGACCGGGTGCACCCGCAGCGGATCAAGCAGCGTGAGGTCGCGGGGGCCAAGCGCCTCGCCCACGTGGAGATCGAGAACCTCCGGCTGCTGGTGTTCAACGCCGCCGGCGACCTCCGCACCGAACGGCTCACCAGGGCCGGTGCCGGGGCGGCGGGGTTCCTCGGTCTCCTGCTGGTGCTCCGCCGGCTGGTGGGCCGCGGCTCGCGCGGTCGCCGCGACGCCCGACGGCGTCCGGCGAAGCCGAGCGCACCGACCGCCGCGCCGTCGCCGGCGTCCACCGCAGCGCCGAGCCGGGGCAGGGGTGCTGCCCCCGCCGGACGCCGCAGCCGCGTCCAGGCCCCGGTGCCCGTCGACGACGTGGAGGGACGCGTCCGCCGCGCGCGCCGCAAGGCCTGACCGACCGCTGGTCCACCGTCCCCGCGCTGTTCGCGTCGCGTCCCCTGCGCTCTGCGCTTCGGGTCCCTGGCGAGCGCTGATGCACGGATCGTCATGGTGCTACGGCAAAATGACCGAGATCATCTACATTGGCGCTGGGACACCAACGGATGGGTGTCTCTTCACCACAACGAAGTGAGGCCTGCATGAGTTTCCCACGTCCAGCACGCGCGCTGCTCGCCGCCGCATCCCTGACCGCTCTCCTCGCCGCCGCGGCGTGCGGTGGCGGAGGCAGCACCACCCCGGCCCCCGCGGCCTCGGGTGCCGCGGGCGGCGACTTCAGCCAGCAGGGTGACATCGAGTACTGGGCCGGCAAGGACAACACCGGCGACGTCAAGCGTCTGCTCGACGCCTTCAACGCCCAGCACCCGCAGGGCAAGGTCACCTTCCACGAGCTGCCGGCCCTGGCCGACCAGCAGCGCCAGCAGATGATCCAGAACTTCCAGATCAAGAACGCCAAGATGGGCGTCGTCAGCATGGACGTCGTCTGGGTGTCGGAGTTCGCGGCCAAGGGCATCGCCACCCCGCTGCCGGCCGACCAGTTCCAGACCACGGGGATGCTGCAGCCGGTCGTCGACGCCGGCACGTACTTCAACAAGCTCTACGGCTTCCCGTTCGCGACCGACGGCGGACTGGTCTACTACCGCAGCGACCTGCTGAAGAAGTACGACCTCCAGGTGCCCACCACCTTCGACGAGATCAAGGCGGCCTGCGACAAGATCAAGGCCGGCGAGGACAACCCGAAGCTCGAGTGCTACGCCGGGCAGTACAACAAGTACGAGGGCCTGACGGTCAACGTCGCCGAGGCGATCAACACCGCCGGCGGTTCCATCGTCAACGACCAGAACCAGGTCACCGTGAGCAGCCCGGAGGCCGCCAAGGGCGTCCAGCAGATCACCGACTGGTTCAAGGACGGCACCATCCCCAAGGGTGCGATCACCTGGGCCGAGGAGGAGGGGCGCGCGTCCTTCCAGGCCGGCAACCTGGTCTTCCAGCGGAACTGGCCCTACGCCTTCTCGCTGTTCTCCAAGACCGACGGCTCCTCGAAGGTCAACGGCAAGTTCGGCGTCGCCCCGCTGCCCAGCTTCACCGCGGGCCAGCCCGGCGTCTCCAGCCTGGGTGGCCACTACCTGGCCATCCCGACCACGGCGGCCAACAAGGGCACCGCGGCCGACCTGCTGAAGTTCGCCGCCACCGAGGAGCAGCAGCGCCAGAGCACCATCAAGGCGTCCACCTCGCCGATCCTGACCAGCCTCTACGACGACCAGGACCTGGCGAAGAAGTACCCGTACCTGCCGGTGCTGGCCAAGAGCGTGGCCTCGGCGGTCGCCCGTCCCAAGGCTGTCGAGTACGGCGACGTGACCCTGGCCATCCAGGACGCGACCTACCCGGCCATCCAGGGCAAGACGCCTGCCGACCAGGCGCTGTCGGGTCTGCAGACCAAGCTCCAGACCCTCATCAAGTAGTTGCCATCCCCTCGTGGGGCCGGCGCCGAGTCAGTCGGCGCCGGCCCTCGGGGGCTCACCGAAGGAGTTGAACGCATGGCAACTACCACCGCACCGACGCGCAACCTGCCGGCGGCGCAGGGCGCTGGTCCCAAGCGCAAGAAGAACGCCCTCAGCGACGGCCAGTCCCGCCTGGCCTGGCTGCTGCTCGCCCCGACCCTGCTGGTCATCATCGTGGTCGCGGGCATCCCCGTCCTGATGTCGGTCCGCGAGTCGTTCTTCACGGCCAACTCGGGCGTCGACCCGACCACCGGCCTGATCACCGCCGGGGACACGTTCTCCGGGTTGAAGAACTTCACCAACATCTTCTCCGGCCAGGACGACGTCGACGGCACCTTCGGCCGCCTGGGCCGCTTCTGGAACGCGTTCTGGAACACCACGCTCTTCACCGTGGTCTGCGTGCTGCTGGAGACCGCGCTCGGTGTGGCCATGGCGCTGATCATGGCCAAGGCGTTCAAGGGCCGGGGCATCGTCCGCGCCGGCATCCTCGTCCCCTGGGCCATCCCCACCATCGTCTCGGCGCTGATGTGGAAGCTCATCTTCGACGAGTCGGGCGTGGCCAACCGCATCATCGGCACCCAGATCCTCTGGCTGGCCGACAACGGGTGGTCCTTCTGGGCGATCGTGCTGGCCGACGTCTGGAAGACGGCGCCGTTCATCGGCCTGCTGACCCTGGCGGGGCTGCAGACCATCCCGGCCGAGGTCTACGAGGCGGCCAAGGTCGACGGGGCGACGGCCTGGCAGCAGTTCGTCCGCATCACCCTGCCGATGGTCAAGCCGACGCTGGTGGTCGCGGTGCTGTTCCGCACGCTCGACACCCTGCGGATGTTCGACCTGCCCTACGGGATGATCGGCCCGGGCAAGTACCACGTGGAGACGTTGTCGATCTTCTCCTACCTGGAGGCGACCTCCCAGCGCTACGGTCCGGCTGCCGCCTACGCGATCGTGCTGTTCGTCTACGTGCTGCTGGTGGCGTTCCTGTTCGTGAAGCTGCTCGGCGCCGACGTGATCGGGGACAGCGCTCCCGCCAAGGCGAAGAAGAAGCGGGGCGCCAAGACCGCCGAGGTGCCCGCGCTGGAGATGATGGGGGGGAACCACTGATGGCCACCGCAGTCCAGGCGCCGGCCGGCGCACGCACGAGCCGCGACCAGGTCGCCCAGCTCGCCCGCCCCAAGCGGAGCGGGAAGGCCCGCGCGGGCGCCATCGCGTCCTACGTGGGCATGGGGCTGATCGTCCTCTACTGCATCCTGCCGTTCTACTGGATGATCGTGTCCTCGCTGCGGCTGCCCGGTGAGGGCCGCAGCACGGAGTTCATCCCCAAGCCGGTCTCGGTGCAGAACTACGGCGGCGTGTTCGACGGCCAGAACGCCTTCGGGCGGGCGCTGATCAACTCCGTCATCGTCTCGGGCACCACCACGGTCCTCACCCTGCTGTTCGGGATCATCGCGGCCTACGCGCTGGCCCGGCTGTCCTTCAAGGGCAAGGGCGCGGTGCTGTGGATCATCATGGCGTGCTCGATGTTCCCGCTGATCATCCTGATCCCACCGCTGCTGAAGATGTTCTCCTCGACGGCGCCGTTCGAGTGGTTCCCGAACTGGATCAACACCTACCAGGCGGTGATCGTGCCCGGGCTCAGCTTCGGGCTGCCGCTGGCGGTGTGGAACCTGACCGCGTTCTTCCGGCAGATGCCGGTCGAGCTCGAGCAGGCCGCGATGGTCGACGGCTGCACCCCGGCCGTGGCGTTCCGGAAGGTCATCCTGCCGCTGGCCGCGCCCGGTGTCTTCACCACCGCGATCATCGTTTTCATCGGCTCTTGGAACGAGTTCCTGGTCGCGCTGACCTTCCTGACCGACAACAGCCGGCAGACGGCCACCGTGGCGATCAGCAAGTTCCAGGGCACCACCGGGTTCGACACCCCGTACGGCACGATCATGGCCGCCGGCGTCATCGTCACCGTCCCGCTGCTGATCGCGGTGCTGCTGTTCCAGCGCCGGATCGTCGCGGGCCTGACCGCGGGCGGGGTGAAGTAGCCCTCCCGCACCTCCGGTCCAGCCGAGCTGGCGCAGTCGCACCCGCGACTGCGCCAGTTCTGCGTCCGGGCCCGGTCGGTGACCCGCCGGGCTGGGGTCAGCCGGGTTGATGGCGGGCATCGAGGTCGTGGCGGTGGGGCCGGGGGAGATCGACCTGCTGGGCCGGCTGTTCGCGTCCGCGCGGACGACCTGGCCCTGCTGGTGCACGTCGCCCTGCAGCAGCCGTCGCCGGTCGCAGCCGGGTGGTTCGGGGGCGGCAACCGGCGCGGCCTCGCGTCGCTGGCCGACGGGGACCTGCCGGTGGGTGTCGCGGCCCTGCTGGGCGGGGCACCGGTGCAGTGGGGGCCCGCGGACCACGGTCGCGCCACCTCGTCGGCGACCGTCGCGGCACCCGCTGCCGGGTGGCCGGCCGCGCGCGGAGGACGACACCATCTGCCTGCTGCCCTGCCTGTTCGTCCACGCCGACCACCGGGGACGGGGGTGACTCACGCCGTGCTGACCGGGGTGGTCTCCATGGCCCCTCGAGAGGGGGGTGCTGCCGTGGAGGCATGGCCCTCGTCACTCCCCGGCCAGGCGTTCCTGGGTCGGGAGGGGCTCTTCGCCGCGCGGGGATTCTCCTACGTCGTCCGGCTGGTCCCCGGTCGCGCGGTCCTGCGGCTCCACCTGCCCGACGAGACCTAGCGGACTTCCTGCTCGGCCACGTCATCCAGGGGCCGCGCGGCGACCCGGGTCTCGGGGTCGTCCGGGCCGGTCAGGCCGGCCGTGCGGGCTGCGACCCGGGACTGCCGCCAGTGCCACAGCTTCCGCAGCTCCTGCACCAGGGCGCCGACCGAGACCGCGAAGGCGATCGCGATGACCATCGCCCACACGGGGTGGTTGGCGATCCGGCCGCCGATGGAGCCGAGAGTGGAGTAGATGCCGGCCCACAGCGCGCAGGCCACTGCGTCGATCAGGACGAAGCGGCGCACCGAGAAGCGGGAGAGGCCGAGGGCGACGATGACCGGCGTGCGGCCACCGGGCAGCAGGCGCCCGGTGATCACCGCGTTGGCCGCGTTCCGGGTCAGGCCCTGCTGGGCGGTGGTGACCCGCTGCCCGAAGGGGGCCTTGTCCAGCCAGCCCTGCAGCCGGCGGCGCCCGAGCCGGGCCTCGACCAGCATCAGCGTGTCGCCGAGCACCGAGAAGACCCAGGCGATCAGGAAGATCAGCAGGACGTTCAGCTTGGAGTGCGAGGCGAATGCCGCGGCCCCGCTGACCAGCTCCCCGGTGGGGACGAAGGGGATGGCCGAGCCGATCAGGACCGACGCGGCCAGCAGCAGGTGCGCGAGCAACTGGTTCACGGATCAACGGTACGCGTCATGGGTGCCTCCGGAACTGCTCGCCACGTGCCTGACCGGTCACGCTCCGCGCTGCCGGTCAGCCCGACCGCGGGCGGACGCCAAGAGGTCCCGACCCGCAGGACGGGACCCGCGGGCGCCGCCGCCGGACGTCGCGGGGCGGGCGTCACGGGGCTCAGCGCCCGTAGAGGCCGCCGTTGCGCTGGACGACGCTGATCAGCTCGTCGCGCAGGGCAGGGCTGGCGGCGTTGACGATGGCGCTCTCGATCGCCCGGCGGGAGCGTCGGGCGTCGCGGCGGCTGCGGAGGGTGGTGATGCGGGACATGGGCTTTCCTCGGTGCTGGGTCGTTCCGGATCGAAATGTTCGATCTCGAAGACTACAACCTCGGAGGTCTCCGGCGTATTCCTCGGGCCGGCGAACCGCAGTACCGCCACGTCCCTCCTGCGGGAAGGCCACAACCGGGTGCCCCGCCGCCTTCGCCCCGACCCCGCTGTCCGGATCGTGCAATGTCCGGAAGTGGACGCGCTCGGCTCTTGAGGCGGCCCGGATCGGCGCTCTAGAGTCGTCCACGTGTCGGGGGCCATGAACCCCCGAGCATGGTCCCCGACACTCCACGGCTGGTCGTCGCGGCTCTCCGGACCCTGCCGGCGATGACCGCGAGCCTCGTCCCACGACAGGCCTCCGGTCCTGCCGACGTCCACCCGCCGGTCCTGCAGCCTCCCTGCAGGAGCAGCCGCGCG
>Ga0210040_10003511_pt1 | contig 21132 bp, 9 predicted proteins | sample CryGeyCG12114_NA_FD_185462 | JGI IMG/M metagenome (GOLD analysis project Ga0210040, IMG submission 185462) | Groundwater microbial communities from aquifer - Crystal Geyser CG19_WC_8/21/14_NA (SPAdes) (version 2) | ecosystem: Environmental > Aquatic > Deep subsurface > Groundwater | place: USA... | reverse complement strand
TATTAACAACTAGTCACTACTCACTGGCTACTACTGATCATCATGATCCCTTTGGTGAGCTCCATAGAAGAAACCATCCTCTCTCCTGTCACTTCTCACTTATTGCTCCTCACACATATTTGCACAGTCAGTTTATAAATACGATTCACCGAAAATGGTCCAAAATCCACGAAAACACAGTATATGTACATCATTGGGGACATTCGACCTTTTAAGGCCATCGCTACAGTGTGCTCCAAAAATGTAGAACGAGTTATATAGCCCAACCTATAGTGTAATTGTGTTTGGATACTGCTAAATTATTATTGGAAGCATACATATATGGTATAGCCGGTCAGAAAAGAAAATGTGCACAAACACGCAAGTTAACTGTGTCCACTGGCATTTTCAATTTTTTAGTTCACTTTCTTAGCTACAGTGTAAGAGCCGTTTTTTAAACTTTCTGTTAATGTAAAGACAAAACAGTGATGGAGAAAGAAACGAAAAGTATGACTATAAGGAAATTTGTGCATATCGTAGTTGATGCATGCATGTTTTCTACCGGGGTAACAAAGATTCTTACTCTGTGAGCATGCAGAGTGCAAACACGAACTGCATTGTGAATGCCGTGTTAGTACACACTTTTGCTCCTACTAGCTTGTTTGCTTACACCCAAAAGGCTGTGTGTGTGTGTCTGTGTGTGTAAAAGCATCCTAGATTTGCTAGATATGGTAAAGTAGACATTCGGATTCCATATGATAGATGCAGTTGATAGAATTTTGAAAAAAAGATCCAACAGTCAGATGAACCTATAGAGCACACATTTTCATCCATACAGGAAGGTTATATAGTCCTGTTTATTCATCTTAAGGGAATTTGGTTGCTCTACTCTTCTAGGTTCAACTAATGCAGGCCACTTGCCTTGTATACGTTTTTGTATATTTTATGATACGACAACAAATACAATGTTCCTGAATAGAGAAAGCTGCCGTAAAAAAGTTTCGAGTTTTTTTAAACACGTGTCTGTGTTTAGAATAGAAGGAAGTATGTGTGGGGTTGTCTAGGCTCTGTATATAGTAGTATGAGACGATGCTATCATAATAATGATAATAATAATATCAAAAGTGGGTTTAAACTGATACTACGGGATATTCTAATAACAATTGTTGGATCAAATTTGGAGCCAGTTGAGTGGATAGTTAGTTAGGATGAAAAGTGCTTGAACTCTGGTACTGCTGCTCTATGGTAACTAGTGTAGGTAATGTATTTGTAACTGGGATTTAATATGAGTTCTTTGATATAGTTTCTCCACAGGGAATATTGTTTTTTTCTTCGCAAGCAATATGACTTTGGAATTTACATAAAGGATAAAAGTGAACATCTTATAGAAATAAATCTTGTTTCGAGTGCACACAAAGTAGGATAACGTTGTCTCCTGGAACGATTTGTAAGCTTTAGTTCATGTTTTCAACTGTATACTATAGAAGTTGTGCCTTGTTTTAAACTTTATGGCTACCATGTAGATTTAACCTTTGGAAATTAGTTGGAGAAATAATATGAGTGTACAAACTCACAGTCAGTCAGTCTGTAGGGTTGTCAACATGAAAATTAATGGAGCACCCTCCTGTTGTTGATTTCACTGAAGTTAGTCAGTACAGTGGAAAAAGAAAGCGTGCACACAAGTATAAAAAAAGTCAACCAATTAAGGATATATATAGTTGCTAAAAGTTTTTTGTCACATCAAAGGACATTTTTGGGATTGGAACGCTGTTTCTACTTTCTTTTGGGAGGCTGTTTTTTTGCAATCTTGCCTATTTTTACAAAACGTGTCCACAAACTGTGATCAAGGTTAATATTCCTGTAGCTGGTAACACCCTACGTTTCCATTTAAAAAAGTGTTAGTTATTGCATCTTGTCCAAAATATAAAAGTATTACATAGTACATTGTGAGAAATTTTTGAAGGATTTCAAAGTTGGCTTTTCTACATGGTAATGGTGATTCTAGAAGTGAGTTACTTTCTCACACAGACGCCATTGTACATTTGATCGGGTTTGGGCAAGTTATTCCAATTGTTCAGACATTAGTTTCTGGTAGGCCATAAATATATTTAACATTCCAACCTTTCTTATACTGACAACTCTTTGATCCGATGACATGAAAAGTCATTCCTTTTATTTCCTGTGCAACCTATCACTGTAAGCAACTTTTATGACAGTGGAAGGAAAAAACTACTTTGGTAATGGCTTTTCATAGAATGAAAAATGGATTTTTTTCAAACTTAGATTTACGACCGTACTGGTTCTCATGAAAAACTCTCGGACCAAAGGAATACATATAGGAAATCCGTAAATAACAACTTATCCTTTATAGTAAAAAATGCATATAGAATCGGATGCTTGTATAAAAAATCTTTCCTACTAGAGAAATATATTTTCCCATCTGTGCAACCAAATGATTTCGTAGGGTCAGGGTGTTGCAAAAAAAAGTTAAATCGTTTTCTGTCTTCATAATTAATCATTCATGCATCCAATAGATTGCATTGGACAAATATGGCAACAAGAGCACAAAGATTAATCTCCCTACTTGTGAGTGAATCTCATGGTTTCCCATTCAGCACAAAACTAAAAAAAGTTGGTTGCATAGCGCAGTTGATTCAACTTTTATTCAAGACTCGTGCAATCATTTATACTAGCTAGCTGCATTTTAATGAAGATTTATTAACATTTGAAATCGTCAATCATTAATTACAAGATACTCGAAGAAATATTAGCAATATGCTCCCTAATGTATACTTTTTTTACGTATCATTCAAAATGCACGGTTTAAACAGACTGTCAAAAATCCTTTTTTGGTTAGAAATTCGAGCACACATTTTCCCTTGTCAGGTTAGCACTGTCAAATTGAATGCACAAATATTTTGCACTGGCAGATTTGGCAGGAAAACATTCAGTCTATTCCAGCCAGACAAGTTGTTTTGCCCGTCACTATTTTGAGACCAAGGACAAGTTTTAGTGCAGCAGTAGCGAATGAAAATGATGAAAACATTTTCGTGTGTAGCTCAACTCAACAGACTTAACCATTTGATTTATACACGAGGCTCTTTTTAATCAAAGAAATGCATGCATGTTGGCAAAAAAATGTATCCACTGTAATGCCTATTGATACTATATGCCACTAACTACATAGATGGAAAAGGAGTGCAGCCTTACCTGAGCAATAATGCATCTATTATAATGCAGCCAATTTTGCTGTAAATTTTCTCTTTCTTTGGCTGGACACTATTATATGGATTATGGATGTTAGACGTGCACAACAAATTAAATATTATTGCGGGTACCAAGACGTTATAATTTGCTCCACTTTCTTATAGGATAGCTAGTATGTCACGCTTACGCTTCTACCTATCCTTAAATAATACATTATTTACCCTAATAATACAAATGTGGCACATTCAAAACCTATCGTTTCTAAACGTGTAAGTAGTAACTCATCAATATTTGAGTGGTGGAGCTCGAGTGTGCCAATATGGTTTCCTTACATATGTACGATATAACTACTGCAAAGAGTATAGTTTGTCCCAAGGTATATAGAATAGTGTTGTAGAAGGTACGACAGATCAACAAAAATTGCCTGGCAACTGTCAAAAGTGAAATGCAATTTTATTCATTGTTGAGTATTTATTTGATGTGTGTAAGTGTAATGCAACAGAAATGTCGTTCTTCGTAATTGTAAGACTTCAACGACGGTTTCGCGTTTGGGGCGTTTATGCATTCATTTCATTCTGTTTTCTTTTGATCCATTTGTTTCATCAACAGAATTCCGATTCAACTTTAAGATGTTTACGGCAGTGGCCATCAATTTTTTTATTACCAGTAATTGGATTGGCACTTGTGTTTTTACAAACTGCCACAGAACACAAATGGGGCGTTTTAAAAAGTAAATAGCGAAAGTTTTTTCCAAAACTAGTGCTAAAATAATTGATACAGACGTTTTAATTAAGTTTAATCAAGTTTCCAATGTTAATTTCTTATTCTGCAGAAAAAAGTTTACCCGTGATGACGACATCACGGGTAAAATTTGAGGTTGTTTACTGTTTTTCACAAATTGCTAGGCGATCTGCCGCCCCCTGGTTTGTCCCTTGATATTTTTATAGGAAAAATCGTCCATCTTTTGTCAGCCGCTACCGTTTCTCGTTACTTGCTCTATATGTATACCACATTGAGTACGGATCGTGAATATCGATACTTTTAATGACAAAATGAATAGTTTGGTGTCCCAGTTTCTTGTCTGTAACCCAAACTGGTATTTATCTATATTTTTCTACCTTTTAAAATTTAAAACGACGTGTGTAACTTAATTGGTTAAACTTTTGAAACATTGTTGTTGAGCTTGAACTCTTCTAAAAATAGTTGCTCATAAATTTATTCAAAATGATGCAAGGGACGATAATAAAGATGGATTTAAATTTTCTAAGCTACCGTTTCAATGGCTAATTAAATGCCATAAAACATGTAGCTTGTACAAACTTTGGGCCCATATACTGTAAATACTTTTTTAACTTTATTGAGACGAGGACAAGCTTATTACAGTCTCATAAATGCCATTAGTTTTGCATGCATTATGTGAATGATCCCATTAGCTGCGCAGTCTTTTTTTTTTTTGGCTTAACATTTGTCAAAAAGGCTTATCTATGGGTGAAAGAATGTTTCCATTATCCTTGACTTTTTAAAATTTATAGTACAATTTTCTTTTTTTTTAAATCTTTTCATTCTCATGCGTTGCACAGGCTATATTGTTTCTCAATAAATGAAATATCTTTTGTAGACTAACTATGAGTATATAGGAGACAAGATCCGCATGAAATAGGTAATACTTGAATTCGAATCATCTTGCCTAACTATTATACGCGCTGCGCTGACTGAGTTACATTTAAAGTAAAAAAAAAACACCCAAATTGTTTTTTTCTATCTTAATACTCTCAACTTGAATTTGACCTTGCTCCTAGAATCTGAGCTTAATTTAAGCTCTATAGCCAATGCGTAAAATTACATGAGCCGTCCAGATCCTATGAAAAGGGCATGCATGGGAAACGATTCCCTGTTTTCATTGTTATGTGATGCGCCTCATTTTATTTTATGAGGGCCACAGAATCTGCTCATACAATTTTCCATAGACAATATAGAAAATCTTGAGCCTCCAAACCGTATTTCATGTCTAAACAACATTTTCTGGAGACATGCTTTTAAAATCAGTCAATATGTTTAAAATTTACGAATAAAATGTTCCGTCTTCAACAAAAACAACAATCAACAAACAAATACAATCTTACGAGACCATAAAAAGTATATTTAGAGCAAAAAAAAATCATAGTGAGAATACTAAATGTCCCTATGTCCTGAGGTAGCCTTATTGTAAATATAGGAGCTTATTTGACATGTTCGGTTACAAAAAGCCTTTATAGTAGGAACTTACCCTTGAAGAACTCGGTAGACTGCACAATAGTGAATATCCATGGAAACATTTGGTAGCATAAACTGCTCATTCTTTATACATATGGACCTTGCTCATAGTATGGTCCTTTACTGTATGGGTATGCTTCAAGTCAATTGTCCAGACACAATGGCCCAGATGTTTCCCACAATTTTGTACTCACGAAAAGGAAATCAAAAAGCGCAAACCAAGAAAATCTGCTATGATATACATAAAAAGGAGCAGTGGCTGCAAAAAAATACATCTGGTTAGTTACATCGGAGGCTGCTACTTTTTATTTGATCAGATAACCTTCCAATACTGCGTACTCCTTATAGTAAATATTATTCATTAAATTTATTAACAAACTGCATCAATCTGGATCAATCCAAAAAATGTTTATGAAAACTGGAGCACTGTTGTTTGCGGGGAAACCCTGGCATTTTCATCCAGACTCATGTTAGTGTTTGCCCAGCTGACTCTGTATGTTCCCGAAATGTTGCTCAAATGAAATGCGCTTGTAGTTAAAAATGAGTTGTTCTATAAGCTATGATGATGAGAGACACTCTGTAGGACGGAAATCTTTTCCCTCAGTCAGTCAGTCAGTCATATGGGCAACCAAAAGGGAAGGACTTGAACCTTTTTGGTCACATTGTAGCGGTAGAACAGGAGAAACTAGCTAAAGTTTTTATATTGTCCTCATGTGCCGTTCCCATTATGTAGCACGAATTGTGAAAGTTTCGTAACACCAGTCATTCAGTCAGTGCGTATCCCATCTATAGTCTGGATACAGTTGTGTGTGTGAGTTCCATTGGGCACTGGGCCAAAAATTTCCATCGCTTGTTCTACTTCTAACTGTGCAAGTCTCTCTGCTTGCTTTTCTATATGGCTGCTTTCTCCATTTGGTGTCGTTAGTTGGTTCCAGACGTCGGCCTCTTCCCTTGGTCCTTTAATCAAACAACCCGTCAACTATATAAAATTGCTCATTTTTCATCACCCTGGATAATTTACAAGAATATCCCAGTTAATTAGAATAGCCAGTCAAAGAGATGCTCTGTATTCAGAGATCAGGTGGAATATTATGGAGATTTGAAAGTGTCCATTGTGACAAAGGTCGTAGAATACGAAATTTCAAGTGATATAGTTTTAGTTTGCAGCTCCTTTATGGTTGAAAGGCACTCATGTAGAGTTATTGCTAAAAGTTGCCTTGGAAGCTCTGCTTAATAATGTGAATTATGATGACGAATGATTCATGCAAGGATGGACCCATGTACGACTTCCTTTTGTGAGTTGTCTGTATGCAGATGCTTGGGGAAGATTGGAGCAGGCTGCTCAATATAGAGTGTGGGAGATTGAGCCCTCCTATAATTTCACATAATTCCTTCGTGTATCGATTATTGATAGAGCAGGAATTCAGTGCACACAATATTGAGAAATTATCATTTTTGCTATAAGATTGTATACGAGAAATGTGGTTATTTGGGAAATAAAATCCTGTAAAATCCTGCCCAATGAGTTTAGTAGCACATAAAAGTGCGGGATACAATCTGTCTGTTTCGTGAAAATGACTGGAGTTTTAGGTGAACCGATTTTATGGGTTTAACTTAATGTAAATTTTGGTGAGATTGAATCCATGATGGCATCAACTAAGCAAAGTAAACATGGTAGATTAAAACATGCCATAGGAAACATTCGTGGGGATGGAATAACCAAATATGGCAGCTAACTTTTCACTACCATTAATGATAATGGAAATCGATAGTGAACTAACATTTACTCAATTTGGATTTTCACATTCTATGCATACATACCAATAGATATTGGGTGGACAATTTATCAGTGATGAGAAAGTCTTCACAAAACTGTCTCTCAATATGATAGCAATCAAATCATGTTTTGCTTCAACTTTTTTACAAACAACTTTGAGTCCCATATTCAAATGGGAAAACTTGAATTCTTTCCAATAGCATTTGAAAGGAGACAAGAATCACATACAATCTCATATTTTTTGTCATTCCATAATAATTTTGTAGAGCAGAGACATAACCCCCCAAAATATAAAAGTTTACATTTTTGCTTTCAAAGCAAATAAATTGATTTTATTAACTTTTTTACACTGCACCATATTTATCATGGTGCAAGATATATGAGTTCAAACCAGTCCAACATGTGCATTACTGCAATTCAAGTGTTTCAGATTACAAAAAATAACGATATAAATGATTCCTTAATATTGATTGTCATATCGTATGTAAACAAGGTGAAAAAAATTATGCCTCACATGCATAATGTATGTACATTTTTTGGGCAAATAAACTTTCTGCTAATTATTTCTTTCACTGTGAAAAAATGAGAAAGTTTTTATCCTTTTCCAATAATCCATTATAATTTGACCTTGCATTTTCACCATATTTGAATGGTAGGCTTTGGCAATTTCTACATACCTTAAAAATCTCGCAGATTCAAATCCCTAGGAGACTTGGTCTTTTCTTCAAATTCCAATCCATTTGCATTCCGCACAAAGATTATCTCTTAGCAGCTACAAAGGTATACTATGTGACATTTCAAATGCAACTTGCTCCAACCTTGTGGCCTACACATACATATACATGTATTGATCCAAAAATCTGAACTACTCTCACAGTTTCAGTCGTTCTGCTCCCTGCTCTGCTTCTATTATCATGCACTATTAGTATAGTAGAGCGTAATGTTAGGTGTGCAGATTACACTCTTACCATATAACTTTTAACCTACGTCTTGTGGGATTCCAAATGTGTCCAAACTTTCTTTAGATGGCAAACAAAAGTTGCAAAAAATATCTTTCTTGAGAATAGAGCAGATTGGAATTGTATGTAGTTGGTAAGATTCCACACACGGAATATTTTAATGCATATTTTATGGTCTACTATGGAATGAGTTAAGGATCGTGGATACTTGTTTGTAAATAGAAAGGATGTGAATTTGTCTCACACTAGGATACTTACTCAGTCAGTCAGTCAGTACAATAAAGGGACTGGAGAACGGATCTGCTTTGTGTAGCTACTTAGAGTAGAGAGAGACAGCAAGTAAATAAGAAAGGCATATAGATTATTTATTATTATAATGGTAGAGAAGCTCCGAAAGCATGTGCAGTGGGAAGAAAGGAAAAGTATTTGCACGGAAAACTGGACTACTTGTCACCTTATCGAGACATCCAAAGTAATCTGCCACGAATTTATTAGATTAGAGGAACCAATCTTGTAATGATTGAAAAAAGGATTTGTAAACGACCAGCAACGAATGCACATGTTGAAAAAATAACACTTTTCTTCTCTTACTCATTTATTCTGTGCAATATATGGGATCATGGTGGTGGCACCTATTCAAGTAGCTAGTTTGATACACTTTTCAAAGGAAATGTATAAAAGTATACATTACATTGGTATACTAGATTATAGCTGGAATCCTGAAGAAAAGGTTCATTTTTTATGGTGCAAAAGATTTGTTGCAAAATGCGATTTTGGTGAGGAAAACTATATGATTAAATAAACAAAAATTTGTAAAGTTTGCAAAGTTAACAAACTTCTATATATATTAAATATGTATTGTCCATTTAAAATAGTGCGTTTATTTGAAATTTTTCAAAATTTCCCATTTAATTACACATATTCCCAAGTTTACAGTTAATTAATAAAAAATGCACATTCACCTAATAGAAAATTTTTATGATTTTTAGCACTCTTTTTAGACGATTATAGCTTGTACGGATGATATAATCCAGCTGCAGAGAAATGTATCAATCAATATTTCTTTCGCTTCAAAATCCAAGCAATCTTAGAATCAATAAATTACGTCCCGCTTACGGCAATACGCAATACAAAAAGGGCAAAAGTCAATACGTAGAAAATGTTTATTTCAATAACCAGGAGCTTAGATCTCGGCATGAATTCCCTCTCTTATGTACCAAATTCAAACGTCCTATATTACAAGCTATCAAAATCTGGCTCTCACATTGCAAACACAATATTTCCATAAGGACATGTCATTATTTTCTGCACCATCAATCTTTTGAGTTGTTTACAGCCCTAAACTGCACATGTATTATAATTATTACACGAACAAGATTAAACGTTCCTGAGCTAGCTTATACCAAGTTGTCACACATGTTTGATATTAAGTTAACTATTTTGTTGGGAAATTCATGCGTGAAATTTGAGTACACGTTCAGTACTGATAAAATGCCACAATTTATACGACTCAGCTGATAATAAATAGCTTTATGCTTGTGGTGAGCAAATTAATGACGCTTTCAGTGAAGGCTAGTTTTATCTGCAATATTGGACAGATCACATGTATAAAACACACGCTCTCAAATCCATGTAAAATGGTTGCAGCTTGCAAAGATAACAACGAAATGTATATTTTGTTAGATGTGCTGTGCGCTCCATATACATGCATCAATACATAGCTAATGCCGCTGACTGAGCATAGTTGCAGTAGAATTCCTTTTGTGGACGATGCAAATAAGTTGAACTGAATCAAGTTAGTTTGACTGGATGGCAATAATTTAACAATTGGAACAATTTTTCAAACAATTTAACTAGCTATACATTTTCCAGAGCAAACTAATTGAATACATTGTGTTGTTACCTGCCGACACGACTACACCTCATAAGCTAAAGCTATATAATTCACGCATCAAACGCCATTCATTTGTTGACATTCATAAAAGCTAGTTATTGGAATTACAATAGACCCATTTAGCTGAGCCACCTTGGAAAATTGTTAGTGTCAAAGTTGTACAAACTTTTTTCTCTCTCAAAATGCAAACAAGGTTATAAAGTTTGCCGTTGCATCACAAGTACTTGTACTTTATACAAGGTGCACTTGATTATACCAACCATAAGTACATGTGATTGGGCAGATGAGAGTTGAGCTTATTTACTAACTAGCTAACTATACATGGTGGCCAAGATTAACTGATTCGGGAAATAAGTGTGCACATCTGCTCCTCAACTCTTGTCTGTGTAATAAGCCTTAAAGGAAATTAATTAACGTGCGGTGTATGTGCTTAACAAACAGTGTGGTCTACTTAAAAAAAAAAACACTGTGCTTTGATAAACTGTTCATTTTGAACCAAAAAATCAGACAAGTTGAACCTGTAAGTTAGTTTGTATATATGTAATAACTACTGTATAATACCATCAATACTAAAACTTTAGTCTATAGTGTTTAACCATTGCTGCTTTAAAAGTTAAAAATATTTTCCAATGATTTTTGCAAGGTTAGACGATATGTGCTAATCTAATAAGCGTTTTTAGCCATGCATATTGATATGCCCATAAATTTTAAATTCTCATGCACGAGTCTAGACTTTTTGTTGCTTCAGTAACTCGAATCGATTGTATATAAAAAGCGATGATTTATGAAATAATAACTTGCATGTTGGCGTAAAAAATTAGCTGTGAGACTGACTGAGTTCCCGTATATGGAAGATGAGCATGCGTTTTGAGGTGCTCACCCGTGACTATAACAACAAAAGCTTTTAGAATTCTCTCCTTATATGGTATTCCCATTGAAATGATAATGGGAAGTGAAAAGTAAATCTTTCCCTACTGGTTTCTATATGATTTGGCAGAAAAATGCAACGCATTGTAGATGACCTACTTCCATGGATGAATTTTTTGAGTCTTTTAATCAGTTTTAAGAGTGCAGATAGCACAGAGCCCATGATCATGAGCAGTTGTATAGGAAACCATGTGACACACTTGTACATTTTGGGGACAATGGGGAGAGATGTGTCTTTCTATTGACTCTGAGAAAATGATGAGGAGAGTGTGAGCAAATCTGTAGGGAAGCAGGAAGCCTTGTATGTGGATAAATGGGACATTAGTATTGTCCTTATCTTAAGCCCCATGCTATAAGTCCCATCCTACACACTATGTTGAATAGATTTTCAATATTCCCTGTCTTAACGGCCCAAGATTTATGACACTTTTCACTTAGCTTTTCAATTCCATAGAAACGTAGACGCACTTGATTTTTTCCCATTCATTTTCTTACTCATTGTTCCCTTTTCGGCCGCAAAGTTGCCAAATAAGCACCTTGACTCCAACGTTTTTTAAACTGTGTATAGGGAAATGCGCTATTTTAACTTTGCACGTCATTTAAATTTGAATATATCTAAAAATTACTTTCTAGCAGTTTTTGAATTATTATTATCAAATGTAAGAGATCCATTTGGGTGAATCTAAAATAAGTGACATGATAACGAAAAAAACATGTGGTCGGCTATGGTAGTAACAACAACAATACTATAGTACATAGTACCTTTGTGCTCAAAATACTTTTTAGATCCAATGCATGCATACAGAGAGTAAGCTGGATAGAAAAAGATTAAACTATTGACCGACATTAAGTTGGAAACCATGTTTTTGTCAGTGTTGAGCCTTTGCACTGTATATTTTCAAAAATTACATGCTACCGTCTATTATGTAGTTAGTTTACGCAACCGACTCCCCTTTCATTTTTTATTTATCCTCTGTGATGACGACATTGTGTGTATTTGAATGTGAAATAGATAGATTGTAAAGCATGCAGCTTTATAGGAGACATTATAGTATATTGATTACATACTATTTACTACCACACACTTTTTTTCAAAGAACACGTGCATAAAATATTTTGTATTTTTATTTTTTTCACCATCCCCATGACATACTATTAGCAACATAATAAATAATAATTATGTTAATGGAATTCCTATTGTATTACTTACATGTGCATAATTTTCCTTCCTTTTTCATCTTTCCAGATATTGCCTCCTGATTGTTTGGCGTTGTCAGTTTAAGTCAACCAGTGAATTCAAAATGGCTGCCTTTGTAGCCAAACAAATGGTCGGCAACAAGCTGAATGCCGTCAAAGGTAAGAAAAAACTTTCTTAGCATTTACACCTAACATTAGTTAGTAGAGTCTAGAGTGTAAAAAACTACGGAAAATACATTTACGGCTACATATACCATTGACGTGCTTGCTATAGTGTCACTGGCCCGATTTCTCAGAATTATTCCACTGATGATCCTGCCCGCTTTTAGCATGCATACAATCCATTCCCATTGTGAATATCACAAACGACTTGTACGTGTACATTGTGTATACCAATCATATTATACTGCATTGAAGCTGTCCAGTCTTTTCATAACTCACTATTGACTTTTAAAATACCATTAAGTCAGTGATTGGAGGGCTGTAAAAACATTGTATAGTCTGGAAACAACCATAAGTGGAGAACAAAACTAGCAAGAGCCTATAGCTTATTATCTCAAGTGGGTCAACTCCCCATTCAGTTTAATTCATATTCAAGAGCTGATTGACTCTATAAGGTTTCCAGTGAACGTTCTAATTCCCAAGTACTCCGGCGGATAAACACGGGGGTTTCATTTCCTCATTCCATTAGTGCAAACTGGTTCATTTGAGGTTTTCCTCTCAAATCCGCTCCCTTTTCAAAATGGCCACTTTTTGTTCCATAGGAAACCGCTTGTCTGTGTATCATCATATTTGATTGCTATCAAGAGTGTACCAACATATGGGAAAGCTATGGTGAGTGAGTGGAGCTCATAACTTTCACTTTCCCTGTAATTAACACGAGAATAGAAACATGGACTGTATTTACTTTTCTTTTTACACATCTTCAGCACTCATCTTGTGCAAGTATCAACCATATACCCATATTATTATAATTACTTGGGAACCGGATCCTCCAAAACTCGCCGTCAGCTTCAATTTCATAATTGCTTGTGTAAACCTAAACACTTTTAGTGTGTATAGGTTAACATCCTACAGGAGGCTTACACAGCCAAAATTCTTACTCTTTCTATCATATGGGCGATTATTTATTAAAAAATCACATCTGGAGTGAGTGGAACAATCGTTGTAAATGAGTGAGCAAAGGACTTTGATTTTAATCTGTGTCAGTTTCCTTTGGTTGAAGTTTAGCCAGCTACATACGTAGACTCCAAGTATTATTGTCAACTACATAAAAGTTTTTCTATATACATACACCAAAGTGCTTGTAATTAAATAAAAAGTAAACATTCTCTTAGCTTATCTCATAAGACTTTGTGCACATGAATGTATATAGTTAGTAGTATGCATAATATAATTTTGTCCTGTTCATGGGATGGAAATGATTTTCTTAGAACAGTAAAATATTCTCAGGTTTACAGTAGCCAGCAAGCACTCTTTTGGTACACTGACAACATTAGTATATAAAGCGAAAAATGAAATGAAACCTGTCATCGCCATCTACGAGTTCTTGGTAGCTTGATTTAATTATAGGAGCTTGTCAACTTGGACTGATGTGCTTAAGTCTATAAAGTTGTCCACTAGTCTATAGACGCTGTCAACTCTGAAAGTAAGTACGAAGAAGACAGCTTTTTGGGGCTCTAAGTGCCTAAGGATAAATTTCTGTGAAAAGTAAATTATTTTCTCGTAGAATTGCCAGAAACGTGTCAAACCGTGGGCAATTGATACCAGAGTTTTCAATCTCAATCCTGTTTGTTACGAGGATGATAACATCAAAAATCAAATCAGTTCTATAGATAAGAAACATATCATAAAAAGAAAAATTGGGCGATTGGGTGCCAACTCTAAACGTCATTCCCAACTTTTCATTGTGAACAAGAGTGTGCGTCTCAAATTTGTCGAGTGTTTTCATTGTTGCTTTGTAGAAATTTGAAATTTTTTTCTCATTTGTGGGGCTTAAATCCTTGTATTTTTTTGGGTTTAGAAAACGGAATTGTAGGAAACCAAATTTGTGAGGTAGTATTTGTGGGTACACTTCTGAGACAAAAGACTCAAGTAAAAGTTTTAGAGCCTATAAAGATTGACGTTATTTATTTTACAAAAGCGGATTACATGATGTCAATGTTTCACATGTACCATTAGAAATTAAAAAGTAATTCATAGTATTTCCACAGTTTCTAACTTAATGCTAGCAAAATTAATCATGTATAGGAGGTTATAGATATAGGAAAGAGGTTCAATTCAAACGTGTTATTTTTATTATTTAAATTAAAGTTATTTCCCGGAATTGCACAGTTACTTTATTTGGTTAACATTGCAACTTAAAAAGTTGCTCTCTGGGGGCAATGAAATTGTCGTTTTATTACTATTTGGTGCACAAATAATCATTATGTTGTCTAGCTTATGCATTTCCTGTATAAAACGTTTACTATATCATTGTTGCGAAATTGACTTTCCCTTGTGTACATCATGAAATGTCCTGTTTTGAATGCAATGATAAGAGATTGTTGAAAGACGAAATCCATGCATATTTCATATTCAATAAATAAAACATTTGCATTTGTTCCAAGCATTGCCCTTATTTTTATGTTCCCGTGCTTGAAAACTTGTAATATTTTATTATTTATTGTGCTACAAAAAATATTTTTTAGCAACAACCCAATTCCTGCTATGTTATCGAGAATGTAACATGCATACATACTTTTTTTGCATCGTCAATAAGTTCAAAAAGTTTCAGCAATAGCTATCCTTGCATGCCTAAAATGAATAAAAAAGTCAAAAACGAAAAGTCGATTGAAGTTTAATTTTAAATTGAAGGCAAATATGAATTGCTGAAAATGTAGCCTGCAAAACTAAAGGTATATTGAACAGAAATTGTTGAAAACATTGCTTGCTTTTTCATCATAAAATGTGTAGATTTAAAAAACAAACATCAATTTGAATGAATGAGCGGACAAAAGTCGCCCAATACCTTGAAATTTTAATTCATAATTTTTGAAAAGCCACATATATATTCCATTGGAGCTAAACAGGCAAACACGCTATACGCTCACTTATGCAATGAGTAGCTTAAAGAGGGGCGTCTGTTGAAACACTCTCTATTGTAATCCTTGCAGTGATAATCAACTTTATTTTCTAATGTCCATTAACACATTGATGTTTGAGCAGCATGCATTTCATGCTGGTCAGAATTTCACATGCCAATCCATGTTGACTACCGCAATCATTAATGGCAATAATCGTGCAGTTTATGACCAAAGGACCCCTGAGTTATGCATACAATGATAGTAACAAAACTATAGCCTGAATATATAAATAGGATTCTATTGAGGTTCCCGAAATTCCCTGTAAACAACAGGCCTTGGCTCCAATTTGCACAGACAGACTCAAAGCGTGTGGTTTGCCGAGCACGTAGCATGCTCCTTTTATTATTGTCTAATTCAACTGCCTATAACATCAAGGTTAGCCCAAAAGATGCTGATTGCAAGCATTCCTGGTCGTCCAGGAATCTTGTATTTCTCATTCTCTCCCCTTTGATCCAAGAGGTTGAAAGCAAACCATTGTTCGTGGTTCAAAGTACTATCAAATACTTTAGACAACTTTTTCATCTAGCCATTACGTAATATGACACTTCTACATGGAGCACTTATGTACGAACTTTGTTGAAATTGTCTCCCATCAATAGCTTTTGTAGTTATTAAAGAGATCATGTTAAATAGATATACAAAAGTAAGAATGCATTTCACATTTTTTTAATGAATCTTCCATCTATCAACAAATGCTTTGTCCCAGGTTAGAATCCCAAGCTGAAATGGCGGATCAAATATGCTAAAGTTACAATCATTTCATAAAATAATTTCATATAAAATCCCACTTGAAAGAGAAATAACATTATCTGGTCAATTCTTAACAGTAAAAACCCAAAATGTATCTATTATTTTACAGTCCAAAACGAGAGGCGACTAAAACGTGACCATATAGGACCAACGTTTTTGCAAATGGTCACGAATTTTTGAATTCACTTACTACGCAGATAATTAGAAAGGTGGAAATATTTCTCACTCATACCCATCACATGAGTCTTTAGTGGGTGTACATAACAATGAAGCTTGTGGTGGGCTCAAAGACATCTGATGGTTTCCATAAATGCATTATTAAGCTATTCGTACTCCGCTTTGGGTATCATCCTCGCCTATTGTACCGTCAAGTACGAGTAAATTGTACACGAGAAGGGCCGAAGTTGAGCACAAACTGACGCAGTTTATATGCACCATTACAAAGGAGAAAGGTCAAGTTTCTCCCCAAAAGCTTAGACAGACTCAAGTCACTTTTATCAACAGTATATTACTATATGCATGCACTCACTATGGTAATATAATTCTCTTCCCTAAGAGCCTTTGCAACACATGGCCTAAATATTACTCACTGGGGACTTTCTCCACTTACTTAATACTCTATATATGGACTAATGTGGTGTGTCTAAATACTAGCTACTGGAAATTCTAGCATTATTATCATATTGTGCTTAGCAGGAATCGAGAAAGGAATCACCGTTAAAATCCATATATATTCTTGGTCTCCAGAAGACAACAATTACTGGAGCCAAGTATTCAAGGCGCAATTTGCATCCCATTCTCATAGTAGTTTCCCTATATGTGTGCATTGACTGACTAGTTGACTGCTGAGACTCAAAGATCCTACAGTACTTGCTTGTGCACAGTTAGTTAGTTAGTTAGTTAGTAAGTTGGTTAGTACTTCCACCAAGTGGGTAATGATGGCACAAAATGAGATGGGACAAAAATGCTACCTTCTTGTTCAAGCAACACTTGAGAAGTGCTCCGATAGTTCCCTATAGTTCATAAGGCACCCACAAAAATGTAGTACTTGAGAACTATACTTTCGGGGAAAGTGGATAAGCCAGTCACGATTTTTATTTCACATACCCTTCACAATAGGTATTGTAAATTTTGATGACATACCATTTGCTCATGAAAAAGGGAAATCACATGGCTGTTAGGTATAATTTATAGGTGTAGTGTGTATTATAGTATAGTTTTGAAATGAAAATTCACGGCAAATTCAGCATGTCATGCGTATTATTTGGGGAAGTAGGCAGATTCGTGTGGTATAAATAAAGGATGCATATTCTGTTCTTCGTATTAGTCAAAGGTTTTTTCCTATTACAGTCAGTTATGGTGTCAACTTACGCATTTAACTACAGATACAGCTATACATACATACATAGTATAATATAAAGTGGCACATTTTCGTCTTGGGAGCAACCATTATATACATAGTACATTGAGACTGATCGATGAAACTTTAGGGAGAAGAGGATTTTACATGTATTACAAGAGGTTTTCATGGCCTTGTGGCCTTCTCCGTAAATCGGTGGCGGCGGAACGGAAACTTCCGCATTTGGCAACTCTCCAGAAATCTAACGGCTCAAATATAACTGCAACTTTTCTCCAGCTAACTAACTCACTAACTAAGACTGTGTGAGGCACAGTGGGACAGTTCATAAGGTTTCTTGTGCCCATTTCCAAAACGTACTCTAATATTAACCTCCACTTGTACGTATTGCATAGGAAGACAAACAGGGGAGAAATGCTCTAGAGTATGTTTTTCTTTCAAATGATCATGTGGGAGACAGAATGTTTTATACAGATGAACATTCGTGGCACTGCGTGGCACAACTTTCATTTACTAAATTATATGACCCACTTTATTATTCAAAAACAGTATGCTTCCAGTAGGCATGAATAATTCGACAGGTTGCAGACTCTATGTGTACCTGCAAAAAAGTTTGGTACTAAATCACTAAAACAAAAGCGAGTGTGTTTCCAAAAACATGTTTTTTAATCACTCAAAAGTATCGTTAGTTTGAATTTGGTAAAATCCCTAGCGATACTTGACATGTGTAAATATCTATAAATAATCAGGTTCTCAATTTTTTAACCCGTCTAGACTCTTTAGGCACACAGTACTGAATAACTGATCACACTTAAATACAAATTATAACGTACTAGCTATTGCTAGCAAACCTAATGGAGAAAGTAACTGGCACAGTGTTATAAAGTCAGCAATGAATCTGAATCATGTAAAAGTTTCAACATCGCCCATTGACACAGTTACGCTACCGAATCAACTAATGCGTACAAAACTAAAAGCCCAGAGCTAAAAGTTGACTACACACGTAATTGTGCGGTCTTTAAAAATACAAAAAACACGAAAAGCAAACATCTATCACTTATGTAATAGCGTTATGTTAGTTTGCTGAATATATGCCACCGTTATGAAGATTTTTATATTTCAATCCTTAAATAGAATAAACTGCAATAGCAAAGAGCTTCCGTTGGCATGAATACCTGGTGTTTTTTTTTAAATCAGGCCAAATCAGACGAAAGAGAAAGATTTTACACTGTTTTTTCTCACTTTTACCTATTTTGTACCTAAAAATTGGGCAAAAGTAGTCCCATTGCTTTCGTACTGACAAAACATCATATGCACAGTCCAGTCTCACTGGCACCGCCAACTTACTAAATCTACTATACTAGCAAGAATCGATCCATTTGTAACTTGTACTTCCCATTGTAAGTCACTATACAAATGTGTGTGTGCAAGCAATGTGCATAAAACTGAAATAAGTGGAACACAACTCATGAAACTGGTACTTTTGAGCCAGGCCGCACACAGCTTTTATGTTCTCTATTGCCAAGTCAGTCAGTAAGTTCAAGAATTATGATCATAATACCTTTAAAGCACAAATTATAGCACAGAAAACGAACACACTGTCCGGATAACTAGTTTAGAAAATGTTAGTCGTAACCAAAGAGCAATATTTTTCATTTTGCACTCTTCTAGTTACAAACTGACTTGTTTGAAAAAACAGCGTGCCCGCAGTTAGTTACTATACATTTCCAGTTTTTTTTAGATTCACCTTGCAGTTAAGTTAGTCAAGCTTTCTTGTGACTTTCACCTTAATATGGCAAGCATATGGCATCTTGCATGCATACGAGCGGACATATTCACAACAAGCTAAGTTGTACATATTCTTGCATAATCACTAACACAGTGGAATAATGATTATTTATTGCGCTCTAGCCTTATCATCAGTATACTTGGGTTGTGGGCGTGCACGCATTTGTTTTCTTTGGGCGAAAGTGGAATTTAGTTACTAGGCTTCTTGAATGGCTTCTCATAATTTTAAGCGCATTGTAAATTTTGACGGGACTTAACCAGTACTAACAGGAAAGAAAATGTCTCAAAAACAATCATTAAATCCAAAATCGTTGCAACCAAACCCTGCACTATATATCCACTCCCTATGGCCCCTATAATAAACAATTTTGTGAACACAAGCGTCTGTCAAATTCCGATGATAGTCTGCTATTCAAATCATTCAAATTGAGCTATCCACACGCGATGATAAAATGAATTCAACTGTTCAATCCAGTGAAAAATGTAAAATCCGGTTAAAATTGTATACAAGCCATGTAAGAACCCTAGCAACCAAATATGAACCATATTTCTCTTTTACCCACAGAAGGTAAATCTGTGTATACAATCAAGGAGACAAATGTAGATATATGATAGAATAAAACAATAGGGACCGATGGTATTCAAAAAAGTTATACAATTTCTTCTTGGAATGTAAAACTTGTTTAAACCGTTTAAAAAGAGCCATATTTGTAGAATTGTACATGGAATTTACAGCTTGTTAAAGTGAGTGATACAATTCCCAAAGGTTCACAAGGATTTACCAAATGCTTTCCTCCTACGTTAATTGCTTTGAAAATTGGGTTAAACAACATGATGCAGCCATTAAAAAATGCAGAGGCAACAAGGAATGTAGTAATTAAGAGGATTTCAGTCCTTTTACATTTTAATACAAAATATCATGAAAAGGAAAACCTTTACTTTTAAATAGTGTGCCCCGAAAACGTTGCAAGCAAAGCAAATGCTAGCCGTATACATAAACACGAGCAACACAGACAATGGTGAAATCAGTCCTTTTCATCCCATTCTTAAATATGACATTGCTATCCATTTTGCAGGACTGGCGTAGTAATTAAAATGCATTTGTACATCTTTTTGTGCGCTTAGCGCTCATTATGTATCCACTGTGAAATTATAATTACGGGTTGTTATTGCTATATACCATCCCATCTTGTGAGATAGCCATCCCACTTTGTGTACACCAAGTTGGCAGAAATGTGATAGAATAGCCTATGCTCTAATAATACTAAACAATAAGGAAATGTTCCAGTGTGACAAATCTGTTATACAAAGCCATCATCATGTTTTGCCAACAACATGTTGTTGTTTTCTCACATAATTTTCCCCACACATTGATTCTTGGAAAGAAAAGAAAACTGTACAACCTGTAATGAAATGTGAAAAGAAAAAATGCACGTTATATCATATTGGGCGGGCTCCCTAAAAATTTAGAGAATGATGAAGTACACATAGTTTTTTTACGAAAAAAAATCAAGACAGTTCTTGAGAAAGTAGAATTAAGAGTGTAAGAGTTATATGCACAGAATTTGAGCCAACAAGCATTTTCTTCCTACTTTCTTGTGTGTACAGTATAGAATGACGTTGGTTGAGTGATGTGTTCCACTTGCTCTTCAAGTTGCCGACTATACCAGCAACTTACATATATTATCTGCATGGTTGTGCACACAAAAGCTTGTGAATCAGCAACATTTTTTCCTCTCTCTCTCTCTCTCTCTTCCTTTACAGTTATTCCAATAGTTAAGCACCACTGTCTACAAAAGTTTGCCAACTTTTCAACTATGATTCCCCTGGGACATGGTTGTCCTTGATGCATGAAAACTGGAAAACAAAAGGGAGAAACTAGTCAAGTACACAACTAATGCTATAGTTCCTCACAAATT
>Ga0210040_10003510_pt1 | contig 21140 bp, 18 predicted proteins | sample CryGeyCG12114_NA_FD_185462 | JGI IMG/M metagenome (GOLD analysis project Ga0210040, IMG submission 185462) | Groundwater microbial communities from aquifer - Crystal Geyser CG19_WC_8/21/14_NA (SPAdes) (version 2) | ecosystem: Environmental > Aquatic > Deep subsurface > Groundwater | place: USA... | reverse complement strand
CCCTATTTTGTATTATGTCCGTATTGAATCCCTTCCAGAAGTGATATTAACCGAGTAAACAGTACATTTCATAGGGCAGGCCGGTAGGCTGGCAAGGTTCTGGCATTGGTACTTTTCGAGTATCCACCCTGCGTTATTACTACCAAACCGTGCGCTGTTTTCATTTTATGGAGCAAAGAATATACGCTCACCTACTCGGTGCGTTCTTGCTCTTGTCGTCTCCCATTATTGCCCTCGCATTCCCTACCGTTTCCCATAATTCTGTGGCTCGCGTCGATCAGCCCCTCAATGGGCAATGGCAGGGGCCGCTGGCTGTGCCAGGTGGCTCGCTCGACCTCTACATTACGTTGGTGCCGCTCTCCAACGGCTCCTACTACGCCGCCTTGGATGTGCCTAAGCAGAAAATCAGCCGCATGCCTGTGGAGGTGGAACTGACGGGTACCACCATCACCCTGAAGATCGAACAGGCCGGCAGCAGCTTCACCGGGCAAGTGCTGGAAGGCGGCCGGGTACTGAAGGGCACCTGGCAGCAACCTGGCCTCACGGCTCCGCTGGTGCTAGAACGTCGGGCCGTACCAACGGCCTCGGCGGCGGCCCTTACCCGCCTCACGCCGCCCTACCGCGAGGAGGAAGTGACGATTACGAATTCTACGGCCAAGCTCAGCCTCGGCGGCACGCTCACGATTCCCGCTGGTCCTGGTCCGTTCCCGGCCGTTGTGCTACTCTCCGATACCGGCCCCCAGGACCGCGACGCCGTGTTGCAGGACTACCACATGTTCGGCATTCTGGCCGACTACCTCACCCGCCGCGGCGTGGCCGTGCTCCGCTTCGACGACCGGGGAGTAGGCAAATCGGGCGGCCACTATGCCACTACTACGACCGCCGACCTCGTCACCGATGCCCAGGCCGCTATGCAGCACCTACGGGGCCATGTGCTCATCAACCACCGCGAAATTGGGCTGATTGGCCACGGCGAAGGCGCCAACGTGGCGCTACTGGCCGCTGCCCAGCCACAGCCACCCTCCTTTGTGGTATCCTTGGCGGGCTACGGCCAGCCGGGCCGCGAGGTGCTACTGCGCCAACAAACGGAAATTATGCGCCTGATTGGGGCCGACCAGGGGCAGGTTCAGGCTGCTATGACGCTGTATGAGCGCATGGTGGAAATCATTCGGCAAACGCCCAACGACGAGCAGGCCCGAGAGAAGGTAGCCGACTTACTGCGCCTCAACAACGGCAGTATCGACCCGGCTATGGCCCGCGCCCGCGCCGCCCAACTCATCTCGCCCTGGTCGCGCTACTTCCTCGACTTTGATCCGTTACGCTCCCTACCCGACGTAACCTGCCCGGTACTGGCCCTCAACGGCGCGGCCGATTTGCAAGTAGGGGCCACTAATTTGGCCCTACTCCAAAAGGGACTGAAGAACGACCACGACGTGACGGCAACCAAGCTGGCGGGCCTCAACCATTGGCTGCAACCCGACCCCAAAGATTGGACGCTGATTAATGGGCAGCAAGTGCCGACGTTCTCACCCAACGCGCTGGAACTCATGCGCGCCTGGATTACGAAGCGCACAACTGCGCCCGTTTCGGCGGCCGCCCCAGCACAAACTGCCCAAGGGGGCAGCGCTACTACTAAGCAGGCCTTCCACTAGCTGGCTGCGGCTGGTGTAGGGTCGGCGGTCGGCGTCATGTCAAGAGTGCGTAGCTGCCGGGCACGCCAGCCCGTGAGGCCTACTACCAGGATCGTCATGCTACCGCCAAATACTACCGACGCTACCGTGCCCATCAGCCGTGCCGCCGCCCCCGACTCGAAGGCGCCAATTTCGTTGCTGGAGCCAATAAAAATATTGTTGACCGCCGACACCCGGCCTTTCATGTATTCCGGCGTGAAGGTGTGCACCAGCGTTTGCCGCACAATCACGGATACGGAGTCGAACACCCCGGTCATAAACAGCAGAAACAACGACAGCCAGATATTGGTCGATAGCGCGAAGAAGATGGTAGCCAGTCCGAACCCCGCCACGGCCCACAGCAGCTTACGCCCCGCATGACGTTGCAGCGGAAAGTAAGTCAGGAAGGCGGCCATCAGCACCGAGCCAATGGCCGGCGCCGCTTCCAAGTGGCCCAGCCCGGCTGCGCCTACCTTCAGAATATCGACGGCAAACACTGGCAGCAGCGCCACCGCCCCACCAAACAGCACCGCAAACAAATCGAGCGATAGGGCGGCCAACACCAGCTGGTTTCGCCAGATAAATCGCAGGCCGCTCAGCACGCTTTCCCCCAAGTTTAGTTTCTCACCTTCAATTGGCGGCAAAGGCCGCGAAGCAATAGTAGTAAACTGGAGTAGGGCTACCCCCAGCAACCCCACCGATACGCCGTAGGACGTGGCTACGCCCAGATGCGCCACCAAATAGCCTCCCAGCGCAGGACCCATCACCGAGGCCACTTGGTAGGTAGTGCTGTTCCAAGTAATGGCGTTGGACAGCCGCTCACGGGTGGGTAGCAACTGCGGCATGAAAGAAAACAAAGCCGGCCCCAAAAAGCCCCGCGCAATGCCACTCAGAAAAATCACCGCGTAGAGCGGCAGCGTATACAGCGAGTTGCGGTCCAGCAGCCCTATTCCCAGCGGCGAGGCCAATAGCCCCAGCGCCGCCGCGCACAGCAGCAGCACGGCCACACTCGCTACAATGATGTTCTTGCGCCGCACCGTATCGGCCACATGCCCAGCATAGAGCGACACAACAATGCTGGGAATGGCTTCCGACAAGCCAATCAACCCCAGGGCCAAGGGGTCGTTGGTAAGGCGAAATATTTGCCAGCTCACTACTAACCCCTGCACGCGGGTTGCCACAGTGTAGGCTATTCGCGCCGAAATCAGGCGGCGAAAATCGGGGATGCGCAGCGCAGCATAAGGGTCGTTGGCAGAAGCAGAAGCGGACATAGAGAAGCCAGTCGGTAGAAGGCTGCAAAGGTACTTCGCACCACCGGAAAATAGTGGTATATCCGTTTGCTAAAAACCCGACTACTTCTTACTATTGTGTTTTAACAACAATCTGTCTATCAATACATTATTGCACGTTTAATTATTCCATTCTTTTATTGCATGATTAGCACACTACCCGTTATTAGCAATTTCGCCCCTGAAGCTCGTTTGCTACAAGTGGCTTGGCAGCCTCTCGTCACCGTAGAACCGGCGCAAACAGTATATGCCACCCTACTGCAACACGTTACTACCCATGCCGTGTCGCGCCTCCTACTCGATTTGCGTCAGCAGGAGTCGGCTAGCCTAGAACCTGCCCAAAATTGGATGGCCCGCGAGCTGTTTCCCTCCTTATTCTCGCAGCGCTTGGCCAATATGCCCCCGCGCGTAGCCTGCGTCCTGTCGCTGGCCTGCTATCAGCAGCTACTCACCGAATCAGCTAGCCTGGTCAACGAAAGCGAACTGCTAACCTTCCACTATTTCACGGACTACCTAGATGCGTTAGTGTGGCTCGAACAAGAGCCACGTGGCTACACGCAGAAAGTACGGCTATAGTGCTATTTATTTGAAGCCTAAAAACAGTGTATTTTTAGGTAGTACTCGGGTGGTATTATTTCCTTGCGCGCTATTCAAGTAGGGCTTAGCGGAGCATTAACCTACTGACCACTTTTAAGTCATTTTGGCTGATACATCAACAATATTTTGTCTTATTTACGCGCTAACGTTTCCTGCTTCCAACGCCCATATGTATAGCCCTTTCGCTATAAATCAATAATTTATGCTTCGCTAAGACGCTTATTTAACGTAATTAATTCACAGGGCCATAATTTTTTGCGTAACAAAGCATACTATATTATAAATATTAATTATTAAAGTTTCAGGTTTTATAAAAAAAAGTTTTGCCACACGGAAAAAACCGTTGCGTTTCGTGCTTCCATTCTTTACATTTGAACTTCATGCATCGCTCATATAGGAGCGTCACTTCTGTTTTAAACCCGGCAACCCCTACTCTATGGCCTAAAGCTCTACGTTCCCAAACCCGTAGCCTTTATGGAAACCATGCAGCCGAGCGATTCCGCTCTCATATCCCTTTACATTGCCGGTAAAGAATCTGCCTTCGATTTATTATTAAACCGGCACAAGAGCCGGGTATTCACCACGATTATGCTAATCGTGCGGGACGAAGACATAGCCGAGGATCTACTTCAGGATACGTTTATTAAAGCTATTCACACGATGAAGAGCGGGCGCTACAACGAGGAAGGAAAATTCTCGTCGTGGATCTGCCGAATTGCTCATAATCTGGCCATTGACTGCTTCCGTCGAGAGAAACGTAGCCCTTTATTAAGTCTCGACACAACAAGCCACACATTCAATTCGTTATCGTTGGCGGAAGAGGGCGCGGACGCGACCCTTACCCGCGAGGAGACATACGCCCAACTTCGGGAGTTGATTCAGGACCTGCCAGCGGCTCAGAAGGAAGTACTCATCATGCGTCACTACGGCGATATGAGCTTTCAGGAAATAGCCGACGCCACGGGCGTGAGCATCAACACCGCACTAGGTCGTATGCGCTACGCGCTGATCAACCTGCGGAAAAAAATGGCCGCGCAACCCGTGTTCTATGATCAAAACCTTTACCCACGAGAAACTGCTCCGGTACCTGTACAACGAGCTGCCAGCTAAAGAACAAACGGAGCTGGAAGACACCTTGCAGCACGACCCGGAGCTAGCCGCCTACTGCGCTGATTTGCTATTGGCCCAACGAGCCCTCTCGGCTGTTCAGCAAAATCCGAGCGAAGCCACTACCCAAAATATCCTGCGCTACTCGCGCACCTTCCTTCCTACCTCTTGATTTTACCGTGCTTGCTGCGCGCCCAGCTTATTTCGTAAGTGGGCATGCAGCAAGCGCGGTTCTGTTACTTTTAGGCCTCTTTTCATATTGGCCTTCTTTGTTATGCGTAAAGCCGAACGGTACCGCCGTTTTCTGGATTACTTCACCACGCACTTTCCGGCTCCCGAAACGGAGTTGCACTACGCCAACCCGTACGAGTTGATTGTAGCAGTGGTGCTGAGCGCGCAATGCACCGATAAGCGGGTCAACCAGGTGATGCCGGCCTTGCTTCAGCAGTTCCCTACCCCGGCGCACTTAGCCGCCGCGTCGGCCGAGGATGTCTTCCCTTTTATTCGGAGCGTTTCCTACCCCAACAATAAGGCGAAACACCTCGCTGGCCTAGGCAGCATGCTGGTAGCCGACTTCAACAGCGAAGTCCCCAGCACGATTGAGGAGTTGCAGCGCCTACCGGGAGTAGGCCGCAAAACGGCTAACGTTGTGGTATCGGTTATTTACAACCAACCCGCCATGGCTGTTGATACGCACGTGTTTCGGGTGTCGCATAGGCTGGGGCTAGTGAGTAAGACGGCTACTACCCCGCTGGCTGTGGAAAAAGAATTGGTGCGTTACATTCCCGAGGAGCTAATCCCGAAGGCCCACCACTGGCTTATTCTGCACGGCCGCTACGTGTGCGTAGCCCGCTCGCCGAAGTGTGAGATCTGTCCGCTCAAAGAGATTTGTCACTACTACGCCACCAAAGTTGCACCCGTTGCTACTAAAGAAACTGCCGAAAAACCCTTAAAGAGCACCAAAAAAGATACCAAATAGTATAACATAGCACAAAAGTAGCTTCTCAGAGTATATCAGCTCAATATCTATGTTGCGCTGCGGTTTCCAGCACACGCAACATAGCTTCCGACAGTTGCTCTCGGTCAAATAGCTGCTTGGCTAGCTGCTGCCCAATGGCGCCAGCGGCTACTATCTGAGCCGGTTGCCCCAATACCGTCATAATCTTTTCAGCCAGGGCAACGGCATCGTCAGCAGGAACATACCAGCCACAGCCGTGCTTCTCTACCAAATCGCGGGTCCAGCCGGAATTTGTGACGATAACCGGCGTACCAACGGCCAGACTATCGTAGAATTTTGCCGGCGAGTTAGCATCCAGTATGGGCAGCCCCAGAAACGACACCACCGATATATCGGCCAGCCGAAACCAGCCGAATACGGCGTGCCGTGGCTGCGGTGGCACCAGCCGAATAGCCGCGCACCGCTGAGCCGCTGCTTGGATCAGCTTTTCGTCGTAGCCGTGCCCCATAAACAGCCAGCGCACGTCGGGTAGGCGAGTTGCCAGCTGCTCGGCCGCTGCTAAAAGAGTAGGAATAGCGTTGGCTCGGCCAAAGGTGCCGGCATACAATATCACTCGGCAGCCAACCAAGTCATTTTCCTGGCGCAGCGCAGCTACTACCTCGTCGGTAGCCCTATCGGCCAGTTCCAGGTCCGTACCGTTCAGAATGGTCGTTACCTTTTCCGGGCTGAAGCTACCCGTTGTTTGCCCTACCTGCTCGACGTAACGAGTCATATCCGGGGATAGGGTCACGATTTGGCGGGCCGATTGATACAGCCGCGCCTCCAGGTGGTACAGTCGCCGTTGCGCCCACTGATTGGGCACGGCGCCCATCGCAATAGGGAATGCTGGCCATAAATCCTGTACTTCGAACACCCATGGCACCCGGCGCAGTCTTGCTACCTGCGCCGCCGCCCAAGCGGCTGTTAAGGGTGTTGAAATTCCCCAGACTACATCTGGCTTGTCGATGCGCAACCCTTCGCGGATAGCGTAGGCCGCGTACTGTCCAAACGACCAGAGGCGCCCCCCTACTCCCATTTTGTTCTCGTAGCGCACGGCTGCGGTGCGCGCTTCCACTCCCCGCGGCAGCCACGGAAATGCTTCCGTCAGGCGCAGGTGCTGCCAGGTATCGGTCGTTATCAGCGTAATGCGGTGAGTACAGGCCATTCGCGCCAGCAGCGCGTAGTGCCGACTAGTAGCCGGACAGTCGGGGTTGGTATGATGCTGACTGAATACGGCAATGTGCATCTATCTTCTTTTCGGCTTATAGTGCGAGCCGTCGAGAATGCGCTGCGGATTGCGTTCGGCCATTAGCTGCGGGAGGGTCACGTTGGGATGTTCGGCCATGTACTTGCGCACCATCTGCCAGCCTACCCACGCCCCTACTCTACCAGGAGCCGTTTTGTCAAGCTCGGGTACATCGGGTCGCTCGCCTACATATTTTTTGATAGTGAGCGGGTCATTCGTGTAAAGCAGGTTTTTGCTGACGAAGTGCGCCCAGATTTTGCCTTCGTTAAATTCTGCACCGTTCAATTCCTTGGTCGTATAGCCAATCAGTAGAGAATCGGGCGTGCAGGGCAACATCTTCTCGGCGAAGTAGAGCGACTTGCCAAAATTCACCATCTCGCCGAGCATATTCTGCTTGGCCGACTCGCGGCGGTTGTATTTGCTGGACACGGCCAGGGCAATGGCGGGTAGCAAGTGGGCCGGGGTATAGCGCCGTTGAATATACGCGGGCATATCGGGCCGATAGCTGGCTTTGGGTCCCGCGTAGTAGTCGAGACCCAGCACCAGCAGGCTGTCATTCACAAATAATTCCTTGGTTTGAAAGCCGCCAACGAAGGTCTTTATAGGGGGCACCCGAAACGTAGGGTAGTAGTACCGGACGTGCTGAAACAGGGTTTGCAACTGCGTTTGTAAGCTGTCGGTATTCTTAAAGGCCGTTTCCGTTTCGCGGCCCAACTTTTGCAGCTCCGGGTTAGTGGCTAGGCCCGCCAAGGTTTGTTCCAGCACCTCGGGCGAAGGAAACTGTGCTTCTTGCAGATACAACCGGGCAAACAAGCGGTGCTGCGCCACAAACTGCCGGGCGTCGGCCGGCGTTTTCAGTTGGAAGAAGGGTTTTTCCAGTCGTTCAAGTTGCACGGGGGCTTCCACTCCCGATACATCGGGGGTTTGGGAGCAGTCGACGCTAGGCGAACAGGAGGCCGCTAGCAGGAGTAGGCCGCTCAGCAAAACGACCCACTGCGGGCGCATTTTAGGAGGATTGTACGTCACACGTTTATCTTTAAGGCGAAAATAGCCAAAACGAAGCACCACGCCGCATTTTACTGGCATTGTCCCCGTTATTCCCCTTTTCTTTATGAAAAAAATATTCCTTGCCGTTCTCCTTGCTGCGGCTTCGATCGGCACAGCCTCCGCGCAGGTTGAAATCGGCCTGAAGGTTTCGCCTTCCATCACCAATATACGGGCCGATTCGCCTAGCGGAACGGCTGACAATGGCTTCCAAAACGAAAAAGCGAAGGTTGGCTTTGGCGGCGGCGTTATCGTTGACTATTTCTTTGGGCAAAACTATGCCTTTAGCACGGGTCTGTTTCTGACTGGTAAAGGCGGCACCATTTCCTACTACGACCCCAATACGCGTGCCCGGCAACAGCAAAAAATCGGCCTGCAATATCTGGAAGTGCCCATTACAGTGAAGCTGTTCACCAATGATATTGCCCCCGACACCAAGCTATATTTTCAGGTGGGCGGCACCCTAGCTGGCGCCCTCACGGCCCGCATCAACGGCGACAAGTTTTACCAAGACCCCGGCGACAACAACACCGAGACCAAAGCCAGCAAGCACGTCATTATTCCCGACGTGGCCCTACTGGCCGCCTTCGGGGTTGAGTACCAGCTGGGTCAAAGCACTCGCTTGCTAACGGGTATTTCCTACCACCGCGGCATCGTCAATATTGATCGCTACTTCGACAACACCCGCAAGTTCCGGGATGTAACGCTCAAGAACAACGAAATAGCGCTGGATTTAGGTATCAAATTCTAAGGCCATCGTTGGCATTGACTGAAAAGCCCACCCTACTCTTGGAGTAAGGCGGGCTTTCTTCTTTTCAGGGGGATTTTCGCAGAAAAATCAATCCGTGATTTCTACTTCTATTTCGCGGTCCTGCAGCCGGCTCATGGCCGCAGCAGCCGAATGCAATTCAATTTCTTCGCCGTTCTCATCCTCAATGCGGTAGTCGGTGAGGCCCATGCTGGTATCCTTCATCACCTTCACCCACTTATAGTATTTGAGGTACCACTTCATCTGCCTCGATACCAAGCCCTTGGTATAGTAAGCGTGCAGGAAGGGGTGCACGTAGAGCGTGATGCCCGACTGATTTTGCGTCAGCAGCAAATCATCAATGCTGTTATCAATTTCGTCAGTCACCAGAATGGAAGCCGAGATTTTACCCGAGCCGCCGCAGGTAGGGCACACCTCACCGGTGATAATGGCCTCGGCGGGACGCACGCGCTGCCGCGTGATTTGCAGTAGGCCAAACTTGGTGATGGGCAGAATAGTGAAGCGAGCTTTGTCGTGCCGCATTACGTCGCGCACCGCATCTTCTACCTTCTTCCGGCTCTCTGCCGACTTCATGTCAATGAAATCGACAACGATGATACCGCCCATATCGCGGAGGCGTAGCTGCCGGGCTACCTCCTTAGCCGCCAGCATGTTAATCATAAGGGCCGTAGCCTCCTGATCACCTTCCTGGTTGCTCTTGTTACCCGAGTTTACGTCGATGACGTGCAGGGCCTCGGTATGTTCAATTACCAAGTAGCCCCCGCCGGGCACCGATACGGTTTTGCCAAACAGCGTCTTTAGCTGCTTTTCGATGTTGTGCTGCTCAAACACTTTCACCTTGCCGGTATGGAGCTTGAGTAGGCCCAGCTTATCGGGGGCAATTTTTTGGAGATACCCACGCATATCCTCAAACATCGCCGGCGCGTCCACGATAATGGAATCGAACGACTCGTTGAGCATATCCCGCAGCATGGAGCTGGAGCGACCCAGCTCACCCAATACCTTATCGTTGGGTTTGGCCTTGCGTAGCGTCTGGAAAAGCTGGTTCCAGTTTTCGGTCATGCTCTGCATGTCCTTGTCCAGTTCCGCTACTTCTCTACCCTCCGCTACTGTCCGAATAATAACTCCGAAGTTTTCCGGCTTAATCGACTGGATCAGTCGCTTCAACCGGTCGCGCTCGGTACGGCTTACAATCTTCTTCGACACGCTGATGGTGTTCGAAAACGGCACTAACACCAGGTAGCGCCCCGCCATCGAAATATCGGTCGATAGGCGTGGCCCTTTAGTAGAAATCGGCTCTTTTATGATCTGAACCAGCATTTGCTGATTCTTCTTCAATACGTCGGCAATTTTGCCGACTTTATCCAGTGGGCCTTCAAACTGAAAGGTTTTGAGCGCACCGACGGTAATTTTCTGCGATTGGACACCTCTCACCCACTTGTTGAGCGACGGGTAGTTTTCTCCCAAGTCGCCATAGTGCAGAAAAGCGTCCTTTTGATACCCGATATCAATGAACGCGGCGTTCAGACCGGGCATAACTTTCTTGACCGTGCCCAGGAAAATATCACCAACCGAGTAGTTGGTGTCGTTGCGGTCGAAATGATATTCGAGCAACCGCTTATCCTGAAGCAGGGCAATTCGTTCTCCCTCCTGAGTAGAATTAATGATTAATTCGTTACTCAATGGATTAGGTTAAATTAAAGGCTACCCTCGATTAGCTCAGCTACTACCTCGATTGAAACCTAGAAAGGGAAGCTAGTGCAACTAGCACCAGCTTCCCTTGTAGGCCACAGCAAAAGCGTAGAATCAGCCACTCTCGGGGAGTTTGTATGAGAGATAGACCGGTTGGCTCAGTGAAAAACCACCGGCCAGCAGACCCCGGGAGGCTTACTTCTTCTTATGACGGTTTTTGCGCAGGCGCTTCTTCCGCTTGTGTGTGGCAATCTTATGACGCTTTCTTTTTTTACCGCAAGGCATTGTGATTGAGTTAAGTGGTTAAGTAATATGACGTTAATCGTTAATCGTCAGCAGCTACTAATGTTTGCCTACCTCAGCAGTAGGCCTAATAAGTAACCCCTAACGCCTCCCAATTAATTCAGTTTTTGCAATTGCTCTTCAACGGAGGCCAGTAGGGCCGGATCGGAGCTGAGGCTTTTAGCTTTGTTGAACGCCGCCTTGGCCTCGTTGTTGGCACCCGTTTGGGCCAACGAGACACCCAGATAAAACTGAGCTTCTACATTGTTGGGGTTGACCTTAGTCAACTCCTGAAACCGCTCTACTGCTTTGTCGTATTGGCTGCTCTGGATAGAAAGCAAGCCCAAGTTGTAGAGCGCCTTTTCGTTGCGTGGGTCGGTGGCCAGCACCTCCCGTAGCAACGTCACGCCTTGTACCGGGTTGTCGCTGGCCATGTAGGCCATGCCCAAGTTGGTCTTGGCGTTCAGGTTGTCGGGATTGTCTTTTAAGACCTTCTCGTACAATTCGCGGGTTTTAGCACTTAGCACTCGGCCCCGCTCTTCGGTAGCCGCAAAGCTAAACGCTTCGAAGTACTCATCGGCAGCGCGCTGCCAGGCTTGTTCGCCGGGGCGAACCTGCGCTACCTGCTCGTAGTAGTAACCAGCGCTATCGAATTTCTCGACGGCTTTATACTGCTTCGCCAGGCTGGTAGCCAACTGTAGGCGAGTACTGGGGTCGGTAGCCGCACGGTATTTCACCAGCAGACCGTCGATTTCGCGCCGTTGCTGGGAAGTAGTGCGTGTGTGCGGCTGCTCGGGCGTAGCCCCGGCCGGTGCGTCACCCATCACGGAGTTGACCGACGGAGCAGCAGCCCCTTGGTCGCGGTTGGCCGTACGGGCGGCGGTTTGCGCCGCCATAGCACTCTTGCTTTCCTTGGGTTTGACCATCACCTTCGGCAACAGAAACAGCACTACCACTAGCGCAACGGCTACGGCAATAACAAGAAACTGCTTAGAAGAAACGGACTGCGCCATGTGGAAAAAGCAGGCCGTCGGGTTACTCCCAAAATGGGTTCCCCGACGGCTCCGCCAACAATAATACGACAATAGGAGGTATAAGCAGGTTAGGCGTTGGCCGCCTCTTTGATCTTCTTGCTGTTCTTGATCTTACCGATAAACGTTTTCGAGGGCTTGAAGCTCGGGATAAAGTGTTCGTCAATGATGATTGACGTGTTTTTTGAGATGTTACGGGCCACTTTCTTTGCCCGTTTCTTGTTTACGAAGCTACCGAAGCCGCGTACGTAGATGTTGTTGCCTTCGGACATCGAATCCTTTACCACTTTGAAAAATGCCTCAACAGTGGCGGATACGTCTGCTTTTTCAATGCCGGTCTTTTCGGCAATTTCGGCGATTACTTCTGCTTTAGTCACGCTGGTAAGTGTACTATAGGTGAAAAAAATGTACTGAACAAAATGTCCCTATTCAATACGTAAGCCTTTGCTCACTAGGCTTTTCGCTTGCGAATTAGGGCCACAAAGGTAGGTCGCTTTTTTGGTTTTCCAATATTTTTCCAAGAATCCACTCTGTAGTCCAATTATTGGGCAACTCATTCTGTTTCACTTTCTTGAACAAATTGACTTCTCTCCCCGTTCATCCGCTCTTTTCCCCAGCTTTGCTAGCGTGGTATCCGCGCCACCGCCGCGACTTACCCTGGCGCTATACCCGTGACCCTTACGCCATCTGGCTCTCGGAGGTTATTTTGCAGCAGACACGCGTCAAGCAAGGCTTACCTTATTACGAGGACTTTGTTACCTCCTACCCTACCGTCCACGACTTGGCCGCGGCACCGGAGGACGAAGTGCTTCGCCACTGGCAAGGATTGGGCTACTACTCCCGCGCCCGCAACATGCATCACACGGCCAAGCAGGTGGTAGGCGAATTTGGCGGCCAGTTTCCTACTACCTATGCCGAGTTGTTGCAGCTGCGGGGGGTAGGGCAGTACACGGCGGCGGCCATTGCATCCTTCGCCTTCGACGAGCAAGTAGCCGTGTTGGACGGCAACGTCTTTCGGGTGCTGGCGCGCGTATTCGGCATCACGGCTGATATTGCTGTGCCTGCCAGCCGCAAAGTATTCCAGCAGCTCGCCAATTCGCTTATTCCCGCTGCCGCCCCTGCCGAGTTCAACCAGGCTATCATGGAGTTTGGCGCCATTCAGTGCACGCCACAAAAGCCCGATTGCTTGTTCTGTCCGCTGCAAGGCGAGTGCTACGCTTTCCAACATGGCATGGTAGCCGAATTGCCGGTGAAAAGCAAAGCTAAGGCCGCCCGCACCCGCTACTTCCACTACCTGGTTTTGCGTTTCGCAGATACAATCTATATGCGCAAGCGTGTCGAGAAGGATATCTGGCAGGGCTTGTACGATTTCGCCTTAACAGAAACGGAAGCCGCCGACCTATCCGCCGTGACGCTTTTGGCGCAAGTGGCGGCCCTGGGCGGTACGTTTGCCACCGACCGCGTAGCGGAAGCCAGCAGTGCCTACCGCCACGTATTGAGCCATCAGAAGTTGGAGGCGCGTTTTCACCCCGTTTGGCTACAGGCACCTCTAGCGCCGGAAGCCTTAGCTGCCAGCGGATTGCAGGCCTTCAACCAGGCAGCAATAGAAGACTTGCCAAAGCCCATTCTGATTACTAACTATATTGGTAATCTGTAGAAAATAATTGCTAATTTATTTGGTTAAAAAACTTCGATCGACTATCTTTATAGTAAGAAAAATATGTCACACAGAACGAAAGAATAAACTTATGGCAGGCATCAACAAAGTAATCCTAATTGGCAATTTGGGCAAAGACCCGGAGGTCCGGCACCTGGAAGGTGGCGTGAGCGTTGCCAACTTCACGCTGGCCACCAACGACTACTACAAAGACAAGCAAGGCAACCGCGTAGAGCGTACCGAGTGGCACAACGTCACTGCTTGGCGCGGCCTAGCCGAAATGGCCGAGAAGTACTTAAAAAAAGGCCATCAGGTGTACATTGAGGGCAAGCTTCGCACCCGTCAGTACCAGGACAAAGACAATCAGACACGCTACATCACCGAGATTGTGGCTGATGAGCTAACCATGCTAGGCAGCCGCCCTCAGGGCGATGGTACTACCCCCGCGGCGGAGCAATCCGCCGCGGCTATGGTTACATTTCGGCAGGAGCCGGAGCTGAATCAACTGCCTTTTTAATCCTACCCCCTACTGAATAGTGTAGGCCTCGGCACGTAGCCGGGGCTTTTTGCGTTATTTAGAAGTTCATTGGCATTGTTGGCCTTGGTTGAAGGCATCGAGAATCGAATAACTCAGGCTGACTGCTACCTTTACTACGTGAAATCTGCTCTGTGCCGTATGGCCTTTTCTCCTCTGTTGCGCGGCTTAGCGGCTGTATCGGGTTTTCTGGTGCTAGCTACTGGCTGCACCTCTACCCCCGACTACACGCCCAAGCCGAAGGGCTACAACCGCATCGACTTGCCGCCCCACGCCTACCAACAGCTGGCACCGGGGCACCCCTATACTTTTCAGTATTCGCGCTACGCCCGTATTCTGCGTGATTCTTCCTACCTGGCCCAGCCGCACTGGCTCAATGTATACTACCCACAGCTGCACGCCAACGTGCAGATTACCTACGCCGACTTGAAAGGCGACCGAGGCCTCTACAACAGGCTGCTGGAAGACGCTCGCAAGCTCACCAGCAAGCACGAAGTGAAAGCGTCGGCGATTGATGAACGCATTTTGCAAACGCCCACGGGCCAGCGCGTCGCCGTGTTTGAGCTGCAAGGGGAAGTACCTAGCCAGTTTCAGTTTTACACCACTGACAGCACCCGCCACTTCTTCCGCGGCGCCCTCTACTTCCGCACAGCTACCGCCAACGACTCTTTAGCGCCCGTTATCGAGTATGTAAAAGAGGACATTATACGTCTTCTGAATACCCTGAAATACCAATAGTCATTTATCACTTACTCACTATCATTTAGCAGCTGATTCGTATTCCACGAATGGCTAACGCACATGCTTTCAGCTGTTAGCATCCGCCGCGTGATAAATAGTAAGTGTTACGTGTTACACGTTGAATGAGCAACTTCTTCCAGACCAAGATTGAGTACCTGCGGGGAGTGGGCCTGCAACGGGCCCAGCTTCTGCAAAAGGAGCTGGAGATTTTCACCTACGGCGACCTAATCCAGCGCTACCCCTTCCGCTACCTCGACCGCACGCAGTACTACAACATTGTAGATCTGCACGACGACCTGCCATTTGTGCAGGTGAAAGGCATTTTGCGCAACCGGGAGGTAGTAGGCGAGGGCCCTAAAAAACGCATGGTGGCCAAGGTAGCCGACGCCAGCGGCGAGCTAGAGCTAGTGTGGTTCAAGGGGGTGAACTACCTGGAAAAGATCATTAAGAACCACCAAGAATACATTGTATTTGGTAAGCCCACGCTGTTCAACGGCCGGCCCCAGATGGCCCATCCCGAGCTGGAGGAGGTAACGGAGCAGAAGGCCGGCCAGAGCTACTTGCAGCCCGTGTACAACACCACGGAGAAGCTCAAAAACTACCACCGCATTGATAGCAAAGCCATCATGCGCATGGTGGCCGATTTGCTAAAGCTGGCCCTCCCGCAAGTAACGGAGACCCTGTCGCCCTACCTCATTCAGCAGTACGGGTTGATGGATAAGGCCACAGCTTTACAGCAAATCCACTTCCCCCAGAGCACTGATTTATTGCAAGCAGCGCGGTTTCGGCTTAAGTTCGAGGAGCTTTTCTACGTGCAGTTGAAGCTCTTGCGCCAGCGCGATCAGCGTAAGATTGAGCTGGCCGGGCAAGTCTTCAGCGAAGTACCCTCGCTAGTTGATTTCTACAAAAACCACCTCACGTTTGATCTAACTGGAGCGCAGAAACGCGTTATCCACGAGATTTACAAGGATTTTTGTAATGGCAAGCAAATGAACCGCCTACTCCAAGGCGATGTGGGGTCAGGCAAAACCATTGTGGCCTTTATCAGTATGCTTATTGCGGCCGATAATGGAGCCCAAAGCTGCCTGATGGCGCCCACTGAAATCCTAGCCGACCAGCACTACGTGGGGCTAAAAGTGTATGCTGATGCCCTGGGTATCAACATTGGCAAGCTTACGGGTAGTACGCGCACTGCGGAGCGCCGGGTGTTGCACGAGCAGCTACGCGCCGGCACCATGCACATGCTGGTGGGTACCCACGCCCTACTCGAAGACGTGGTGCAGTTCCGCAATCTGGGCCTCACCATCATGGACGAGCAGCACCGGTTTGGGGTAGCGCAACGCTCGAAGCTGTGGCAGAAAAATCCGCACGTTATTCCCCACGTCTTGGTGATGACAGCGACACCAATTCCGCGCACACTGGCAATGACGCTGTATGGCGACTTGGATGTGTCGGTGATTGACGAGCTACCCGCCGGCCGCAAGCCCATCGTAACGGTGCACCGCTACGATGCTAACCGGCTGAAAGTGTTTCAATTCCTGCGCGACCAAATCAAGCTGGGCCGCCAGATATATATTGTCTACCCCCTGATTGAGGAGTCAGAAACATTAGATTATAAGGATCTTACCGATGGCTACGAAAGCGTAGCGCGTGCCTTCCCAGAATTTCAAATCAGCATCGTCCACGGCCGTATGAAAGCCGAGGAAAAAGACTTTGAAATGCAGCGGTTCGTGAAGCGCGAAACCCAGATAATGGTAGCCACTACCGTAATTGAGGTAGGCGTGAATGTGCCGAACGCGTCCGTGATGGTCATCGAGTCGGCGGAGCGGTTTGGCCTGTCGCAGCTCCACCAGCTGCGTGGTCGGGTAGGTCGCGGCGCCGATCAGAGCTACTGTATTTTGATGACGGGCTATAAGCTCAGCAAAGATTCGCGCACCCGGATTGAAACGATGGTGCGCACCAACAACGGCTTCGAAATTGCTGATATCGACCTGAAGCTACGCGGCCCCGGCGACCTAATGGGCACCCAACAAAGCGGCGTCCTCGACCTACTGATTGCCGACTTAGCCAAAGACGGGCGTATTCTTACGGAGTCGCGGGCAGCGGCCAACCAGATTTTGCAAGAGGACCCCGAGTTACACCTACCCCATAACCAGAACATCCGCCGGCACATTGAGTCTTTGCCCGCCACGGCTGTCAACTGGAGTAGAATCAGTTGATAAATGGAAGCTCACGAAAATAGCAGGCAAAAAAAAGACGACTCTCGTCGTCTAACAACTGGGACTAATCGAAATTAACGGGTTCTATTCGAGCAGCAGTAGTATGCCATAGCTGTCGCGTAGAATTTACCTGTACAGGAGTGCTGTTGATCTGGCGAGTAAAAAAGGAGGTAAGTTCTTTAGGCTGTATCGCCATACTAGATTCAGTATGCTGCTTATCAGCAATGGAACCTGACAAGGAACTTTGCTGCTTCACGGCCTTACCAGCCAATATCAGAAGAAATAACAGCAAAGGCTTAAGTAAAAATTTCATAGTTTGGTATGTATTGCCTTTCGGGGTGCGCAAAGTTGGGGCCAAATTGACCATTGAGTTCAATTTTACTTAATACGCATCCGAAAGGAACCCTGATTTTCTTGTTATGCAGATAACCCTATTCAGCTATTGAATTATAGACATAGGCGGTTGTTAACAATTAGAATATTTCTATATTTATAGAATTAGTCCTAAAAAATATCCCCGCTTCCCGTTTACGGTGCAAAAGTAACACTTTATATATTAAGAAGACATTAACAACAGGTTATACTATTTTTTATATAGTGCCATTATCATGGCCCTTTACGCAGGCGCCCTGTTTTTGATTTCTTTGAGAAGTACATTTTCTTTTATTTTACTCACTTCAATTCTTAACACTGTCTTCCTGTGCGGTTTACTTTCTTACTCATCGGTGCCTTCTTCTCCTACTTGCTTTCGTCACCCTATACGGGGCTGGCCCAGCGGGTAAAATCAGTACCGTTTGCCTATTTACCCGACCAATTGTACGACCGCTACAATCAGCGCTTGGCGCAGAAAACGTTGGCACTCCCGAATGGTGACTTTTTAATTTTAACACATAAAGCCGCGACGGGTTATTCTGTAGAACGCTACGATGCCGACCTCAAACACCAGTGGAGCAGCGACTTGCCCCTTAATGCTGAGGAAAGTATTGAGGGCTTCAGCCGTAGTGCGGGAGTAGCTACGGTTGTGCTATACCAGAAAACAAGTGCGGCCCAAACGCTGCTTGGCTTTACGCTCGACTTAAAAACCGGACAAAAGAGTGCCGTTCAGAAGTTAACTGAAACCGGTCTTCGTGACCGCCGCCCTAGCGTAGCCTTCTCCCCCGATGGCACTAAAACGGTAGCATGGCGCTACCTCACCCGTAACCAACAGATTCAGGCCATTTCGGCGACTGTATACGATGAGAAGCTAACGAAGCTCAAGGCTCAAACCTATGATTTCCATGATCAGGGGGCCTTTTTCTCTACCACTGTTTCTATCGGCAACGATGGCGCGCAGTACGTTACGCTCATCAGCGACGGGATGAAGAAGTTAGCCGTGCGCCGCTACCTGAATGATAATACGGCCGTGAAGGTGTTATCGGTGGCAGTAGGCGGCGTGTTTGGGGGCAAAGAGGTAATGGTGTTTGATGCCAAATTCAGCTTACAACCCAACAACGTACTATATGCCGCAGTCATAACAACGGAGCGGGAAACAGGGCTTTATCACAGCTTGAAAGTGGTGAAGTTTGATTTTGCAGGCGAGGGGGAAATGAAATTTGCTCCGGAAGTATCTTTCTCGACCGACTATTTGACGGAAGTGAACCAAGCAACGCAAACCACTACTAAGCGGCTGGAAGACATTTATTTATCGCAGTTGCTTATTAGTGAGGACAAGCAGCTTACCGTTATTGCGCAGAAGCAGTACGAAGAGGGTGGGGAGAACTCGCCAGTGCATTCGCGCGAGCTGCACCTATTTGGCTACAATGAGTTCCTGACACCGGCCTGGCACACCATCGTTCCAAAGGATCAGGTAGCTCCACCCGCCGAGGCCTTCACCAGCGTTGGTTTCCGCGCCGCCGTATTTGGCCCGGACCTGCAACTCCTAACGGAAGAAAGTATTAAGGGGAAATCGGACCTGTACGTGCGCCACGTGGACATAATAACCGGCGTAGTGCAGGAGCCCAAAGGCCTGGGCCTGAAGGTAGCCAACGACCAAAACCTGGCCTACGTGAAGGACTTCACCGCCTGGGCCGATGCCAAAACAATTATCGGCGTGAGCCGCCCCAGCAAGAAGTCCGCCGCGCTGATGCTGAACAAGATTGTGGTGAAGCAGTGACCACGGATTAGCGCAGATTGTAGCGGATTTTGTGGACGGTTCCCTGCCCTTATCTGGGGTAGAAAAACAAAAAGGCTTACCTAATGGCAAGCCTTTTTGTTTAGTGAAGCTACACGAAAGAGAGTCATCCACAAAATCCGTGAAATCCGCTATGAGCCGCACTAATTCGTGGTCTAGTAGGTGTATTCGTTGGCCTCAATCAGCTTAGCGGCGATGCGGCGGCGGGCTTCTTTGGCGTTGAACAGGTCTACTTTGGTGAAGCGCTTCAGGCCCAGCGACAAAAGCCGCTGCTCATCGCCTTCTACCATGGAAGCAATAGCATCCTTACCAGCTTTGTTCACGATGTCTACGGCGTCGGCGAGGTAGACGCGGGCAATGTCGATTTGCGTGGCCAGCGCTTCTTCGCCTTTTTCACCGGCTTCCTTCTCTACCCGCAGCAGCGTGCTTTCAGCTACATAGGTTTTGATGGACATATCCGCAATATTCATCAGGATTTCCTGCTCCTTGGCCAGCGAGTTCATATACTTCTGCACGGCCGTGCCGGCTACCATCAGAATAGCCTTTTTCAGCTTCTGAATCGTCTTTTTCTCGGCGGCGAACAGACCCGTTTCCTCTTCCACGTTGAAGTCCGGAATGGCCATTAGCTCATTCTGTACGTCCTGGGCCGGACCCATCAAGTCCAGCTCGCCTTTCATGGCCTTTTTCAGGATCATGTCCACCGAGAGGAGGCGGTTGATTTCGTTGGTGCCCTCGAAGATGCGGTTAATGCGCGAGTCGCGATAGGCACGGTCCATGGGGTAGTCGGCCGAGAAGCCGTAGCCGCCATAGATCTGCACGCCTTCGTCGGTCACGAAGTCGAGTACTTCTGAGCCTTCTACCTTCAGCATAGCGCACTCCACGGCAAACTCGCGGGCAGCACCCAGCAGCGCCTCATTGGCACCCTGGCCCTGGGCTAGAAGTTCCTGCTCGGTGCGGTAGATGTCCATGCCGGCGCGGTAAATAGCTGATTCTACGGCGTAAATCCGCACGGCCTGCTCGGCCAGCTTGTGCCGGATGGCACCAAACTTCGAGATGGGCAGGTTGAACTGTACCCGCTCGTTGGCATACTTCACGCTTAGGGTAGCCGCCATTTTGCAAGCGCCCAGACACGCAGCGGCCAGCTTAATACGGCCGATATTCAGGATGTTGAAGGCAATGAGGTGGCCTTTGCCAATCTCACCCAACACGTTGTCTTTCGGCACCTTCACGTCAGATAGGAATACCTGGCGGGTAGAAGAACCCTTGATACCCATTTTGTGCTCCTCATTGCCGAAGGTCAGGCCGGGCGTGTCGCGCTCCACGATGAAGCCCGTGAATTTCTCACCGTCAATCTTGGCAAACACGATGAACACGTGCGCAAAGCCGGCGTTGGTAATCCACATTTTCTGGCCATTGAGCACGTAGTGCTCGCCGTCTTCCGTCAGCACGGCTTTGGTCTTCGCGCCCAAGGCATCGGAGCCGGAACCGGGCTCGGTGAGGCAGTAAGCCCCTACCCACTCACCGGTGGTCAGCTTCGGAATATATTTCTGCTTCTGCTCCTCGGTACCGAAATACAGAATGGGCAACATACCAATGCCCGTGTGCGCGGCAAACGCCACCGGGAACGAGTGGCCGCCCCCTACCCCTTCCGTCACCAGCAGGGCCGTATTGAAGTCCATGTCAAACCCGCCGTACTGCTCCGGGATACTTACTCCGAACAGGCCCAACTCGCCGGCCTTTTTCATCAGGTCTTCCATCAGACCTTCCTCGTGGTTGTCGAGGCGGTCTAGTAGCGGCTGCACGTCGCTGGCCACAAAATCGAGGCAGGTTTGGTGCATCATACGCTGCTCTTCGGAGAATTCGGCGGGCGTGAAAACGTCCTGAGCGTCGGTTTCTTTGATGATGAATTCGCCGCCTTTGAGGGGTTTGTGGGTCACTTCCATGATCGGGTGCGGTATATTATTGTTGGGTGAAATGCTAAATAGAGAAGGTAAAAGTGCTCGGCTTGCCGAGTATATTCAGGCTTAAGAAGCCTAGTATTCAGGTATCGAAAGATACGAAAATTTGTTATGCTTGCCGAGTAGTTAACGAAAA
>Ga0210040_10003509_pt1 | contig 21141 bp, 7 predicted proteins | sample CryGeyCG12114_NA_FD_185462 | JGI IMG/M metagenome (GOLD analysis project Ga0210040, IMG submission 185462) | Groundwater microbial communities from aquifer - Crystal Geyser CG19_WC_8/21/14_NA (SPAdes) (version 2) | ecosystem: Environmental > Aquatic > Deep subsurface > Groundwater | place: USA... | reverse complement strand
GTGATGTGCAATAAGTAAAGTTATGCATCAATACACAAGATTACTCAAGAGATGCTGTATAGTATATTGAGAATGTTTTCTTACTTACTCACTATGCATGGTTTAAATACAACACACGTAAAGTAATGGGTGCCTGGGAATAATTTGATGGCTGGTCTTCAAGACATAAGTATATAGTACACAGTATGGGCTGTGTTTGACTATATAGACTGACTGACAGTTAAAAAAGAGAGGAGCATAATTTATAGGAATAATAATAAAATAATGCATCTCTCCAGTTAGTAGTTGAGTATTAGACCCAGGTGTATTTGCGACTATGATTGTGATGGTGGATGTTTTGCAAAGGTAAAGCCTGGCCGCTTTGTATACATGAGGATACTAACTACTGACTGAGCCTGTTTTTTGTCCAATTTTTATGCATCTGCATTTTCATGCATCAAGGTCTGGAAAAGAGCTACCAGTTAGTTAGATAGAGCAGCAGATCATTGGAGGCTGTACAAGTTGACTTGACTGTGTGAGTGAGCATATTTATCTGGCTAGTGTAGTCAACATGAGTAGGTACCGTAAATCCATGATTAATTCCCAGAGGACAAAAGATTTGGGAGAATCAGTGAGTGTGCATGAAGAATTCTTTTGAGACGAGGATTTGAAAGGTTTTAGATGAGATTTAGAAAATCAACGAAACGAACATTCCCTCTAAGCTCTCTTCATGTATCACAGGAAAAAGTTGGAAGCACCTGGAAAACTACAAATTGCTCAAAAAGCCATCTATAAACTTAAAATCTGCTCGTACCTATGTGCATTAAAGAGCTAAATATTCAATCCACTTTACCAATAATACTCCCCCTATCTACTATTATGATCCAAAATGTGCAATCTTGCAATTATTTTAATCATATTGCTCACACTATAACTTGATTGCTCCTTTCCAGTGGATCCTCTTGTCAAATTAGTTCTCTCATTGAAACTGCTAAAGTCATTTACGGTAGTTCCCCTGGAGCCGCTGTAGTAGTTGGTGTGCACTGCATAAATATCTCTACCTTGTGCTGGAGTCTACTAATGCAGGATTATCATCAAACTCATATGTAGTTAGTTGGTTAGTTAGTTAGGTAGGTACTACGTACTATGTGTACATATATTTTCCTAACTCACCTTCTTCTTTCTACTACCGGCACAATAACACAAGACCGTCATCATCATCATTTCCTCCTATAGACTTAACTCACATGCATTTTAAAATTCTCCTCATCCAGGTGAATTCACAATAGAATGTACACAGAAAGCCCCATATCATTCAACTGTAACTATACTTACTACTGCTATACTACTGCCCTATATTAACTAACTACACATTTGAGCTCACTCTCACTAACTAACTACTACGTAATACCTCTCAAATGTTCTTCAAAATCCACGCTTATTCTCTTAAAACGCAAAACTAACTAACTTAACAAACTAGCGTACTCACTCAAAGCCTACCGTGTGTGTACAATGCTAACCAACCCTTCTGTAGTGAGTGATGCACACCTTTAGTTAGTTTAGATAGAATTCTTCTAACCCCATGCGTACAATGCTAACTAACTATAGTCCAGCAGCAATGTACAAGCCTAATGCACCGCACCAATATTCCTAACTATTTATGTACATGTGAGTATAAAAGAGGCCAAATGGATGGATAGCCCCATGTTTTTTCATACTCCTCAGGGAGTTTTCCTTTTTCTTTTACAGGCCTTAGTTTGGATATGTGTAAGACTCTATCATGTGTAATAATGTTACGTACGTGTGAAGAGAATATTATTATTGTGGTCCACACTATACACACATAGTACATACTAACTAACTAACTAAGCAACTAAATAGAGTTCATCATCATTCCCTGGATTTCAGGTAGTTTGGTGAGTACATCATACATTACATAGCATATATGGAATACAGTGAGGAAGAATTCAAATAGTTTCGTGGCATGTTTGTTGTATTATTTATTTGAGAGCCAGGCCTGGATATGAGAGGGATGAGATCAGTCTACCTGAGTTTGTTGATGAGAACACAAGAGATTGTAGCCACGCTCTGTAAAGTCGAGCAAGATGGATAGAAACTGGTACTAACTTACAGTGTTTATGTGGTTTTGTGTCCCTTGCTCATTTCATTTGCTCTTCTCCCCCCAAAAATATCTATGGTGAGTTAGTTAGTTAGTTTAGTTAGTGGAGTGTTGTGCACTACTACATTTGCCGGTTGCTTTCATAATGGCAACAACAAACAGACTCTTATATTTGTTTCCTTCATCTTTGTTCTAGTTTTACGACATTTTCCAAACCTCAGGGATCTGTCAGGTATTCCATTTCTAGGCTACCAAGCTAGTTAGTTAGCTGGTTGGTTTTTTGTCTTTGTGTGTCAGCGGGTTTGGATACACTCTTGTATGTTTTGTTAGGTGCTTATATGTGTCGTGTGTGACAGTTTTTTTTTGTCAGACTGAGTGAGACTGTGTATGAGTTGGTTAGTTTCTTGTTTTCTCCAGACGACAAGTTGGTTTCCAACATGATCAACTGGAGCAAATGGAGTTTACTACTGGAGCAAAGGTAATAAACAGAGCTGACGCAAGGTTGAATACGAAACTAATTCGGGGAGTGACTGAGTTGAATAAGTCATGATGTCGGGAAATTGAAATAGATACAGAGGAGCTGACTGTGTTCTTAGTTACGATATTTGGACCATCACCATACATTGTATACATGGAGTTAGTTAGTTAGTTAGTTAGTTCCATTGGCAAGTTGACTGGCTACATGATATGAGTTAGTACAAGGGGCCGGTTTAAATGTCATGAAATAGTTTGAATGTGTTTAAAATATGGGCTGCATACGATATTGTGTAAAACGTTAGATTGTTCATCATGTGCGAACTTTGGTTGAAAAAATCGGCAATTACTTTTTACACGAGAAGGGAATAGTGAGCTCAGGTAGTCGATTTGATGGGTAGATTTTTTGAATTGGTTTCAATTCGTGAAATATGTAGAGCACACCATTGTGGTTTCTACAAAGGGAACAAAGAGAGTGTAATTTATAGAATAGTTAAAAGGATGTGTGTGTTTCTACTTTGGCTTTTAAAATTGCTGTTTAAATATTTATGTATACTACAGTAAAGTAAGTGTGATTGCGTATGCAATTCGTTTAGACTTGTGTGAGTGAGTGGGTAGATGGAGGAAAAATTGAGACAATGAGAGATAGGAAAGAACTATAGTAGGAAAAAAACCATAGTTGTAGTTTGAGAAACACTTTTAAAAGACAGTCACATTAAATGCTAACTAAAAGCGATTTTAATGTCGGGTACTGCATCATTTTCTGTGTAGATGATCCCAGGGAATTTGCAACTGGAATTTTGCATTGCAAACTCATATTTGCTAATTTATGTGTGAATATCAAATGTGTAAGCTACACTTTTTTAGGATTCTCTATTTTCGTCTAAAACATGTCCATGTTTGCTCTTCTTTGTGTATGTGTGCAATTCAGGGATGAGTGTATGATAAACTTGCAAATATTTTCTTACTCTCTTTAGGGCTCTCTTTTTATGCAAAGACTATAGCACACTAGATATTTTTATGCAGAGTCTAACATGCGTCTTAAGGCAAATGATACAGTGTGCTCAAGGACGACACATTATCCTTCATCGCTGATTTAATTGTCTGGCTGTTTGTAAAAGACCCATGCTATTTAACAAGCCATTTGGAACGCTTCCTCTAGTGTTGCACACTAATTTAATACTGGGTCCATCCAAACAATTTGTCGAGCGATTCGCTAGCACAATTCAATTTCCCTGTCATGTTATTTTTCTAAGCACAAAACTTGAAAGAAATTTGCATGTCACTAACTAAAAGTTGCATCTCCAGCAAAAAAAAAAAGAATGTCACGTTCCCTGCAATTTTTAATGCGCTAATTCAAGGTTACTGGTTTAATCCGTACGCCAGTACTACCGCAGGCTAAAATCATAATCACTTTTTCATTACTTTGAATTTTAGTTAGTTAGTTAGTGATGCAAAAGAGAAATTAGGATGTACAACATAGAAATTATGCAACCCTTGTAATGTGCAATACGTAGGAGGAATATGTATGGGTATATGGCTTGGCTAGTGTCAACTTCTTGTTTGATTCAGTGATTAACTTTTAGTAGCTCTGCATGCAATATGAATTGTGTATTGTGGTGTAATGTTGGGCTTGAGCCGTAGTTATGAGCTTCCTTAGTTACTCATGCCCGCCTCACTGACACTTTATAATATTGACAGAGCAAGAGGCCGTGCATACTGCATAAGATGGAGGCCAATGTTATGATTCCGTGTTGTAGACGCAACTTCAGCCTGTTTAAGTACATAATAATATGACGATGTTTTCACAATCGGCTCCTTAATTATAGTGGTTTTATGCGTGTCATTATGCAATAGTGGAGAGTCCAGACATTCTCCGAACTGGCCAGTCTACACTCTCAGTTAGTTAGTTAGTTAGTTAGTGAGTTCCTGCCAAGTCTTGTTCGCTGCTACCCCTTTTTGAGGTTATGTAAAGTTATCTGATGCATAGTATTAGGCTCAGCTAAAATGAGCGTTCTTTAGACCACATTAGTCATTAATTTTGTTGCGCAGAGTAGAGAGTGCTAAGACTTTTGAACCCACCCAGCCAGAAATTTGTACACTTGGTCACTGAGGTCATAAAAATTCCTTTCTAGCACTAGGAATTTACAGAATAAGAGCAATTGAATTATTTAGTAGATTTCAACTTGTCCAGTGAAGATTCCTTGGAAATGTCCTCCCTTGAAAGTGTTTCCTCATCATGTTTTTGTTATAGACCTATAAACAAATAAAGAAGCCAAAAACCGATTTGCTGTTGTTGCAAACATGTTGGTCAAACAAAAAGGGTCAATCATTGTGGGCACTTGCCATAGTGCTGCGTTCCAGCCAAATAGAGTAATTCGCATTTGGTTTCCCACCCAAGTTCCAAGTACACGACCCAAACTGACTTCCCAAAAGTGACAAACTGAACACAACAAGGAAGGAACCCAAAATCTTTTTCATCACGGAATCTGGTTCATGGAAATGACCACCCATTACTCTCTCTTGTCCTAAACTTATCGCACAAACGACTGCTCACTACACACCTACAATTCTGCATAAAAACTATCAAAATACAAATATAAGATCCTCACTCTCTATAGTTTCCAAAATGTAGACAACTACACATGTACATAGATAGATATAATACTTATGTACCACTCGCTCTAGTAAGTTAGTTAGGCATTGAACCTCCTGGAAAGAATTTCGGGAAAAGAAAACTTAGCGGGTGCACAAGGGAGGGCAAAGAAAATTTCATTTCTCTCAACACTGGAGTTAGCGCCATCACATATGTCTGTCGCATACATTGTTCTTCTTCTTGTGACCAACTAACTACACGGACAAAATAAAATGCCACGAATTTGGGATTCCCAACAAGGCAGTCTCAATATGCAACGGATATGCGGGTTTTACTTGCAACTCTCCCTCCTTTGCTTTTTCCTTTCCCAAACTCTCAAGTAAAACTGTACTTGTGATGTGGCTTTACACCCATACACTGTTTTGCCCTTACTAGTAACTCCTAACTTACTTACTCAGTGCATACAACAAAACGGACTGTAACTCTTCGTACTGACTGACTACACTGTATTATGCTGTGATGATCATCATGGTTCTTTTGCTTGTGCTTACTTGCTCTGCTCACAGCTCTGTGGCTCTCTCTCTCACACACACGCAATTGAATATGTTCTTGTGCTCAGTCTCACCTTAGCCTCAGTCCAAGTTCAGCTCTCTTTGCATACAGGTCGTGCAGTTATACTGTTGTCAACGTGGTTTCCCTTTCTACTTGTTCCTTGTCACTCATTTCCTTGACAACTTTCCCAACGGGTAGTCAATAGAGCTGGAGGAATTAATATTAAAGACTGGAATATTATCTCAGAGTCAGTCAATGTGGTGGTTCTGACTAGCTAATGTTTACAGAAAAAAGTTGTTCCATGTTCCCCTTGTATTGCCCTGTGGTGCTGGGTGGAATGTGAAAAACCTTGGGTGTGAGGCCTTTGATTCGAAAAAGTCACAAATGTGGAGTTGGTTTAAGACACACTGTTTGTACTGCATACATATATAGTAGTCGTTTGAAGGAAACTAATTGTGAAACGTGAGTAAAATTACATTTTGCAACTTTTTTAGTCAGTTAGTTAGTTAAAAGTAGTAAAGTATGTTGTATAGTGTGATATTATTAGGATTAAGGGGATGCAAGTAGGAAGAAATGAATAGCAAGGTTTAATAATCCGGTGTTATTCATGATATAAGGTGTAAAAAAGCTGTGTAATTTAAATTCACTCAAGTTTAAGTTTTTTTTTTTACTGTGAAGATGACTTTGTCTCGTCAATTTTTTAGCGTGGGTTGTGGTGGGCTCTTTGGCATGTGATGACGTTTTTTGCAGCAAAAAGTGTGAAGTGAAAGTAGCATACAGTCAGTGTGATACATGGAGTGATGCTCCTATTATATCATCTGTCAGGTATTATTGAAACCAGATCGCACTTTCATTGCCTTTCACTGGGTATTAACATAATTCGCTGCGTTTTCAAAACCATTGTAGTTTCCATTATCTCATCCGACTACTCCCCTTTCCCCCTATTCTTCTCGACTTCTGGTAGTTTTCTCTTTACATGTGTGTTCGCACCCACAGAGGTTTATCATACTCGGCTCGTATATACTCTGTGGAATATTTTATGGATGAGAACATTATTTAATAATGGTTGCTAGCATATTCCCATGAATTTGTTATATCGTTAAGTTATCGGTCTTGAATACGTTTTTTCCTCCATTTTTGTACGTGGAGGGAGGGGTGATGAAAAAAATTATGAAATGCATGTAAAGTGAAGACATCATGCATTGTGCTCTCACAGCAGTTAGTCAGAATAGATCTTTTTGTATGTTTTTTTTTGCTAGACTGGACATTTTATGTTGGTTAGTTTATGTATGGATTGTTTGTTATTTAAAATTTTAAAAGTCTGTTTATTTCTTCATACTTGATTATGTTTAGCTCTGGCTGTTATGCACAGGGCTTCAGAACATGGTCTCAAGTTTCTGGCTCATATTTATTTCATGCAACCAGAGAAACCCACTTTTGTAAGTTTTAATTAAAAAGTGAACAAAACTCTGTTTTCCTGTTTTTGGGTACATTAGTGAGTGGTAACAATCCACCTGTAATCAAATATTTCGTTATACATTGGAGTGGATTCGAATGACAAGAAGCTAATTATTTATCCTGGACTTACTACCTTCTTTTGTTGTTTTCAACTAACTAAAATGTATCCTATTTAGCATGAATATCTGAATAATTGATACTGTTTATGAACGTAGGCTCGTTTGCGTAGGCTTCACTAATCGAGTACATGACTTGATCTCAGAGTATCAGAGTGATCTACAATGGGTGCATTACACAATCAGCAGTATTGATCTACTGTAAACGATGATGAGCTTTTATCTTTTCACATGAACTACAAATTAACTAGCTATATTACAACCAATTGGCAGTCAGTCACCCAATCTCTTTATAAACAAAGCGGTGGACACAAATCCAATTGTATGCACATCCTTTTCTGGGAGAAAACTATTTATAATGTCCAACTAAACTTTTAGCTGGTAAACTTTTATATTGATGCGGAGATGGTCCCGTGCGGATGCGACGCCCAGGTCGCGGGAAATATGTAGTCTATATTTCCCACCGCGAGTGAACCCGGATAAAATGTTTATAATGTCTGGGGTAGCAGCCAGAATAAAAAAAGTGGTGGGACGCTTTTTTTCTCGTTTTTTTTTTAAGGGTCCTTAAAGCATCCCTTATTGCTACTAAACTCCACTCACTTGAGCATGAAACGTGCACTCTGGCTACCTAAATCAAACTAGCTATAAGATTGACCACACAATTTAGTCCAGCAAATTGAATTTACTCAACAAATTGTTCAATTTCCAGAATCAAACGTTCCACTCTATTTATAGTCCGCTGTGCAAGCACATTTGCACATAATACATAGAACATGAGAGCACTGGTTGTGCTCTCCTCATATCAAACATATCAACTACTTACTCAATGCATAATTTCCCTTTGAAGTTCTCAACTGGAAGGATTCCATAAACACTCGTTTTGTTTCTCTTTATCATCCCGTTCCTATTTTTCTCCTTTTTCCATGCCTAAAGTTAGTTAGTTCGTAACTGGATCAAGCCAATGCCAGATACACAACATAAAACTTTTTTACTCACATGCTCACAAACACACACACACACTTACAGATGCGCATACAAAGCGGTGGTCGGAAACCCCATGCGTAAACGAAAACAAAACCCCTACAGCAAATATGATTTGTGTATTTTCATTGAGAACGTTTATCTCGGGATTCATCCATCTAATTTAGTTTCTATAATAATAATAATAGGCTCTCATGTCTTTTCGAACTCAGAAGGGATCCTTGCAACCCACATATTATCTATCTACCCTTGCTTGCACTGAAATTCCGTGTGTGCACTTCATGCGGAATGGAATGGGTTCCTATGTAACTTCTTCTCACTCACTCCAGTCAGATTCCTTATAGCAGCTAGTATCTATTTCACTACCATTAGTTGTACTCCCATTTCACGTGTATCTATCATTTGTACTTGCAACAGCGCTTTGAGCTATCCATGTGCTCTGTGCAAATGGGAGTGACTGGAAAACTCACCTTTTATAGACGGAGCGAGTTTATTCTGGATTTCTATACCCAGAAGAATGTGAAAACGTCTAAGAAACATGCATATTTAGTTTGCATGTACGTTGATGGAGGATTGTAATGCATCATGAATTATGTAGGCAGTTTTATTAGCTAACTAACTAACTAACTAGCTTGCTATAATATAGTATGAATTTGCAACAAACTACTATTACAGCATTATTATTATTATTGCTGTGTGCGACCTTCCATGTCTTCTACTGATTTAGATCTGTAGTATAGTGAAACTTGTATCTTTTTGCATAGAAAAGTTAGAGTTTGTTATTCACTCACTTACTTACTTCGATTAGGGAGCATACGGAAAGCTATGATTAGTTAGGAGCTAAAAGCTCCATTTTATTCCAATTTCCAACTATTGTCCGTTTGAAATTAAAATGGAAAATTTTTAGTCCAAAGTTATTTGGCATGGGTTGTTGTCTCCTATTCCTTGCAAACAAACTGTTGATGAACAAAGTTTATTTCCATAAAATTGCATGAAAAATCATGCATTTTATTTCTTTTTTTGAAATTCCTGTAAACTTCTTGCCATAACAATGCTACCACTTTTCTTCCATAAATTCAACAAATGACCATTTAACCAAAATAGCAAACCCACAATTGAGAAGCCCTCTTTCAATTTGAAACAGATAGTAACTATATGTAATGTGTAAGTGTGTGAGGGAGAAGTGGAGTAAAGAGGCAGTAAACCGTGGCCACAAAAATTTATGCCTTCTTATGGAAAGAAGACAGAGAGTGAATAAAATGTGGAGAACTAGGTTCCCACATGCATATAATTGAACGTCAAACGGATTTACATTATCTTCTCTTTCCGGGCTGACATCTCGTACTCTGTGGAACATGCACTATGGTGGAACATGGATTGGGACACGGAGTTAGTTTTGGGGTCTCCATCGTTTTTCTTTCTTTAATTTATCCTGTGGTGTGTAGAAAGTGACAAAGCCATGATATAGACTCTTTTTCACTCTATCTCTTTCCCACTATGTCTATCTAACTCTTTTCTCTCTCTCTCTCTCTGCTCTTGCTCTATATATATTTGGTTGGCCAAGTAACTAACTAACTGACTGACTAACTAACTCACTCACTCACTCACTATATCTACATGTATGTGGTTTGGTTTGGTCGTTCTAGTGCACTAGTTCAAAGCTACTTTTCATTTTCTGAAACCATCTCTTTACGTAATATGTAGTAGGAGTATGTTCAGCTCAAACAATTACTTTTCAGTGGAACCATTCATCCTTTTACTCGTGTGAACAAGCATGATTTTTTTTGGAGAGAGTAGTAGTATAGATGCTTCTTTCCTCCTTTTTTTTACGATGACTGTAATATAGGAGTTCTCAAATGGGTGAGTGCAGATGGAATGGATTTAGATTCAGCACTTTAAAACCCATTGAGTAGGATTGTGAAGATGAACATGAATCCTTTTATGCACACGTGGTATACTAGAACTGACTGACTGGCTGGTTTATTAGATTGATAGTCATATTGTATTGCCTGTTTCACTAACTAACTAACTAACTGGAGCTTTTGTGAGCATTAGTAGTGAAATCTTAGTTAGTTAGGTAGAGTCTGTAGCTGACTATATTTGGAATATTATGTGTGCATGTAATATTGGATGAATAACTTGAGTTTTTGAGGAATCTAATACAGTAGTATGTTGTTGGAGTTTTGTAGCGTGTGCAACATAAACTTGTGACATGGGAGTGCCTTAATTCTATAGATAATTCAGCTAGGCCTAAAAAAACATAATCCAATTGATCCTCATTTATTGCATTCAAGCATTCACCAGTTTAGTTCCAACTGACTACCAAGTTGACTTTTACAGGAGCATCTTCCCAAATGAACTGCCCACGCATGCATGCATAATATAAAGGATTATTATGATTGCTATGAAAATTTAACGCATGATGGTACGATTAGGGAAATAAATTATCATTTTGGCTTGCAGGCTATATGCATATGCCTATTGTGGACAAGCTGATAAGATAACATCCCCAAGACAGTCATTCATATGCTCACTGAAGCAATTTGGGAACCGATGGGACTTGGCTCCCATTTTTCCATTTGAATCATATTGGATTTAGAATCTAATGAAAATAGTTCACTCAACCATAACATTCCCATTGTAAAATATTAGGTTTAGTCATAAACAATCCACTAAACATTTAATTCTTTCAATAATAATAACAACGAGTACTAAGAGATTCATCTTTTGTACAGACTGTGAATCTAAAGTTGGAAAGATTTTGAATTTTGTGTCTTCAAACATCTTAATAACACAAGGAGCAGGCAAGTGGATAAAGTAACTCAATAAATTGGCTCCGCTTACATGAGATTCCCTTTTTTTTGCAACATGAGCAACCACACATAGAAAGGGGAAAATGATCGAGAGATAGTTAGTCGACTCGTGTTTATCTTGAGAGACGCTCTTGTGTTTTTATAAGGAAAGTGGTGCAGGTTCCACAAAACCTTGGGCTTTCCCAAAGACGAGAATAATAATACAAATAGAATGGTCCGTTTCATCTGTTTGTGGTAGTTGAAAAGTTTCCTTATTTTCTTTCCTTCTAGTTTTTGGAAGGGCACAGCTCCAACAGATAATAGAAGGCCTGTGTGTGATATGTACTCACTAACTAAACTATATGCTTGCTCACCAGTCAGTCACTCAGTCTTGCATTTCTTTTCCAGTCTCTGTGTGTAGGATGACTGGACTTTTTGCAAACAAACTTGGGCATTGGTTGGCTAGCATACAAATTTTGTTGTGAGTGACTTGTCCTGCTTGAAATAGTTTCTTAATTTCAAGCCACCACCATGTAGTTAGGTACTAAGTATGGATGGATAGTTGGATGGATTTTAAGTGGGCAGAAATGAAAAGATAAAAAGGGAAAGAGATTTTGGTGTTGTACACAATGTGCTATGATAAGTAACTTGTGTGCAGTATGCGTAAAAAAGAAACTAAAATTAAACATAGTACAGTTTCTTGGAATCTTCATTTTTTTAAATACAATTGAGTTACGAGATGAAAATATTACTAGGAGCGTAGCCTTTTGCATTTTGTCGTAAATAATAAATTGCACAAAAGAGCGGAAACGCATTGTCTTCCGTGTTACTGTTGGTGTGGTTACGTTTTAAGGGATTTAGGGAATATCATGTATCATGTGTGTTTGTTTGTATACATATGGGTTGGTTGTTGGTTATGCAAGTATGTAATGAATAGTTTACAGAAGCTTGAGAAAAGAATGAATTTGAGAGAATATGCTCAAGATTTTTCCCGTTCAAATTAATCTCATGGTTTGTTTACGGTTTTTGCTAAAGTTTATTACTACTGTCTGTTTCAAATTAAAAGAGACCTCTCTAATAGTGAGTTTGCTATTTTTGTTAAATGGTCATTTGTTGAATTTATGGAAGAAAAGTGATCTCATTGTTGTGGCAATAAGTTTACAAAAGTTTCAAAGAAAGAAAGAAATTGCGTGATTTTTCATGCAATTTTTTGAAAAAAAATTGTGTTCATCAACACTTTGTTTGCAAGAAAATCAGGAGACAACAACCCATGCCAAATAAGTTTGGACTAAAAATTTTCCATTTTAATTTGAAACGGACAATAATTTGTTTGCAGTCGATGGAAACGGTGTGGACAGGATATGGATAATTATTTTGCAAATAAAATCTGATATTAAGGATTGTCGATTAACTGGAAACTGTCATTTTTGTTTGGTAGTGATTTTTTTTTTGCATTTGAATGTAGTGCATAAGATGGAAAAAATTATGTCGGGACTTTTAGTAAGTTCGTATTTTTTTATTTAGAGAATCGTCTAGACCTTGAAATCAGGAAAAATCTATGTTGTAGTAAGTATTTTTAAACTGCAAAAGTTACTTGCGAATTTAATTAAATTTACGTATTGTAACACTGCGTAAGTGTTTTTTTGTGGCCATTACGTGAAGTCCAATTTTCCCTTGACATTGTGCTTTACACTGTTATTTGGACTTGTAGTCTGTACAACCTATAAACGGTTTGCTTATGAAACAGTTGGAAAGAAAGAATAAAAGTTGTTGGGAAAAAAATAATTGGGAATTGAATGTTGTACATTTTTAAGCTAAGCATTTGGAAAGTTTACTAAAAATGTTCACCAACGTTCAAGCGTCATTCTGGGCCATAAAAGTTTTGTTTTTCTGCGGTAAATTTTGCATGTAGACTGGAAACTCTCTCAAGAGCGTCTGACGCAGGAAGGAAGAGGGAGAAAGTTTGGAAAACTTGAACTTAAGTTGGTCTTAGAAAAGCGAGGGTAAATTAAACACAAAGCAAACAAGTTTCTACAGCCCAGACTAATTTATGCAACCAGTGAGATTCTTTTTAAATTGACTACGAGTTTCAACTTGTATTTATGCACAATAAGTGCAAAATAATGGCAAACTAGTTCAACTTTTCTTTCTATAAAAGTTTTGGCTACAATTTCCCTATAACAATAGGCCTAAAAGTCACATCATTTGCCTACTGCTAATTTTTCAGAAGTATTTTCGTCAGTTAGACAGTAGCACATGGTAATGGTGGACTTTTAGTTTGTTGCCTAGTTGGTTAATAAAATGTGCATTTTTAACCATGTACAAAAATGTACTCCCACTAATTTTAGTTGTTATATTAACATAAGTAGTAACTACTCTTCGAACTTCCATCAGCTCGTTCCATTTAGTATGCTAACATTTTACATCCTCGTTCGTCGTTCCATTGACAGTAACTAGGGATAACGTTCTTGGTAGGCTCCGATTTCCCGGGAATTCGGGGACCCGGTACTTCATTCCCCGGGGGAGAGGGGGACGGGGTTGGGGACTCTGTATAGAAAAATTAAATTCTGCTATGATTTGAGCTATTAATATTAATATAATATAATATAATATTATTTTTTTTAGGTATTGAGACATAATAAATTTACCAAACTTTAAGTTAACTGCTTTTGTTCCCAAAAAAGTGAATATTCATAATTTAAAAACAAAAGCACAAATCAGCGGCAAATTATGCTTTCATTAAGTTCAAATTTATTTTTGTATTATATTGCGGTTTTTCATGTTAATTGCTATTTCAGACCGGATTATTTTTCAATATGAAAAATCAAAAGTGTAATACTCTCTAAATCATCTTTAAAAGGAAATTTTTTGAACTTTTGGTTCAATGTTTGCTTACAATGCTTCAAATGAAAACTCTATATTTCTGGATTAACCTACTTCTCTGGAAAAGTTCGATACAAAAATTGCTAAATCCCAGGGACACCGGGGGCAGGGATCCCCGGGTTTGTAATCCCTTGTTCTAACTTACTCTAGAAATCAATGGGATTTTTACTCAGATTCACCTCGGGGAATAATCTGTGTACTCTATTGCTATCGTGATTGTAATTCATCATCTTCCTCACCAAGTGTAATGGTGATTATTTTTTTCCTTTCTCTATTTCCCATTTTTCTTCCTCAGTCTACTTCTAACTATGATTCAAATCAAATCCTCGTACTCATCCATTTGCTATGCTACCATTTAAGAGGAGGGTAATAATAATAAAATTTTGTTCTCTCATTAGCACAATTGCCCTACAGATTTCTCTGAGCTTTCGTTTACATGTAGTATGCAGTACTAAATGATACCTACATGATCTCTTTTCTTATCATGTGGCGGGAGTGAGCTTTTTCGTGTTCCAGAAATGAAGCTTTCTTTTTTATGCGCTCACAGTGATCTTGACTGACTGACAATGTAGCTTGGTTACCGCATCTATTATTATGATGCAGCTAGACAGTACTTCTTTCATTACACAAAAAGGGGAACTACTCGAGACAAAGATTGATTGATGTGTTGGTACATCTGCGTTGATATAAACAGTTATAGTTGTTTTCCGTTTGCGTAATGAGAAAATTGTGCGGAAAAGAAATATGTCTGCTACAGTGCACTGCATGTACTACAGACAAATTTAGGCTATGTACGTAGCAAGCAAGTTAAAAACTATTGTGAATATATTCTCAACATCTTTGAACCATTTAGCGATTTGTTGCCAGTATTTGAATTAATTAACAGATTGTGTTGAAATGCGTATTAAACATTGTGTTAGTGGTACACCGTATGTGACAATATATTAAGCGGGAGTTGCTATTGATGTAATGTACTGTCATTCGGAGAGTGCCATTACATTGTGGCTTGTAATCGTACCAATCACTCACATGTCTGTAAATATTTATCCATCTTAATTGTATTAAACTAATAGTAATTAACGTTACCAACCGCATTATTCTTTATCTTACTATAGCGTTCCGCTTGACGTAGTAAACACATGCAAGGTAAAACACAAATATCATGCATTTTTGTATTGCATGATGAACATTATTTTTTTGTAACTTACTACATCCAGCCCTACCATGACATAGAGTCACCACTGGTGGTGTAGTATATTGCAATTTTGGCTGTATGCTAGTTAGTTAGTTTAGTTAGCTAGTGAGTTGATGAGTAGTTGAGAGTATTGCTGATACAATGTTCATTAATGTCAGGTTATTAAGGGGAATGAGAAGGAAAGATTGACTGGGAGTTAGTTGAAACTCACACTCATAAATATATACAACAGTGGTACAAGATAGAGCCAATTTCCGGTACTTTTCCCGTCGGAACTTTTCACAGGATATTGCATACTTTGCTGAAGGTTGCTGATTAGTTGTGCTCGCTGGTACAGTCCAAAACCAGTGTTGTATGAAATTAGTTGATAATAACATGTGAGATCAATGCCCAGCAAGGAAATTCGTTTAATCGGGCCATGTAGCTAGGTTAAATACATGAGCATTTGCCAATTTCGATGATGAAGTACAGTCTCAAAATTGGGTAAACAATTGAATACCACATTTTTCACGGGAAAATACAACTTGTAGCTTTAAAAGTTGTGTATACAACTATGGAAAGCAATTGGAGTAATTTATGTGTGTACAAATCTTTTTGAATTCTTTCAGGTGCATTGTTGATAACAAGTGCTGAACGGATGAATAGAATTTTGGAACCGGAAAGTGATTCCTGTGACTTATGTGCTGTCGAAGAATAAAGGAGGAATATTCAAACCTGTTCACGGCTTGTCTACATATAGTGAGTTAACTACTACAGCGATTGAGAGAGCAAAAAACGTGAGCAGATCATTGATCAACGTCTCCCAAGGATCTGTGCGCATAAAAAGTGGACAGATTTCTCTTGTGTGACTTTTTTGTAATTCGTTTGTGAGCACAGTTTCAGTGAGTGTGTACAGAATTTAAACAAGATATTCATTTCACTTTCGACAGCCCAAGGATTCAACAGTCTTTTAACTACCAATTGTGACGCACTTGTTTTTTTTGTGTGAAAAAAAAGACTTAAAAAGAGTTTGTTGAAAACATCAAATGTTATCTTGAACAGATTCTCTTTCAGTTAGTTAGTTAGTTAGTTCGCTAGTTCATGTCATTCTGTGTATCTCACAAAGCTACATATAGCTTTCCTTGCAAACTTATCTAGATAGTTTTGAGGACCAGATCAAATACTATATGCTCTATTGCGCCCTATAAATCTTATCTCTAGTGCGCCCGTTCGTCTCTCAGATTTTGGAACCTAACTGACTAAACTTGAGTGCGTTCTTTCCCATCATCTAATTCATTATTATCCTGCTCACTCATACACCAACAAATGGTCATATCTGTAAAATCCTGTAAACCGGGATGTGAGAAACAAGCAGTGTCATACAGCTATTTACAATTACAGTTATTGCCCACAAACGGTCCAAACCCTGTAACTAACTACCAGTGAGATAAAAGAGGATTAGTTTAGCTCTCAAGTGTTCTAGTTAGTTGGTTACAAGTGAGAAAAAAGTACTGGGAGAGATATAATAAAAATACTAGTGACTGAGGTTAACTCACCAAAACGGGAACACAACACAGCCCAACTATTAAACTCATTGGTGTGTGTATGGGAAAATTGTTTGTGTCAAGAAGTTGATACACTTTCATCCTCCAACAAATCAATAAGGTTCTGCAACGAGCCCAACGTGAATTCACTGTGTTTATAGTGCACTACTTTTATTTGACAGTTGATATTTTTTCTTGTATCCAGTGCACAAGTATATGGTTCCTGGTTGGTGTCATATCACCGTGTGTTTGTGTGTTGACCTCTGACTTGGAGCAGTTCTCAGTGGTACATTATACTTGTTATTCTTTCCCATTCTATGTTATACTCGGTGGGACAAGTGAGCAGTACATATGACTGGTGAGTGATTACTGGTCGTTTTTTCTGTGGCCCTGTGTATATGCTGAAAGTAACTAAAAATAAGCTGAATATTGAGTGTGTGCCTATTTTCTTTGGTCCTCGAGAATTTCATGCATACTTGGACTTCATAAAATATTCATTTCTGTATTTCACAGTGTGTGTGTGATTTTATATAAGTTATTTTATGCCTGTCATTTATCGAAGTCAATGTCATTGCACGCATCGCATACTATAATATACTAACTGCAATCTGTGTTGCAATCGAATTTAATGGCGGCGTTAGATTCTGCTCAGTTGCTGACTGACTGACCGAGTCTGTAAAAATCATGTTGGTATACTATAGTTGTTAGTATGGCTGTGAAGGGGTATAGTCTTATGTTTTGAAAAAATGTCACAGCACGCATGATTTGTTCGCGTTCAGGCTAATGAATTAAAGTGAATGAACAAAGGTTCTAGCATTAATATGGTTAGTTAGTCAGTCAGTACAAAGTGTCACAGGAATGGTTGGTAAACTTGCTAGTTCAGTTGTCGTCTTGTGGATTTATGAGCCAGTTAGTTTTCTTGACTGTGTATGAACTACCAGTGTGTGAATCAGCTTTTTTTGCATTTTTTTCGTGTTTAATAGTTTATTGTATGCGGTGCCTTCTGAAAATGCATGAAGAAAAAAAATGTGCACATGAAATGAACTTAGCTTCCAAAAAATTGTCTACACAAGGCTTTTATGCATCAAAACTATGAAATTACACGTAAAAATGTTTAATGTCTGAGAATTTCTACAAACTAAAAAAATTTATGCAAGTAATGTATTATTTCATTCAAACCGAGAACTACGACGCGGCAAGGCTCTGCTCAGCCTACTATCTAATCTGACGGAGGGGGTGTGGGGGTAACGGGAAATACTTTTCGAGCACAGCACCGAGAGCAAAAGGGAGCTGGAAAGGCCTTGTATACGGGCCTTTCGAGTTTTCTCCAAACAAGGCTTTGTGTGATGTAAAAGTATCGTTAGCGTCCCCCCATGATTCGCTTGAGTGACACTTTCTTTTTGAAAACAGACACTGGAGATAGAGATAATCATTTTAACTGTAGACATTTTTATCGCAGACTTTCTTTCACCGACGAAAAATTTTGCTGTAGCCTTCTCTCTATAGGTATAGTGCTTGTAGACGATATTTTTGTATGCATTATACTTTAGATTGTTATTGTATTAATTATTATTATTATTGTTATTATTTGTGTAGACCCAATTCTGAAGACCAACTCTATGCACATTGATTTCGTTGTAGACGTCTTCTGGTAGAAGCGTTGTGTGTAGGAGTAGAAGTGAATGAAATTCACAAGCATTTCATCTCTGCATGTGCATTTTCGATTTGTGTCTGGAGACGGAGTGATGACCTTTTATTGAAAATGATAAGGAATGCTTTGTGGTTTAGAAATTGTAAGAATCAGAGAGATATTAGAATTTTGCTGTACCAGCACGGGCTCTGAAAGTAAACTGACATTGTATGTGGATTGACTTTTAAATATTTTGCTTGTATGAAGTCAAAATAAAATGATATTTATGTTTATATTTTGACTGGTGTTTGAGAAAGAAAATATTGAATTCTTTGATATTTTATTTGATGCATTTTTAAGGATTTCTTGGTAAATTTTATTGTATTGGTGAATCATATTGATCCTATTCTTGCAACAAATCCAAGCTATAGTCTGCATTGTTATTGTAAAGTTGTCAAATTCTTATACCATATTCCTATTCTCTTCTCATGTCGAAAAAAAATGAACAAAGGTTTATGCTTTGAAAAACTAAATGGATTGGATGGAAACAAGTGCAATTCCATGGACGACATAGAATGCGCCCGGACTGTTGTGTTATAGAATTTGCTCATTTCTCACTTGCTGTTCAGTATGAGTATATTTCGTTAGCGACTATGAATAAGTCAATTTCTTATTCAATATTTTCTCTTTTCACTAGCATATTCAATTTGTAAAGCCTTGGATTGATTGCTACAACTGGCACTGGTGTAGCAATCATTGACTTCCTTTGATATTTTCCCAACTGGTTCATTTTTTTAAATCTCAAAGAAAATTTTTCGTCATAAAACTCTGTCTACAGCTTTTACCATTCAGTGTATTGAATGAAAATTTTCTTAATCCTTTCGTATTATTGACATTCTACGCTGGATTAGAAACAAACTTTATTCCATAATGGCACTGGTTATCCTAAAATTCTAGAATCTTAAGATACTATACTGACACTAGAGAACTTGTCATATGCTCCATATAGCACTAGTACATGTAATTTGGTCGTCTATCAAATGTGTAGGACACAGTTAAAACTTTTGAGCTGAGTTGCCGTCATGTGCGGACAAAAGTTGCACTTATGAATTGCAAACAATGCTCCAAAACTCAATAAATCATTCATGTTTACAGTTTTAGACTGCTGAATTAATTACTATATGGATTTATAATTTGATTGTTGGTTCACTTCATTCGTCTTCCTTTCGCCTGTTGTTTTGAAACCAGATGACAGCTTATATAGTTACAATGTTGTAGAGAGTGCTTAGTGTCAACTCTAAACCTTCAAGTGGGCCTGTGTCTACTTTTGCGCTCTCTCTACGTACATTTAGTTTGTCAAGTGAGTATGAAGGCGGATTTTATTTGTGCACTAACTTCAAATGATAACCAACTCGGAGGGATTTTTGCTCAGTTTGGCTGACTGAGTCAGTGAGTCCCATAATGAGTTACGTAAAGGGCATTGATTTGTTAAGTAGTACTCCGTTTTCGATACTAATGAGACTTGATGACAATTTCTGTATTAAACGCATGGAAAATTGTGTTCAGAATAGTTCAGTTGTAAAGTTTAGTTAGTGCAACATAAATTTATTATGTATATATTTTTTCGTCTCTGAATTCCAAAGGTTCCATGTACCAAAGGACTCTATTACTACCTAGTCAGTCATTTAAATGTTGTTTAAACGGTTAGAGTATATTTTTGCTTTTATCTCACGACTTATGCGAAACAGGAAAACATCCAGGCGACTTGGTGTGCCTGTTTTTTTAGAGCGTGGCTAACGGCTCAGGGTTTACATTACCTGCACTGGAATTGTAGTTTGTTAGTTAGTTTATTGTAGTAGTGTAATTTGACTGACCCATCTATACTACGTCCGGTTCCTGGCAAATCCTACTATGGCTCTGTGTTTGTAGTAGTAGGTTCTTAATGTACCACTAGCGGTTTTTTGTGTGTAAGTTTGCAAAAGGCGTTAAGTTGTCTCCGCGATTGAGTTTGTCTCTCATCTCAAAATAAATGAATGATCAAATCAAATCTCGCAACTTACGCATTTCGCAATACATAGAGTTGTTGGATCCATCAAATGTATGAATGAAAACCTGCCTTTGTTCTGGTGTATTTTTGGAACTGTGCTCAAGAGACGCAACTTAATGATTGCTATTAGTTGACTAAAAAATCGACTCTCCCTTCCTGTTGCGTTTTGTATTCCTCTAATTGTATACAACTGGTCCGGACTTCACAAAACAGTCAAGTGTGTGACTGACTACTAGTTGTTACTAACACTAAATTGGATACGAAAACGTAACAAAGTGCATGATTATTTTGTGTAGTCAACCTTCCAGAATCTTTTAAATCTCCCGGCTATAAAAAATACCAAAATCCATTCTGAAAATCAAATAAAAAATGTCTAAAACTATAAATGCTTATAAAAAAGTCCAATAATCCTTCAAATTTTGTAAAAAAAAACCTACCTATTTCTCTTGGTGACGATATCACAATCTGTCCATACCTTCATCATGCGTTTTATTGAAAAACTAGTCTTTTGTGCAAATATGAAATGAATCTATCCAAATTAGGTAAAATCGCTGAATTTTCACGTCAGTGGGTTCTCTATTGCATTAGATTAGACTGACTGACTGACTGACAGACTGACTGACTGAGAGGGAGGGAGAGATGAGTAAAATACTCATTTATAATTTCCTCTTTTTCCGTATCTGGGGTTTCCGAATGGAAAAAACACAATAGGTTTCAAATTACCTAGAAATTAAAGAAATTGGTTGCTAACCAATTTTTGCCTATTTTTTCATTTAGTTAGAACCAAATTTTTTTG
>Ga0210040_10003508_pt1 | contig 21142 bp, 19 predicted proteins | sample CryGeyCG12114_NA_FD_185462 | JGI IMG/M metagenome (GOLD analysis project Ga0210040, IMG submission 185462) | Groundwater microbial communities from aquifer - Crystal Geyser CG19_WC_8/21/14_NA (SPAdes) (version 2) | ecosystem: Environmental > Aquatic > Deep subsurface > Groundwater | place: USA... | reverse complement strand
GGCGCCGCACTGCCCTCGCCGATGAACGGCCTGCCGGGCGGGGCGGCGTTCGGCACGCTCGTCCACGAGGTGCTGGAGGCGGTCGACACCGGAGCGCCCGACCTGCCGGCCGAGCTGCTCACCCGCTGCCGGCAGGCCGTCGGGCGGCGGCTCGCCGCGGTCGACCCGGCGGCGCTCGCGCAGGCGCTGCTGCCGGTCCTGCGCACGCCGCTGCCCGGAGGCGGCGACCTCGCCGGCACGGCCCCGTCCGACCGCCTGGCCGAGCTCGACTTCGAGCTCCCGCTCGCCGGCGGCGACCGCCCGACGGGCGGGCAGGCGCGCCTGCGCGACGTGGCCGCCCTCCTGCGCCGCCACCTGCCGGCGGACGACGACCTCGCGCCGTACGCCGCGATGCTCGAGACGGTCGACGCGCCGCCGCTGCGCGGCTACCTGACGGGCAGTCTCGACGCGGTGCTGCGCCGGCCCGGTCCGTCCTACGTCGTCGTCGACTACAAGACCAACCGCCTCGGGCCCGGCGACCTCACGACGACGGACTACCGGCGGCCGGCGATGGTGGCCGAGATGCTGCGCGCGCACTACCCGCTGCAGGCACTGCTCTACGCCGTGGCGCTGCACCGCTACCTGCGCTGGCGGCAGCCCGGCTACGACCCCGAGCGGCACCTCGGCGGGGTGCAGTACCTGTTCGTGCGCGGCATGGCGGGCCCGCAGACACCGGCCGGCTGCGGCGTCTTCGACTGGCGGCCCCCCACGGCGCTGGTCACGCGGCTGTCCGACCTGCTCGCAGGTCCGTCGTGAGGGTCGCCCGGGCTGCCGGCGTGCTGGCCGTCTTCTCCGGCGCCGGGGTGCTCGCACTCGCCGACGTCCACGTCGCCCGGCGGCTGGGCGAGCTCGCGCGCGAGGTCGACGAGGACGTCCTGCTCGCCACGGCGCTCGCCGTGCGCGCCGTCCGGCTCGGCTCCACCTGCCTCGACCTGGCTCGGCTCCGCGACGTCACCGTCGAGCGCGAGGTCGAGCTCGACGAGGCGCAGGACGACGCCGCGGTGCTCGACGCCCTGCCCTGGCCGGAGCCGGCTGCCGTGGAGGCCGCACTCCGTCGCAGCCCGCTCGTCGTCGGGGCGCCCGGCGCTCCGCTGCGGCCGCTGCGCCTGGTCGACACCGACGCCGGACCGCTGCTCTACCTGGTGCGCTACTGGCGGCAGGAGTCGTCCGTCCGGGAGGTGCTCGACGACCGCGCCCGCACCTCGCCGCCGGTCGACCGCGAGCGCCTCGCCCGCGACCTGCACCGCCTGTTCGACGGGTCCCCGGCGCCCGACCGCCAGCGGCTCGCCGTCGCCGTGGCGGCGACGCGCTGGACGAGCGTGCTGGCCGGCGGCCCGGGCACGGGCAAGACGACGACGGTGGCCCGGGTGCTCGCCGTCCTGTTCCGGCCGGGCATGCGCGTCGCGCTGGCCGCGCCGACCGGCAAGGCCGCCGCACGCCTGCAGGAGTCGGTGCGCGAGCAGGCCGACGAGCTGGGGCTGCCGCCCGACCTCGAGGCGATGACGCTGCACCGGCTGCTGGGCTGGCGCCCCGGCGCTGCCCGCCGCTCCTCGGCGAGCGACCGCCTGCCGTACGACCTGGTCGTCGTCGACGAGACCTCGATGGTGTCGCTGACGATGATGGCGCGGCTGCTCGAGGCGGTGCGCCCGGACGCCCGGCTGCTGCTCGTCGGCGACCCCGACCAGCTCACCTCCGTCGACGCGGGCGCCGTGCTGGCCGACCTGGTGGCGCGACCGACCCGACCCCGGCCCGATCCGGTGCTCGCCGAGCTCGTCGGCGCCGACCTGACCGCGCAGGACGACCCCGGGGAGGCCCGGCTCACCTCCACCGAGCACGACCGGCTGTCCAACGGCGTCGTGCGGCTCAGCCGCGGTCGGCGCTTCGGCGGCGCGATCGCCGAGCTCGCCGTCGCCGTCCGTGACGGGCGGGCCGACCGGGCCCTCGAGCTGCTGCGCAGCGGGGCGCCGGAGGTCTCCTTCCTGGAGCACGAGGACGTCGACGCCGTGCGCGAGGACGTCGTGCGCTGCGGACTGGAGGTCACCGCAGCGGCCCGCCGGGGCGACGCCGGGCAGGCGCTCGCCCTGCTCGAGCGCCACCGCGTGCTCTGCGCGCACCGGCAGGGGCGCTCCGGCGTCTCGACCTGGGACCGCCGGGCGCTCGGCTGGGTCGCCGAGGCGCTCGGCGAGCCGCTCGACCCGACGAGCTGGTACGCCGGGCAGCCGCTGCTCGTCACCCGCAACGACCACGACGCGCAGGTCTACAACGGCGACACCGGCGTCGTGGTCGACCGGGGGGCCGACGGCCTGGTCGCGGCCTTCGCGCGCGGTCGCCGCCCGGTGCTGGTGCCGCGCGGGCGGCTGGCCGACGTCGTGACGGTCCACGCGATGACGATCCACCGCAGCCAGGGCAGCCAGTACGACACCGTCTCGGTGGTGCTGCCGGCGACGGCCTCGTCGCTGCTGACGCGCGAGCTGCTCTACACCGCCGTCACCCGGGCGCGCCTGCACGTCCGGGTGCTCGGGACGGAGGAGTCGGTGCGCGCCGGGATCGAGCGCCAGGTGCTGCGGGCGAGCGGGCTGCGGCGGGTCGTGCTGGCCTGAGCCGACACGCGTCCCGCGTCCGCCCGCGGGGCACGACGCAGCTGTGTCGTCGCCTGTCCAGCCGCTCGTCCTGCTCGACGTCGACGGCGTCCTCAACGCAGTGCAGGCGTGGGGACGCTCGGACGCCTGGCCGGACTGGTGCACGGGCTCCGCCACCGCCGACGGCCGCTCGTTCCCGATCACCTGGTCGCCGTCGGTGGTCGCCGCCGTCCGGTCCTGGCGGGAGCTGGCGGAGGTGCAGTGGCTGACGACGTGGGGCCACGACGCGAACACCTCTCTGCGGCACCTGCTCGAGCTGCCCGACCTGCCGGTCGCCGGGACCTACGACGACGTCGACGGCCCGGCCGGCGATCGCGACGCCGACGGGCCCGCGCACGCCTCCGTCGCGCCGGCAGCCCCCGACCGCCTCACCGGCCGGTGGTGGAAGTTCGACGTCGTCCGCCGCATCGTGCACACGGGTGGCTCGCGCCGGATCGTCTGGCTGGACGACGACCTCGCGGGCCAGGACGACGTGCGGGCGTGGATGCGGCAGCACACGAGCTCGCTGCTCGTGGCACCCGACCCGCGGTCCGGTCTCACGCCCGCGCAGCTCGAGGCCGTCGAGGCGTTCCTGCGCGCCTGACGCGCGTGCGTCCGGCGTCGGGCCAGGCGTGCGACGCCGGACGTCCGCGAGCCAGCCGGGGGGCTAGGCCGTCGCAGCGGTCAGTGCGGCCGCGACCTGCGCGGCCACGCCCGCGTTGTTCGCGGCCAGCGCCAGGTTGGCCGGCACGCTGCCGCCCTCCGTCGCCCGGCCGACGCGCTCGAGGACGAACGGCGTGACCGCCGCGCCGGTGATGCCCGCCTGCGCGGCCTGCTCCAGCGCGGCGGTCAGCGCCGCGTCGTGGCGCTCGCGGTCCAGCTCGTCGGCCTCGGGGATGGGGACGGTGAGCAGCACACCGGTCTGCGGGCGGGACCGGGCGCGCAGCACCCGCGCCACCTCGTCGGCCGTCTCCACGACGTGCGGCACCGGCAGGCCGCTCGACCGGACGTAGAAGGCCGGGAAGTCGGGGGAGCGCCAGCCGAGCACCGGCACCCCGGCCGTCTCGAGGTGCTCCAGGGTGCGGCCGGCGTCGAGGAAGGACTTCGCCCCGGCGCAGACGGTCACGACCGGGTGCGAGGCGAGTGCGTCGAGGTCGGCGGAGATGTCGCCGCTCTGGTCGACCCCGCGGTGGACCCCGCCGATGCCGCCCGTCGCGAACACCTCGATGCCGGCGCGGGCGGCCAGCGCGACGCTCGCCGACACCGTGGTGACGCCGACGTCCCACGCCTGCGCCGCCGCGACGGCGAGGTCGCGCTCGGCGACCTTGCGGGTGCCGCCCAGCACCCGCTCCTGCTCGTCACCGCTGAGGCCCACGCGCCACCGGCCGTCCAGGACCGCGGTGACGGCGGGGACGGCTCCGGCCGCCTCGACCGCCGCCGTGCAGCGGCGCAGCGCCTCGGCGTTGTGCGGCACGGGCAGGCCCAGCGTCGAGTAGATGGTCGACTCCATGGCGACGACCGGCACCCGGTCCGCGAGGGCCTGACGCACCTGCTCCGACACGACGATCACATCTGCTCCTGTGCTGTCTCACGTGCTCCGGGGGGTCCGGCGCCGGCCCCGGGCGAGGTCAGCACCTGTCGGGCCAGCGAGTGGCCGCGCTCGACGCGCTCCCGCGCGCCCAGGCCCTCCATCCTCGCCGACAGCCAGCCGGCCGCGAAGGCGTCGCCCGCCCCGGTCGAGTCGCGCACGCCGTCGACCGGGTCGACCGGCACCCGCAGCCGCCTCCCGTCGGCCTCGAGGACGGTCGTCGGCCGCGGCCCGTCCTTGGTCACCACCCGCACGCCGGCCAGCGGCCGGTCGAGCAGGTCGAGGGCGCGCGCCTCGTCGGCGTTCGCGAACAGCGCCACCGGCCGCACCCGCAGCACGAGCTCGCGGTAGGCCTCGAGGCCGTACGCCCGCAGCACGGCCCACGACGAGGCGTCCAGGCTCACGGGCACCCCGCGCTCGGCCGCCGTGCCGAGCAGCGCGTGCACCGAGGCGGCGGTGCGCCCGCCGAGCAGGCCGTACGCCGGCACGTGCAGCACCGCGACGTCGTCGAGCTCGCCCGGGTCGACGTCGTGCAGCTCGCCGGCCGCGCCGCGGTCGGGCAGGAACGTCCGCTCGCCGTCGGGGGCGACGAGCACCACGATCGTGCCCGTCCGCCCGCGCCGCTGCGCGCGGACCTCGACGCCGGCCGACGCCAGCTCGGCGAGCAGCCGGTCGCCGAGCGGGTCCGCGCCGACGCAGCCGAGCCAGCGCGTCGGGACCCGTGCGGCCGCCGCTGCGGCGACGTTGGCGGCGCTGCCGCCCCGTGAGTGGAAGACCTGCGACCGCGTGTCGGTGCCCGTGCGCACCGGTCCGTCCGGCCACACGACGACGTCCTCGACGAGGTCGCCGACGACGGCGAGGCAGGGGCGCACGCGGTCGACCGTACGGTGGACCGGCGTCGGGCTAGCGTCCACGGCCGTGACCGCAGTCGAGCAGTTCGCGCCGTCGGACCCGGCGTTCGTGGCCCATCCGTACGACGCGTACGCCGCCCTGCGCGAGGGGCCGCGCGTGGCGTACGACCCGCGCACCGACCGGTGGCTGGTGCCGCGGCACGCCGACGTCGACGCGCTGCTGCGCGACCGGCGGCTGGGCCGCAGCTACCTGCACGTGGCCACGCACGCCGAGATGGGCCGGCCGCAGGAGCCGCCGGAGCACGCGCCGTTCTGGCGGGTCGTCCGCAACGGGATGCTCGACGTCGAGCCGCCCGACCACACCCGGCTGCGGCGCCTGGTGAGCCGGGCCTTCACCCCGCGCACGGTCGAGCGCCTGCGCGGCACGGTGCAGGAGGTCATCGACCGGCTCGTCGACGACGCGCTGGAGCAGGGGGAGTTCGACCTGCTGACGACGATCGCCGAGCCGCTGCCGGTGACGGTCATCGCCGAGATGCTCGGCGTGCCGGAGGCCGACCGGTCTCGACTGCGGCCGTGGTCGGCCGACATCTGCGGGATGTACGAGCTCGACCCGTCGCAGGAGACCGCCGCCACGGCCGTGCGGGCGTGCGAGGAGTTCGGCGACTACCTGGTCGCGCTGTCCCGCGAGCGCCGGGCCCGGCCGCAGGACGACCTCGTCACCGCCCTGACGCAGGTCGTCGACGACGGCGACGTGCTCACCGAGGACGAGCTCGTCGGGACCTGCGTGCTGCTGCTCAACGCCGGCCACGAGGCGACCGTCGGCGTCACCGGCAACGGCTGGTGGTCGCTGTTCCGCAACCCCGACCAGCTGGCCCGGCTGCGCGCCGACCATTCGCTGCTGCCGACGGCCGTCGAGGAGCTGATGCGCTGGGACACGCCGCTGCAGATGTTCGAGCGCTGGGTGCTGGAGGACGTCGAGATCGGCGGTGTGCCGGTGCCCCGCGGGGCCGAGCTGGGACTGCTGTTCGGCTCGGCCAACCGCGATCCGGCGGTCTTCGCCGACGCGGGCGCCCTCGACGTCGGCCGCGACCCCAACCCCCACCTGTCGTTCGGTGCCGGCGTGCACTTCTGCCTCGGGGCGCCGCTGGCCCGCATCGAGCTGCAGACGTCCTTCGGGACGGTGCTGCGGCGCATGCCCGGCCTGGAGCTGGTGCAGGAGCCGACCTGGCGCCCCGGCTACGTCATCCGCGGCCTGCAGGCGCTGCGGGTCCGGGCCTGAGCGCGGGCGGTCCGGCGGGCCGTGGCAGCATCGCTGCGCCCCCCGCAGCCCAGCCCCCGAGGTGCACGTGAGCCCGTCCCCGTCTTCGTCCGGCGTCGTCTTCCCGACGGGCGAGGACGGCCGGCGCAGCACCACGGCGACCGGCCGGGCGGTGTGGGCGGACGCCGTCCGCGACGTCGACCCTGCGCTGGCGGCGCGCATCGAGCAGGCCGGCGACTGGCGGACGGCGTACGTCCGCAACGTCGTCGACGTCACCGCGGCCGGGACGCGCAGCCCCGAGGCGGCGGTCACGGTCGCGCGGGCGGGCCTGGCCTCGCTGCGCGAGCGCATGCGCTTCGAGCGCGACGCCGACGCGACCTCGGTGCCGGAGGCCGTGGCCGCCGGCCGGGGGACGTCCTTCGGCACGTCGACCGTCGCGGGGGAGGGGGAGCGGGTCGGCGAGCTGGTCGTGCCCCTGCGCGGGGAGCAGCTGCACGGTGACGCGCTGCTGCGCCGGCTCGACGACTGGGTGGCCGCGGGGACGGTCGAGCCGTCCTGCGCGCAGGCGCTGCGCCGGGTGGTCGCCACCCCCGAGTGGCTCGACCTGCGCGACCGTGCGTTCGCCCTGCTCGGCGCCGCCGCGGAGCTCGGGCCGGTCGCGCCGCTGCTGGCGTGGGGCGCGCAGGTCGCCGCGGTCGACCTGCCGGTCCCGCACCTGCAGGAGCGGCTGACCACCGCCGCCTCCGAGGGCGCCGGCACGCTGCGACTCCCGGTCGGCGACGACGGCCGCACCGGCGCGGACCTGCTCGCGCAGACGCCCGAGGTGGCCCGCTGGCTGCTCGAGGCGGCGCCCGACCTGCCGCTGACGGTCGGCAGCTACGCCTACGCCGACGGCGCGAGGCACGTCCAGGTCGCCGTGGCGAGCGACGCCGTGGTCGAGCACCTGCTGGTCGCGCGCCCGGGGACGTCCTACGCCGAGCTGGCCACCCCGACCGACGCCTACGCCGTGCCGCAGGACGTCGTGCAGGACGCCCGCGGCAAGTGGGACTCCCGCGGCTGGCTCGGCCGGCTGCAGGCGCCGGCCCGGGCGCTGAGCCGCGGAGCGCTGTACGCGCCGGCGTACCCCGACACGGTGACCCGGCAGGACGGCAGCGAGGTCGGCATCGCCGACGCGCTGGTGCCGCAGCAGGGCCCCAACTACACGCTGGCCAAGCGCCTGCAGCGCTGGCGCGCGGTCGCCGCGCACGCCGACGGGACCGTCGTGTCGGCCAACGTCGCGCCGGCCACCAGCACCCGCTCGGTGACCAGCAACCGGGTGCTGGCCGCGGCGTACGCCGGTGCGCGGACCTTCGGCGTCGAGGTGTTCCCGCCGGCGACGAGCCGGGTGCTCATGGCCGCGCTGCTGGTGCACGACCTGCGCACCGGCGGGGTGGAGACCGCCCACCCCGACGACGTCTTCGCCGCGCAGGCGGCGCACGGCGGGTTGTGGCGCCTGGGCTACGACCTGCGCTCGGTCATCGGTCTCGCGGCCGTGCGCGGCCTGCCGGCGGCGCTGCGGCGGTAGCGCCCAGCCCCAGCGCCCGGCCCCAGCCCCGGCGTCAGCTCTGCGGCTTGGCCATCACCTTGCTCGCCGCGGCCTTCACCCGGTCGGGCAGCACCTTGTTGCTCAGCTCCATGGCCTTGGTCATCAGGGAGGCGGCGACGACGCGGCGCTTGCCGGCCATGAGGGCCTCGAAGCCCTGCCGGGCGACGTCGGCCGGGTCGTCCTTGGGACCGCGGCCGATGGGCGTGTCGGCCAGCCGGCCGCGCGCGAAGAAGTCGGTCGCCGTCGGACCGGGCATCAGCGAGGTCACCGTCACCCCGGTGCCGGACAGCTCTGCCTGCAGCGCCTCGGCGACGGACTGCACGTAGGACTTCGTGGCGTGGTAGACGGCCTGGTTCGCGCCCGGCATGGTCGAGGCGATCGACGACGTGAACAGCACCCGGCCGCGGTCGCGGGTGACCATGTCGCGCAGCACGAGGTGGGCCAGGTGGGTCGTCGAGCGGACGTTGAGGTCGACCATCGACAGGACCTCGTCGAGGTCCTGCTCGACGAACGGCCGGCCCAGGCCGACGCCGGCGTTGAGCGCGACTGCCTCGAGCGGACGGCCGCCCTCCTGCACGGCGGCCCAGACCCGCTCGACGCCCTCGCGCGAGCGCAGGTCGGCCTGCACCGCCAGCACCTCGCCGCCGCCCTGGCGCAGCGAGGCGGCGGCGCCGGCGAGTCCGGCGTCCTCGGCGGCGACCACGAGGTCGAAGCCGCCCGTGGCGAACTGCCGGGCGAGCTCGAGGCCGATGCCGCTGGAGGCGCCGGTGACGAGGGCGAGGGGACGGACGCCGGACGGGGTCGGGGATGCCATGGCGCTCGGGGTACCCGGTGCCCGGCGGACCTCACCCGGTCGCGGCGGCGACCTCGAACCACACCGTCTTGCCCTCGGGTGTCGTCTCCGCGCCCCAGCCGCAGGACAGGGCGTCGACGAGCGCGATGCCGCGGCCGCCCTCGTCCATCGGCGTGGCCTGTCGTCGTGACGGCAGGGTGGAGTCCTCGTCGTGCACCTCGACGCGCAGGCCACGGCCGGTCGGGCGCACCCGCACGCGGACCCGGCCGGCACCGTGCACGAGCGCGTTCGTCGCGATCTCGCTGACGAGCAGCGCGACGGTGTCGGCGTCGACCTCGGGCGCGGCAGTCCGGCTCGTCTCGACGGTGAAGCGGCGGATCCGCGCGACGCTGGCGGGCACGGTGTCCGCCAGCAGCTCGTAGGCCTCGGGCGTCACAGAGGGCTGGTGCCCGCCCGGTGCCCCCGGCAAGCGCGGTGGCCGGTGTGGCGCGTGCCCGGTCAGCAGCGCCGTCGGCCGCGCGGCTGCACCTTCCCGGCCTAGAGGCCGGGTCCGCGGACGTAGCGCGGGCCGAGCTGCGGGTCGGTCACCGTCGTCGTCAGGACCTCGCGCTCGACGAGCACCTCGAGGGCGGACGTCACCCGGGCGCCGTCGAGGCCGGTGGCCTCGGCGACGTCGGCGGCGTACAGCCCGTCACCGCCGGCCTGTCCGTCGTCGACGGCGCTGTAGACCGTCTCCTGGTCGCCTTCCAGGCGCACTCCGCTCGGCAGGTGCAGCACGGGACCTCCTCGTCGTCCGGCGGGCCGGGCGCCACGCCGGAGCCGTGTCTGCCCGCCCCCGCGGCGCACCATGCGCCCGCCGCCCGCGTCCGGCTGCCTCGCCGAGACCGTCCGGCGTGTGGGGTTGGCGCTGGAACGGGCATGGACGCCTGCGTGACCTCGCGTGTGACCTCCCGTGACCCCGCCCCTCCCGAGTCCGAGCAGCAGTCCGCCGCCGGCGGCTCCCAGCCGGACCCGTCCCGCACCGACGCCGACCACGCCGCGCCCGTCGTCAGCCGCCACACGGACGTGCCTGACGAGTCCCGTCGCCGGGAGGCCGCCGTCGGCTCGGCGTTCGCCCGCGTCGCGACGCTCAGCCTGCGCCTGCTGCTCGTCGCCGCGGCCCTCGTCGTCCTCTGGTACGTCGCCGGCAAGCTGTGGGTCGTCCTGCTCCCGGTCCTGCTCGGGCTGCTGCTCGCCACCGTGCTGTGGCCCCCCGTGGACTTCCTGCGCCGCCGGGGCCTGCCCCCGGCGCTCGCCGCGAGCCTGGTGCTGCTGCTGGGCGTCCTGCTGCTCGTCGGGATCGTCGGCGGGCTGGCCCCGCAGGTCACGAGCCAGACCGAGGAGCTGGCCGACCAGGTCACGGCCGGCCTCGGTCAGCTGCAGGGGTACGTCACCGGACCGCCCTTCAACCTCGGCGAGGACCAGGTCGGCCGGACGGTCGACAACGTCATCGACGAGGCGCAGTCGAACGCGCAGAACATCGCCACGCGGGTGCTCAGCGGCGCAGCCGCCGCCGGCTCGCTCGTCGTCACCGGCCTGCTGGCGCTGGTGCTGTGCTTCTTCTACCTGAAGGACGGACCGAAGTTCCTGCCGTGGCTCAGCGGGCTCGTCGGCCCGCGTGCGGCGCCGCACGTGTCGGCGCTCTCGCAGCGCTCGTGGGTGACGCTGTCGGGCTTCATCAAGGCGCAGGCCGCGGTCGGCTTCGTGGACGCGCTGTTCATCGGCATCGGCCTGGCCGTGCTGTCGGTGCCGCTCGCCCTCCCGCTGGCGGTGCTGGTGTTCTTCGGCGCCTTCATCCCGATCATCGGTGCGGTCGTCACCGGCGCCCTCGCCGCGCTCGTGGCGCTGGTGACGCAGGGACCGACGACGGCGCTCATCGTCATCGGCCTCGTCCTGGTCGTGCAGCAGCTGGAGGGCAACGTGCTGCAGCCGATCCTCGTCGGACGGACACTGGCGCTGCACCCCGCGGTCGTCATCGTCGCCGTCACGGCCGGCGGCACCCTGGCCGGCATCACCGGGGCCTTCCTCGCCGTGCCGGTCGTCGCCGTCGGCGCTGTGGTCGTGCGCTACGCCCGTCAGCAGCTCGCCGAGCTCGAGCCCGGCCCGGGCTCGCCGCCCGCCGCCGCCGGGCAGCCCAACGAGGAGGTCGCCCACCGCTGACCGCTGTGGACGAGCGGCGGCGGTGTCCACAGGACAGGCCCGCGGGGCTGCGGCCTGACGGCGGGACGGGCCACCGTCGCTGCCATGAGCGCACCCGCCGTCGCCCGCCTGTCCGGTCCGGGCGACATCCTCGCCGTCCTGCCGTCGCTGTGCGGCTTCCCACCGCAGGAGAGCCTCGTCCTGCTGTCGCTGCGCGGACCGCGCAGGCGGCTCGGCCTCACCGCCCGGGTCGACCTGCCCGACCTGCCAGCCGAGGACGGCCTCGCCGTCCTGTGCGCCGAACGCATGGCCGGTGACGGCGCGTCCTGCGTCGTGGTGGTGGTCCTGAGCGAGCTCGGCCGGCGCGAGCGCCTGGTGAGCACCGTGCGCGACGCCCTCGCCGACCGGAGCGTCGCCGTGCTCGAGGCGCTGCACGTCAGCTCGGGCCGGTGGACCTCCTACACGTGCGCGGCGGCGTGCTGCCCCGCCGAGGGGACGCCGGTGCCGGCGGCGCCACCGGTCCTCGGCCTCGTGCAGGCCGAGCAGGTCGCGAGCGGGCGCGTCGTCCTGCCCTCGCGCGAGGACCTCGTGCAGTCGCTCGCGCCGCCGTCGCTGCCGGCAGCCGCCGCCGCCGAGCAGCGCCTCGAGCAGGCCGCGCAGGCGTTGCTGCGCTCGCGGGCCGAGCACGGCGTCGTCGCGGCCCGCCGCGGCACCCTCGAGCACGCGCGGGCGTTGCTCGACCGCGTGGCGGCGGGCACGCCGGTCGGACCGGCGGACGCCGCCGTGCTCGCGGTCGGGCTCGCCGACCTGCAGGCCCGCGACGGCGTCGCCACCCTCATCCTCACCCGCGAGCAGGAGCTGCTGTCGCTGCTGGTGCAGGTCGCCCGCCAGGTGGTCCCACCCGACGACGCCCCGGTCTGCACGCTGCTGGCCTGGACGGCGTACGCGAGGGGCGAGGGCGCGGTCGCCAACGTCGCGCTGGACCGGGCGCTCGCCGGCCGGCCCGACTACTCGCTCGCGCTGCTGCTGCGGTCCTGCCTCGACGGCGGCGTGCGCCCGGAGGAGGTCCGGAGCCTGGCCCGCGGCACCGAGCAGGTGCTGCGCACGCGGGGAGGCGGGGGACCGCGGAGCCGGCGGTCTAGGAGGCCTGGCTGACCGAGCTCATGTTGAAGTCGGGCACGCGCAGCGTCGGCATCCGCACCCAGGTGAAGCCGTCGCTCCACTCGCGCGGCAGGCTCGGGACGCTGCGGCCGACCTCCGTGACCCGGCCGAGCAGGTCGACCGGGCTCTCGTTCCAGCGGAAGTTGTTCACCGCCCCGACCACCTCGCCGTCCTCGACGAGGTAGACGCCGTCGCGCGTCAGGCCGGTGAGCAGCAGCGTCTGCGGGTCGACCTCGCGGATGTACCACAGGCAGGTCAGCAGCAGGCCCCGCTCGGTGCTCGCGACCATCTGGTCGGTGGAGGCGGTGCCCCCGCCGTCGACGTCGAGGCTGTGCACGTACGGCGTCACCGGGGAGTCCGTGCGGGCCGCCGACGCGCGGGTCTGCACCAGGGCCGTCAGCGCACCGTCGCGCAGCCAGTCGGTGCGGGGCAGCGGCAGGCCGTTGTCGAAGACGCTGCTCATCGCCGACGAGGCGGTCGTCGCGACGAACGGCGTCGTGGCGAGCGCCGGGTCGGTCGGGTCGGACGTCATCCGCAGGCCCGCGGGGGCGAGGTGCTCGCCGACCCGGGTGGCACCGCCGGGCGCGCTGAAGACCGTCCGTCCCTCGGCGGCACTGCGCCCCGACGCGGTCCAGTAGGCGTAGGCCAGGAGGTCGGCGACGGCCGACGGGGGCAGCAGCGTCTCGTAGCGGCCCGCCGGCAGCTCCAGCCGCCGCGCACCCCAGGCGAGCCGGCGGCGCACCTCGGCGTCGAGGTGCGCGACGTCGACGTCGGTCCAGTCGCGGGTGTGCTGCCCGACCCACGACGACCCGCCGCTGCTCTTGCCGGTCAGCTCGACGTAGCCGGTCGGCTGCACGTGGCGCAGCCGCAGCCCCGTCGAGGAGCCGAGCCAGAGGGTGGTGGTGTCGTGCGAGGCGTAGCCGTAGAGCGCGAGCCCGTCACCCCGGGCGGCGCCGAAGGCCGCGCCGAGCTCGCGGGCGAAGCCGGAGAAGACGTCGGGCGGCGTCTCGACGGCGCCGTCCGCGAAGTCGGCTGCGGCGCCGCCCTCGACGAGCGGCCCGGCGTCCTCCGCCGGCCCGGCCTCGCGGGCCGCCGCCTCGGAGGCCCGGACCAGGTCCTCGAGGTCGTCGACGACGGTGGCGCTGCGCACCCCGACCGACTCGCCCACGACGCTGATCACGACGACCGACCGGCCGCGGACCGCGCCGTTGGTGGTGAGCGTGCTGCCGGCCCAGCGCAGGTTCGCCCGGCTGCTCTGCTCGACGAGCACGATGCAGCCGTCCGCCCGGGACAGCGCCAGCACGCGCTCCACCACGTCGTGGCCGCCGTCCGGTCGCCCGGTGCTCATCGCCCGCCCTCGCGCGCCGTGTTGAGCACCTGCACCCCGCGGAACAGCGACGTGGGGCAGCCGTGGGACACCGCCGCGATCTGGCCGGGCTGGGCCTTGCCGCAGTTGAAGGCACCGCCGAGGGCGTACGTCTGCGGTCCGCCGACTGCCTCGAGCGAGCCCCAGAAGTCGGTCGTCGTCGCCTGGTAGGCCACGTCGCGCAGCTGACCGACGAGCCGGCCGCCGCGGATCTCGTAGAACCGCTGGCCGGTGAACTGGAAGTTGTAGCGCTGCATGTCGATCGACCAGCTCTTGTCGCCGACGACGTAGATGCCGCGCTCGACCCCCCCGATGAGCTCCTCGGTGGACGGCCCGTCGGCCGCCGGCTGCAGCGACACGTTGGCCATCCGCTGCACCGGCACGTGCGACGGCGAGTCGGCGTAGGCGCAGCCGTTCGAGCGCGAGACGCCGAGCGCGGCGGCGTTCTGCCGGGCCATGCGCCGGTCGAGCTGGTAGCCGACGAGGACGCCGTCGCGCACGATGTCCCACTGCTGCGTCTGCACGCCCTCGTCGTCCCAGCCGGTGGTCGCGAGGCCGTGCGGTGTCGTGCGGTCGCCGGTCACCTGCATGACCGGGGAGCCGTACTGCAGCGTCCCGAGCCGGTCGAGCGTCGCGAAGCTCGTGCCGGCGTAGGCGGCCTCGTAGCCCAGCGCGCGGTCGAGCTCGGTGGCGTGGCCGACCGACTCGTGGATCGTCAGCCAGAGGTTGGACGGGTCGAGGACGAGGTCGTAGCGGCCCGGCTCGACCGAGGAGGCCTTGGCCTTCTCGACCAGCAGCGACGGCAGCTGCGCCAGCTCGGCGTCCCAGTCGTAGAGGTCACCGGTGAGGTACTCCCAGCCGCGGCCGACCGGCAGCGCCAGCGTGCGCATGGTCTCGAAGCCGCCGCCCGGGTCGACGCGCGTCGCCGTGACCTTCGGCTGCACGCGGATGCGCGACTGGGTGGTCGTCGTGCCGGCCGTGTCGGCGTAGAACTTGCCCTCGAGCGCCTGCTGCAGGCTCACGTCGACGTGGTCGACGTCGTCGCTCGCGAGCAGCCGCTGCGACCAGTCGGCGAACAGCGCCACCTTGTCGGCGGACGGGACGGTGAAGGGGTCGACGTCGTAGGCCGACACCCAGGTGACGTCGTCGTGCACCGGCTCGTCGGCGAGCTCGACGGGCTCCCGGTTGAGCGGCCGGGACGCCCGGGCGACCTCCACCGCCGAGCGGGCGAGCCGCACGGCCTCGTCGACGGCGACGTCGGGGCTGCTCGTGAACCCCCAGGTGCCGTCGGCGACGACGCGCACCGCGAGGCCGACCGTCACGTCGTCGCCGAGCCGCTCGAGCCGGCCGTTGCGCAGAGCGAGGTCCTGCCCGCGCAGGCGCTCGATGCGGACGTCGGCGTGCGAGGCGCCGGCGGCCTGCGCCGCCTCGAGCGCCGCGGCGGCGCACTCGCGCAGAGGCAGCGACAGCAGCTCCGGGTCGAGCGCACGACTGTGCTCGGGAGCGGTGCCACCGGGAGGGGAGGAGATCACCTCGACACCCTAGACAGGCCCGGTGACAGCGGACAGCCCGGTCGCGCCGCGACCGGGCTGTCCTGGAGCAGGGTCGGCGCGCATGCGACACCGCTGCCCTGCGTGCTGCTCGTCCTCCCGTCGGAGGGTGGGAGTTCGCTGCCCGCTCCTCAGGGAGCGTGCGGCCGGTGCTCGAAGTCCTGCGGGTGCGACATCGCCACCTCCGTCCGTCCGGGTCAGCACGAACCCCACGACCGTGCTCCTCGGGACGGGCCGTGTCAAGACAGGGAGCACGGCCGGGGCAGTCGGCGCTGCTGTCGGCGCTGCGTGCCAGGGTGGCGGCTGACGCCCTCGACCCGTCCACCTCGACCTCGTCCACCTCGACCTCGGGAACCGCCGTGACTGCCCAGCCGACACCCCACCCCACCGACCACCCGCCGTCCTCGCTGACGTCGACCGAGTACGACGTCGTCGTCCTCGGCGCGGGTCCGACGGGGGAGAACGTCGCCGACTACGCCGTGCGCGGCGGCCTGACGGCGGTCGTGGTCGAGCCGGAGCTGGTCGGCGGGGAGTGCTCCTACTGGGCCTGCATGCCGAGCAAGGCCCTGCTGCGGCCGGTCGAGGCGCTCGCCGCCGCCCGCGCCGTCGACGGCGCCCGCCAGGCCGCGACGGGTGCGCTCGACGCCGCTGCGGTGCTGCGCCGGCGCGACGGCTTCACCTCCGGGTGGCGTGACGAGGGGCAGGTCGGCTGGCTCGACGGGATCGGGGTCCCGCTGGTGCGCGGCACCGGCCGCCTCGCCGGCGTGAAGGAGGTGGAGGTGACCGGCAACGACGGCTCCACGGCGCGCCTGCGCGCCCGGCACGCCGTCGTGGTCTGCACCGGCAGCGCCGCTGCGCTGCCCCCCGTCGAGGGACTCGCCGATGCGCGCCCGTGGACCAGCCGCGAGGCGACGAGCTCGTCGCAGGCACCCGGCCGGCTGCTGGTGCTCGGCGGAGGCGTCGTCGGCGTCGAGATGGCGACGGCCTGGTCGGCGCTCGGCTCGAGCGTCGTGCTGCTGCAGCGCGGTCCCACCCTGCTGCCGTCGTACGAGCCGGAGGCGTCCGCGCTCGTGACGTCGGCGCTGCGCGACCGGGGCGTCGAGGTGCGCACCGGCGCCGAGGTCACCGCCGTGCGGCGCAGCGCCGACGGGAGCGTCGTGGTCACCGCCGGCGCAGAGGAGCTCGTCGCCGACGAGCTGCTCGTGGCGACCGGGCGACGGCCCCGCACGGACGACCTCGGGCTGGAGGCCGTGGGCCTGGAGCCGGGCCGTCCGCTCGCGACCGACGACAGCCTGCTCGTGGAGGGCGTCGACGGCCGGTGGCTCTACGCCGCCGGCGACGTGACCGGCCGGGTGCTGCTCACCCACCAGGGCAAGTACCAGGCGCGGGCGTGCGGGCAGGTGATCGCCGCCCGCGCCCGCGGTCAGGCGCAGGACCCGGCGCCGTGGAGCCGCTTCACGGCGAGCGCCGACGACGCCGCCGTCCCGCAGGTCGTCTTCACCGATCCGCAGATCGCCAGCGTCGGGCTGACCGAGGCGGCCGCCCGCGAGCGCGGGCTCGACGTGTGGACGGCCGAGCACGACCTCGCCGCGATCGCGGGTGCCGCGCTCGTGTCCGACTCCTACCGCGGCTGGGCCAAGCTCGTCGTCGACCCCGACCGGGCCGTCGTCGTGGGCGCCACCTTCGTCGGTCCCGACGTCGCCGAGCTGCTGCACTCGGCGACCGTCGCCGTCGTCGGCGAGGTGCCGCTCGACCGGCTCTGGCACGCCGTCCCGTCCTACCCGACCGTGTCGGAGGTGTGGCTGCGGCTGCTCGAGCACCTCGTCGGACGGCTCGGCTGGGACGTGTGAGCGGCTCCGACCTCCCCCGGCCGGTCCTCGAGGCGGCCGAGCGGGCCCTCGCCGGCGAGCCCGAGCACGACCGCACGGTCGTCCTGGCCCGCCTGCGCCGCTCCTGGCCCGACCTCGTGACCGGGTTGAGCGGGGCGTACGGCGAGCGCGGTCCGGCGCTGGCCGCACGGGTGGCCGGGCTCGCCGTCGCCGGCTTCGTGCAGCGCCCCGCCGAGCTGCGGCTGCTCGACCTGCGTCGCCACGTCGAGCCCGACTGGTTCCAGTCGCCGAGGATGCTCGGCTACGCCTGCTACGCCGAGCGCTTCGGCGGCGACCTGCGCGGGGTCGCCGAGCGCGTCCCCTACCTGGCCGAGCTCGGCGTCACCTACCTCCACCTCATGCCGCTGCTGCAGCCGCGCCCGCGCCCGAACGACGGCGGCTACGCCGTCGCGGACTACCGGTCGGTGCGCGAGGACCTCGGCACCATGGCCGACCTCGCGAGCCTGGCCGCCGCACTGCGCTCGGAGGGGATCTCGCTCACGCTCGACCTGGTCCTCAACCACGTCGCCGCCGAGCACGAGTGGGCGCAGCGGGCGCGCGCGGGACAGGAGCGCTACCGCGCGTACTTCCACGTCTTCCCCGACCGGGGCCTGCCCGACGAGTACGAGCGCACGCTGCCGGAGGTCTTCCCCGACCTCGCGCCCGGCAGCTTCAGCTGGGACGAGCAGCTGCAGGGCTGGGTGTGGACGACGTTCAACACCTGGCAGTGGGACCTGGCGTGGGACAACCCCGACGTCTTCTGCGAGTTCGCCGAGATCGTCTGCTTCCTGGCCAACCAGGGCGTCGAGTGCCTGCGCCTCGACGCGATCGCCTTCCTCTGGAAGCGCCTGGGCACCGACTGCCAGAACGCGCCCGAGGTGCACGCGGTGACGCAGGCGCTGCGTGCGGTCGCCCGCATCGCCGCTCCGGCGCTGGTCTTCAAGGCCGAGGCGATCGTCGGTCCCGCGCAGCTGGTGCCCTACCTCGGCGCCGGCGCCCACACGGGCAAGGTGAGCGACCTCGCCTACCACAACAGCCTGATGGTGCAGCTCTGGTCGTCGCTGGCCGCCCGTGACGCCCGGCTGGCCACCGCGGCGCTGCGCCGCTTCCCGCGCAAGCCGTCGACGACGGCGTGGGCGACGTACGTCCGCGGCCACGACGACATCGGCTGGGCCGTCGACGACGCCGACGCCCGGGAGGTCGGGTGGGACGGCTGGTCGCACCGGGCGTTCCTGTCGGACTTCTACAGCGGCGGCTTCGCGGGCAGCTTCGCGCGCGGACTGGTCTTCCAGGAGAACGCCGCCACCGGTGACCGCCGCATCAGCGGCAGCGCCGCCTCGCTCGCCGGGCTGGAGGCCGCGGCGACACCGCAGGAGCGCGAGCTGGCCGTGCGCCGGCTGCTGCTCGCCCACACCGCCGTCATGGGCTTCGGCGGCGTGCCCGTGGTGTGGATGGGCGACGAGCTCGCGCTCACGAACGACCACGACTGGGCGTCGGACCCCGCCCACGCCGACGACAACCGGTGGGTGCACCGGCCCCGCATGCCGTGGGACGTCGCCGAGCGCCGTCACGAGCCCGGCACCGTCGAGCACGCGGTCTGGACCGGGCTGCGCGAGCGTGCGCGGGTGCGGGCGTCGCTGCCGGCGCTGCACGCGGCCGTCGAGGCCGACCTGCTCGACGCCACCAACCCGGCGGTCCTCGCCTGGGTGCGCCGGTCCCCGGAGCAGGACCTCGTGGCGCTGCACAACACCACCGAGCACCGCCAGGTGTGGCCGCGCGAGGCGGTGCCGCTCGACGGTCCGGCCCGCGACGTGCTGAGCGGCGACGTCTTCCTCGAGGGCAGCGACGTCGTGCTCGAGCCGTACGCCGTGCGCTGGCTCGTGCACTAGGCGGCGCTCCGCTCGCAGCGAACGCGCGGTCGGACCGGGCGCGTGCGGGGAAGCCGGTCGTCAGCGTCACAGTGCCGCACGGAACGCCGGGCGGTGGCAGGCGTTGTACCAGGAGCGGGCAGCGACCGGGCCCGCGACGAGACGACAGGAGCGCAGCATGACGACCACGACCCCGCCGGCCATCCACGACACTCCTCCCACCTCGACCGAGACGGCGCCGCTCACGGCGCAGGACCGCTGCGACCGCTGCGGCGCGCAGGCCTACGTCCGGGCGACGCTGCCCGGCGGCACCGAGCTGCTGTTCTGCGGCCACCACGGCAACGCCCACCGGCCCTCGCTGCTCATCGCCGGCGCCCGGCTCCACGACGAGACCGACAAGCTGCTCGTCAGCCGCGAGTCCAGCGCCGCTGCCTGACCCGGATCCCCCGAGAGCCCGTCCTCCAGCCGGAGGGCGGGCTCTCGTCGTACGCGGCCGGTCGCGTACGACGGCTCAGCCGCAGCAGCCGCCGCCGCAGCACCCGCCGCCGCCTGCGGCGGCCGGAGCGGGACTGGCTCCGCCGACGGCCACCGCGGTGAAGACGCGCGTCGTCTCGAGGTGGCCGGACGGGCAGGAGGTCGGCACGTCGGCGTACTCGTGCAGCCCGCGCCGCACCTCGAAGGTCGCGTCGCAGGTCCGGCAGCGGTAGTCGTACGCAGGCATGCCCCCAGCCTACGGAGCGGCCGGCCGTACGCCGCCCCGGGACCGTTGTGCAGCTTCCGTCCGACACGCCGGCGTGTCCGACGCGGACTGCACAGCCGATGCGTGGAGGCGGGCAGCGTCGTCGCCTACGGCTGGGACTCGTCGAGGCGGAAGCCGACCTTCACGGTGACCTGGAAGTGGGCGACCTCGCCGTCGGCGACGTGCCCGCGGACCTCCTCGGTGGTGAACCACTCGACCTTGCGCTTGGTCGAGGCGGCGCTGCGGACGGCCTTGCGGATGGCGTCGTCGACGGACTCGGTCGACGAGCCGACGATCTCGCTGATGCTGTAGACGTGGTCGCTCACTGGTGGCTCCTCGGGTGGTGGGGTGCCGGAACCCTGCCAGTCACCCCGGCAGCACGTCGAGGCCAGGACGGCGGTCACACCGGGCGACGAGCAGCAGCTCCACCACGGTGCCGCCCTCGTCCGGCCGGAGCACCTCCTCGAGCCGCTCCACCACCAGTCCGTCGGCGCCGGCGCGCAGGACCTGTTCGGTCTGCAGGTGGGCCGGGTCCTTGGGTCCGTGGACGCCGACGGCGAGGTTGCGCAGCGCGTGGCCGACGACGACGAGCCGCCCGCCCGTGGCCAGCCAGCCGGCCGCCCGCTGCAGCCCGTCGACGCCGAGCTGGACGTACGCCGCCAGCACCAGGTCGACCGGGCCGGCGGGAGCCCAGTGCCCGGCGTCGGCGACGACCCACTCGACGGCACCGGCCGGGTCCGCGGCCCGCCCCTGCTCGATGCCGACGGCGGAGACGTCGACGGCCGTGACCTGCCAGCCGCGGTCGGCCAGCCAGCGGGCGTGCCGCCCGGGTCCGGCGGCCAGGTCGACGGCCCGGCCGGCCGGCAAGGCGCCGACCGCGTCGACCACCGTCGAGCTCGGCGCTCGCAGCCAGTCTCGCCGGGCGTAGCGCTCGTCCCAGGAGGCGGCGCTCACCCGACGACCAGGGTGGAGGTCAGCACGGTGCGCCCGTCGGGGCCGGTCACCGCCGCCGACGCCGTGCCGGTCCGCCGCCCCGAGCGCACGACGGCGCCCTCGACGGTGACCGTGCCGTCGCGGGGCGTCGGCCGCAGGTAGGCGAACGTCGACGTCAGGGGGCGGAGGTCGGTGGCGAGCGCGGTCTCCGCGGCCAGCTGTGCGGCCAGGGCGCCGATCCCGCCGTGCAGCGTGCCGAGCGCGTTGCTGAGCGCGTCGCGCGCGGCCAGCTCGAACGACGGGCCGGCCGGCACGCCGAGCAGGTCGAGCAGGTGCGCGGCCGCCGGCTCGTGCGCCAGCCCCACCCGCTCGGCCGACACCGCCTCGGCCGGAGCTGCCAGGAACCAGCCCGACACCGCCGCCACCTGCCGTCCGCGATCGTCGTGCAGGGCGCCGGCCGCGTGCTGCGGGCGGCCGTCGGCGTACGGCGTGGCCGTGCAGCGCGACACCAGCGAGCCGGACGCCGGCGGCAGGGCCAGGTGGTCGACGGTCAGCGCGACCGTGGTCACGCCACGCAGGTCGGGCAGCGAGGCGATCACCGAGGTCGTGAGGGCGAAGTCGGCCAGCAGCGACGTCACCGCGCCGCTCGGCCGGCCGTCCGGGAGCAGCAGCTGCGGCGTCAGCGGCAGGCGGACGGACGTCGTGCACGCACCGGCGGCCTCGAGCCGGGCGCCGAGCCGGCCGAAC
>Ga0210040_10003507_pt1 | contig 21144 bp, 16 predicted proteins | sample CryGeyCG12114_NA_FD_185462 | JGI IMG/M metagenome (GOLD analysis project Ga0210040, IMG submission 185462) | Groundwater microbial communities from aquifer - Crystal Geyser CG19_WC_8/21/14_NA (SPAdes) (version 2) | ecosystem: Environmental > Aquatic > Deep subsurface > Groundwater | place: USA... | reverse complement strand
GGGCAATCCAAAGCACCGCATGAATAAAAAGGCGATTATCAGCACTCCTCCCCGGATCGCCTGCTTTGCCTGGTAATAAAGGAGATATTTTTAACCACTGATCCTCGCGTAAATCGTATCTTCGCATGTTCTTTTAAAACAAAGTTCGTAAATTTAGTAGTGTATGTCAGCACGGCCTAAATCAAACTCTTTATATTCTAATTACATCAATCACTTTGAAAATTAACTTAACTTTAAACAAGACTACATATATTAAATTTTACCATGCATGAAGCATCACCGGAGCTCCTGCTCTTTCCTCAATACCTTTTACTTTAAGCTTATAATCAGGATGAATGTTCAATAAAAATCTTCTGATTTCATCGGCATGTTCGGCTTTATGATAGGTAGTTATAGCAATTTTAGGTTTTGAATGCTTAATGGTTTCCGATGCCCCATTTAACATATCCATTTCAAATCCTTCTAAATCAGCTTTCAAGTAATTAACTTTAATTCCTTTCCGGTAAAATAAATTATCAATAGTTTCTAACTCTACTGCAACAGAACCATTACTACTTATAGTGGAGGAGATATCATGTTCATCAATGAAAGCACTACCAGTTTTGTCGGATAAGGCACATGGAATTATGTGTACATTATTATAATTCGAAAAAGTCTTTTCCATAGATAAAGTAAACTGCGGAAGTGGCTCAATGGCATATACTTCCTCACATCTATTAGCAACCATTAGGCTAAATAAGCCTTCTGCTGCTCCACAGTCTACAACTACATCATTTACCATAACCTGCGTTTCCGGTATTTCATAATAATGCCATTGCTTTTTATCTGTACTTTCAGTTATAACTTGGTATAACGATCGCAAGGCCATTTTTTTAGGATAATATAGAAAATCAGGCATATCTTTCAGCTTTACCTTTAGATATTCGCCCTCTTCTGATATTTCATCTATGAATGGCTTTGCTTTTATGTCACAGGTTTTCTCAAGCATCTTAGCTAATAATTCAAAAAGAGATATTTGATTTTTACTGTGAAATAGCCAATGCTTAGCTAAGGCAATCCTTCTGTTCATAGAATTGTATTTTTTTAGTTATGTTATTATAATTAAAATATAAAATGGAGTTAAAGAAAGCAAAAAAAACAATACCTATTTGCCTGGATAAAATAGATTCTGTGATACAACAAAAGAAGAATAATGTTAAAAAGGCCAAATGAAAAAAGTTTTTTCGTTTATAGGACACAAAACCAGGCAAGAAAATTATACCCATAAATAGCGCTAAACCTATAATACCATTATACAAGGTTTCTTCGATAATCTGATTATGCGAATTCATTTTAAGGCTATATACCCACGAATTGGTTCTATTATAGCATTCCTGAAGTTTAGGTTGTGCATTACCTGCTCCAACGCCATAAAGCCAATTACGCTTTTCATTTAATATACTAAAAGCACATCCCCAGTTTACATACCTAACGTTAATACTCCCTACTACTAATATATTGTAATCGGTATAAGAGAAACCTTTTCTATTAATTATATTATTCACATAAGTTTTAACTGTAGAACTCGATTGATAAATTCTTCCTAAACCGGCTAAAATTAAAATAAAAGATAATATTATAACAAGGTATCTCCTTTTTAAAAGTAACCATATATAAAATAAAGTTATTGCACATAAAACAAGCGCTATAAATGACATTTTGGCTTGCACCAAAGCAATAAAAAATAAATAATAAATGATTAAAACAATTATACCAATATGAAGTAGGTTATTATACTTCTTTAAGTAAATGACTATTAAACTAATAATTGAAAAAGCACAGAAAAAACCAAAGTAAGGCCTATGAATAATGATTTTACCTGACAAATTATTAAGACCTTCAGGAGTAGTTACAAATTTATCTATACCATTAATATAAGTAAAAAGGGAGCTTAAGAAAAGACTTATTATAAAAGCTGCCATTACCTTCAGAACAAAAGAATATTTAAGAGAAGGAGATGTGCCAATAATTAGTGGTAATATAAACAAGGACAACTTTTTGATTAAAACCTTTTCTGTATAAACATTATTAGCTTCCCTGAATAAGCCTTGTATATTAATTAAATAAAAAATTAGAAACAGAAAAATTATCTTTTCTGCTTTTAATCGATCAATCAATATGCTGAAGTCATTCAACAATAGCCATGAAACCAAAAGCAAGATAATTGCTATACTAGTAAACTGAGTTGAAAAATATTCGGTGAAAGGTAATAATAAGGAGATTAAAATAAGTAAGGAATTATACGTTTTGGTATAATCTAAATATTTAGACAACATGATGGATTTCTAATTAAAAATTACCTTTTTGAGTGCTGCTGCGGTATCGGGCCAATTATAAGTTGCTGCTAAATTTAACCCTTTTTCCTGAAGCCTTTTTTGTAATCCTATATTGTTTAATATATTTACAATGGCGTTGTGCAATCCTTGCTCATCTAGAGGATTGAAAAAAACAGCGGCATCTTTACATACTTCTGGTAAGCTGGCAGCATCAGAAACCAAAACAGGACAGCCACAAGCCATGGCCTCAATAGGAGGCAACCCAAACCCCTCGTATAAAGAAGGAAAGACAAACAAAGTTGCCAAACTATAAATAACAGGCAGATCTTCATTATTCATAAAGCCAGTAAAAATAATTTCTTCTGATAAGCCCAGATTAGTTATTAAATTACTTATCTCATTATCTCTGGTGATAAAACCATCTTTCTTCCCAACAATTACCAGTTTATAATCTTTATGAAGACCTTTGACCTTTAGTAAATGATAAGCTTTAATTAATACCTGCAGGTTCTTATGAGGTTTTACATTGCCGACATACAATAAAAATTTTTCAGGCAAATCGTATTTAGCTTTTACAGGTTTCCGGCTATTCTCATCTGTTCTTCTAAAATATCTTTTATCTACTCCCAGTGTAATAACATTAATTTTTTTCTTCTTTATATTAAAGAATCTAATTATTTCTGATTTTGAAAAATTAGAAACTGTTAAAATTTTATCAGATAAGCGTAAAGCTTGTTGTATTACAAACTTTGCATAAAGCTTTTTTACAAAACCTAATTGATTTTTTAACGCAATATGATTAACATCGTGAATAATAACAATTCTTTTTTTTGCTCTAATAGGCACAAGAGGAACATTATAATGGGGGGAGAAGAAATAATCACATTCTGGCACTTTTGTTATAAATGCGATTTGCTCGGCTAAAGAATAAATATTACTAGAGAAAGGAATAATTTTACAGCTTGTTGACCAGATAAATTCCTTTAACTCGGTAATATCTCCAAGTAAGATTATCTCAAAATCATCAATCAAAAAGGAAATTGTGTTTTGGCATACCGTCCCAATTCCAGAAGTATTAATTAAACGAGCATCTATTGCCAATACTGGCTTCTTATAATCGTTCATCTATTAAATATTCTTTTTCAGGAGTTACTGCCAAACCAATCAAAAACCAAATATATAAAAAATAAAGCTGCACCCCAAGACTACAAATGATGATAAACAAGAGGATTGAATCTTTGGACATAGGCGATTTTTTAGAATATTTTTTATAAATAATGTATAAAATCAATAAAAAAATTAAAAAACTAATAATACCATTTTCAATTAAAAGAGTAACAAGTCCACCTAGTCCAGGTAAATCCCATTCCGGAACTTCGGGTATTACCCCTAAGTATCTGGGATCATTTCTAACTAAAGGATAATTGCCCAATCCTATTCCTAAAAAGGGATTATGAATTATCATATTAGGCGCTATAAAGAAAGCTGCTAATCGGCCCATAACAGCATTATAATCGGCAGGATTCTCCGTAATTATTTCTTTTATTCCATTATAAGAAGCTGAATAATTATCAGCAATCTTAAATGCTATGAGAATAAATGCAGGAATAATCAGAAGAAATATTATGTATTTTGTAAGAATATTATTTCTAAATTTTACAAACAATCTATAAAAAAACCAACCTACTACAGCAATCATTCCAGCCTTAGAAAGTGCCAAAAAGATCATAACCAAGAAAATAGCTTTCTGAAAATATTTTCTTTTATTTACAGTACTAGATAAACAAAATAAGAAGGCATAAAAAAGGCCAAAAGGTCCTCCCTCTATATAGTAGCCTTTCAATCTTAATGTTGGCTCAGGCAAATAGGCGGTAGTATCGTATAGTATTTGAGCATTAAAATAATTTAAAATTCTAAAGTAGTACAGTAAGTAGGCTATAATTAATAATAATGAAAAATAAAAGTTTAAGGATAATATTGCGTTAACAATTCTATCTTTTGTTAAACCTTTACTTATCAAGTACACAAATGTTTTCCAGACAATAACTGCAAAGGCAAAGCAGGCTAAAAATTCAAAAAATCTAGAAATGCTTATTAAATAGGGTTTTCGAAGTATAGTAAGGGCAGACGTATCTAAATAGAAGGTTTGAGTTAAATTTTTTATAATGGTTACAAGAAGGATGAATAAAAAAAATAATAAAAAATAGAATAAATGTTTGTTTATAACTTTTAGTTGATAAATAATGACTGGTACTAAAAGTAAAGATATAATTTCATTAATTTTTACGCTATTTATTTTTATTTCAGTAAGTTGAAAGCAAATAAAACAATAGAATGAAAATAAATATAAAATGAATGTTGGTTTGTTTATTACTAATTTCACTTATTCTTAACCTTAAAATACTTAATAATTGATACTCCTGTTATTCATTCAGCATTCTATTTGTATCAATAAAATTGATCAAATTATTGATTATTGAATTCTCATTATAACTCTTTATTTTATTGAAACCTAGATGTTTGTAATATTCACTTTTTGAAACTACAATATTAATTGCTTGTAACCAATCTTTAATTTGCCAAGATTTAACAGTTTCGCCTGCACCTTCAACAACTTCAATCATAGCAGAATTATATGCGGAAACAACAGGGCACCCACAAGCCATGGCTTCTAATTGAGGCATTCCAAATCCTTCATTTAAAGACGTTGATACATATACAGAAGCAATACTATATATTTTTACTAATTCTTCAGTAGGGACAAAACCAGCAAAATATATGTTTTTCCTTGGATATTCTTTTTCGTTAAGGATAGCTTCTATATTTGTCTTCCCCCATCCTTTTACACCTATTATTAATAAACTATAGCCTTCTGTTACAAGGTGAGGCATTAAAGAAAGTAAGAAAGATAAATTTTTCCTGGGTTCTATAGTGCCAACAAATAATATAAACTTTTCCGTTAAATTATATTTTTCTAGTAAATTCAACTTTTCTTTATTAGATACTTCCGTACTTCTAAATAGATTAGTATCAATAAAGAAACCCACAAAAATATTTTTAGATTTTCTTATTGGAAAATACTTATCAATTAGTGTTTTGGTATAATAAGAGTTAGCCCATAAAAAGTCGGCGTTTTTTATAGAGTAATCAAATAAAATTTTAGAATAAATTTTTCCAATACCAGACATTGTTTCTTTATATTCTTTATAAACCATATCATGTATTGTCACTAATGTTTTAACAGATTTCGGAAAAAAAGGCGGCAGCAGGAAGGCAGGAGACCAATACAAATCAGGTTTTAAATCTCGGATTACCTTCTTTATTTTAAATAAAAGCCATATAAAAGCAATACCTCTAAATACTTTTAGGGGACATATAATAATCTTTATATTATCTCTTAAGATAAGGCCATTTAAATGTTCCTCATGAAAATTCTCATTCGATAGCAAATATAATTGCCATGTTGGCTTACAAATTGCTAAATTATTAATCGTGGTAACTAAAAAATTTGAAATTCCAGAAGGACCTTTTCTTAAAGCTCTACAATCAATAGCTAATTTCATTATCAATCTTTAATATGCTCCTTGTTAAGCAAAGAATATTTAAATAAATTAGTATAACTAAATATTCAGAAGAATCTTAAGAATGATTTTAGCCTTTTTAAATCTACCTTTTCTGATATTGTTAAATAACAAAGCAAGTTCATAAAAATATACTGGTAGTATAAAAAAAGGATAAAAAGTCCGGGTAAATTTCAGTCTGTTCTTAAGGTCGAAGTAAAGAGATAAATCACTCTTTTGTGCACTACCAGTAGATGCTCCTTCCTTATGATATATGATACTATTGGCACAAATAGCAGTTGTATAGTTATATTTTCTGCCTCTATTTACCCAGTCAAGTTCTTCAAAATAAAGAAAATATTCCTCATTCATTACTCCAACTTCCTCAATAAAGTTTTTATTGATAAACATAGAAGCTCCTACAGCATAGTCAAAAGAAATATTATTTATAATTCTATCGTACTGCCCCCGATCAACTTCATTATTACCTAAATGTTGTGCAGCGGCAAACCAAGGATTATAAATAGCAGCCATTGCCTGAATAATGTCAGGATTAGTATAATACCTCAACTTTGCACCTATTATACCAATTTTCTTATCTGCGGATTGTAATTCATAATAGTACTTTATTAACTCTCTTAAGGAATTTCTCTCTACTACGGTGTCATTATTGAGATACCAAAAGAAATACGGGTTGAAAATTGATTTAGCAACCTTTGTAGCAACATTATTTCCACCGGCAAAACCTCGATTCAAATCTGACTCTATCAGTACTATCTTAGTAGATTTGTTTTGTTGATTAGTTAAAGTAGATATTTCACTATAAGAAAGAACGGTTAAAGCGATTGGTTTATCTTCCGGAGGAAAAGCCTTAGCTTCAGAAATCTTGCTTGAACTAAAATTATAATCTATATTTCCTTTTGCCCACTCTTTTATATAAAAAGCAGATCCATCTGTAGAAGCATTATCTATTACAACGATGTTATAGTTTTTAAAATCAAGTTTAAGAACAGACTCCAAACATTCTATAGTATCTTGCCACCCATTATAGTTAACTAAAATAATACTAACTATATCTTCTTGATCAACCAATTCTTTCTTAATTATCTTTAATCAGAATATTATTAACATTTTAAATATCCAATTTATTTAATATTTAAAATGTTAATAATTAGTAATTATTTTGAGATGAATTATTTCACTAAGAAAGCCAGCATTCATTTAATAACGCTATAACTAATAACTAGTATTTGTATTCAAATAAAAGGTTAGTTAAGTCAATATGAAAAATTCATAAATTGAATTATTAAAGATTTATAGCCAGCCATTTTTTAGACTTTAAAATTTTATCGCACTTAAATCTTTTAGCCAAGCTTCCAGTGTTATCATTTCTTTTTCGCAAACAATGCCTGCTGGTAGTAAAGCTTTATAAGAGTTATATAAATTGTTTTCAATACTTGCAGAAGGAGAAATTGAATTTGATACAACTTCGATAACTTTCTCGCAATGTTGATACATCGGAACTTCAGATATAAAATCTTTCATATAATCATGCGGATTCCTTTTTTGCACTACAGTAGCATTGGTAAAGCCTAGATGATAGTTGTACAACCACATTATAGGCTGGGCTATTAGTCCCCGTAGAATATCTGTAAACCTGAAAGTTACATAAGTCGGCAAATACATTAAAGAAAATAACTCCTTTCTAATTATTGTATTTTGAGTATTAAATGGAGTAATTGTGCCTTTTCCCAAAACCACAGGCTCCCGTTCATTAAAATAGCAAGGAGTATCGTTAGTAAGGCGATAAATAGCATCTACATCAGGGTCTTCATCGGCTAGTCCCTGCCATATACCAATTTTACAGTTTTGTTTTGCTAATTCGTTATCAAGTTCAAAATTTTTGGTAATAAGGTTCAAAGGCAGCCCCCTAGGCCAAATTTTTTGCTCTGTATAAAGCTGGTATATATTTACAAATCCTTTATTCTCTAAAATACAATCAAATTCTCCATCAAAGTCAGGAAATTTCCAACGACTTTTCGGGATATTATCATCATCAGTATCAACTATAAAATCAGCATCATTTTCAATAGCTTTTAAATAGCCAATCATTTTTCTACAATAATGATTGTAAGGTAAAACTTTGGCTAATTCATAACTCAGATTTTCTTGCTGATCTATGGAAATAAAGTCAACGGCAGCGTATTGCCAATTCTTCGGGGTTTTCTTATCGCCAACAACTAGAAGTTGATATTCTGAATACTCTGAAAATGCTTTAATGGCCTCGGTAGGTTCAAAAATGCTTGTTATAACAATAGGGATTTTCATTATTATTTTTCAATAATTTCAACTAATTGTTTTGCTCTGCACGAAGTATAATGTTTTTCTAAAATGTCTTTATAAGAGTTGATAGGTACATTAGATTGATTTAAATATCTAAGAAGAATTTCCTCAAATTGTGAGTATGAACTTATATTAGGACAAACTTTATCTACTTCAAAAAAGCGGGTTTCATCATTATCCGGATACCTACCCAGAAGTAAACATTTAGCACTTAACAATTCAAGAAAGCGAGGTGTTACCGGATTGAAGCCGCCAGTACGCTTTTCTCCTCCATCGATTCCTGGCGTGCTATAGAACGCAATCTTGCTAGCCCGTAACAAATTTACATAATCCTGACGGCTATGAAACTTTCCAACAAGACCTTTTTTGTTTGATTTATAATATAATTCACCGTTAAGTGATTCTTGATAAAGAAATTCTGTTTCAGGATATTTTAGCGAAAATTCTTGCAGATAACTCCAAAGCGCATCGTTTTTCCTTCCGGCCAAAAGAATATCATATACCTTGCTATAGTTTATGTTCTCATCTAATTTATACCTGTCGGATAAACTTAATGGATAATGAATAATATTTATTGGGCAGTTCTTTTCTTTTAAATAATTAAAAACTTCTAAACTAGATATTAAAACTATATCGCAATTTTTATAAACCTTATAAAAAACTTCTAAGTTTGTATCTTTCCAAAAATCAATTATGATAGGAATTATATTCTTAGCTGAAGTATAAGCCATGTAATCTCCATTATATAGTTCAAATACTAAGCTTTTGGTTTTAGATAACTTTAAAGACAACTTTCTTTTCTTTGAAAGATCTAAAAACCCTTTTATATTTTGCAATAGTAAATCTTCATTTCCCTTTAGAAATTTCTTAGAATAACGATTAAAAAATATTTTACGATAAATAGAATTTATAAAAACTTCGTTTTCATTATAAGAATCAACAATCGGAATAGATAAATAAATAGAAATATCCTCTTCCCATTCATAAACTAAATGATAACTAGGCCAAGTTTCAAAAGATCGTTTAGATAAAACATTTGAAATTATCATAAAAATACTAGAGAATATTTCTTAAAAATCAGGAACAAAGATAGCAATTAGTAATTTACAATACTTAGTGATCTAATCGTTTTCAATAAAATTATTGAATTATACTATTGACTAATGATATTATCAGTTCTTCTTGAAGTTGATTTTATAAAGGAGGAGTTTTAATTATATTACATTCAGTTACCCGATTGAAGAAAATCGTTAAGTTTCCTTTTTAAATGTGCTCAGTAGTACTTTACAAGATGTTGTAGCTTTTTAGTAAAATTTTCTATTTTAATTATTTATACTCTTCTATAATAAACAAAATTTTAGTATCTTTTCAATATTCTGTTTCGTATTGCCCGTACTTAGCTTTTATACTGTACAATTATTTAAACATTCTTATTTACAATTTTTAGCATTGATTCAGCAAGATGCTTGCGTTCAAATGATTTTATGAATTCATTATTTAAATCTAAATTCTTATTTTTCTGATTAGATAGTAGTCTTATTAATTCTTTTTTTATCAATGATTTGTCTTTACCAAAGATTTTTCCAGCTCTAGCCTCTAAAATAATCTTTCCAGGAGCAGAATTTTCACTAACACCTATTCCCCAAATTTCAGTACTACTATTTAAATACTCAAATAGTTTTCCTGTTAATATGCCATCTGTTTTTCCATTATCAAATTCAAGAAACAATAACGCATCAGCATCACGTTGCATCCGCAAAACATCACTACGAGGTAATAAAGAAGATGCCTTTACCCATTTAGTAACTTCCACTGCATTTGCCATTTCTAACACTAGTGAACTTGTTGGTCCAACAAATAAAACTTCTAATTTGTCTAATAAATTTAAGTTATTTATATCAGAATGAGCAAGTTCGAAGATAGATTCAAATAAAGGTGATGGATCTTGTTTACCTTTATAAATTGTTCCTGTATATACAATTCTTATTTTATTATCGTTAAATATAGGAGTTTTTAGTATGGACGTTAAATCTTCTGAATCAAATCCATTTTCTACTACAAAAGTCTTTTCTTTTCCGTACTTGTTAGCTAAAGTAGCAGCTAAAGGTTTACTTACAGTTGTAATAGCATTAGCTTGACTTATTGCTTTTTTTTCAATCCTTTTCTCAAGAAGAGTAAAAGGGAAAACTCCTTTATAAATATGATTATCAGTCCAAAGATCTCTGAAATCAGCAATCCAAAATTGGACTTTATTACTTTTTTTTAAATTATGTGCAACAATATGACAAGCATACGGCCCGTGTGTACTTACTACTAAATCCCAATTCCCTTGCTTTTTAGCCCAATTTGTAGCTGGATTAATCCATAAATCTGTTATATCAGGCATCCTTGCCGTTATAAATATACCTCTATTTACACGGAAACCATCTATCTTTTGCAGACTTCTCTTTAGATAGCTAGTATAACTTTGGACCTTATAACTTTCTTTTTCATCCGTAATGTTTATATCTTCACTGCTCTTTTTATTTAAACAATTTTTGTAAAAATTTTTAAATGTATAAAACAAAGACCTATATCTAACTTCTACTACACTAAAACTACTGCAATCCAATGTTAAAGATTCAGGCAATACTTTTTTAGGAGTTGTTAATACTGTTACATCATGCCCCTCCCTGGACCAATATTTAGCCCAGGAATATGGCCTTAGAGATGCAATGGAATTTTCTGGAGGAAAGTATTTTGATATTATGAGTATACGCATTTACAAAACTTTGAATTTACACTTTTGGCGTACTGCTAGAGCAATCCACTTTGAAAACTAAAGCCCATTGGTGTAAAGCTATTATTCTCCAGAAAATAGAGCCAAACCCTAAGGTACTATTCTTAATTGCGGTATCAAAGTCAGAAAGAATCATGTCTGCTTTAAGAAAATCTTTAAAATAATCAGTCGCTTTTTTTAAGTAAGATTTAAAATAATCACAATTATCTTTAATCCATAACTGCTCAGGAGTAACAAAGCCCATTTTGTCTTTTCTCTCTTTAACTTTATCAGGTAAACTACCTGTCATGGCTTCTCTAAAAATGTACTTTGAAATCCCACTTTTAATTTTAAACTCGTCAGGTAAACTTAAAACAAATTCTACAAATCTAAAATCCAGAAATGGTACCCTAGATTCAATTGAATGCGCCATTGAATCCCGGTCTTCATAATGCAACAGCATTGGCAAATGACTTACTTTGATTTGATCTAAAGATAAGGTATAAATATCCCGATACCTTTCTGGCAAATAAATAAGAAGATCTTCGCCTATCTGAGTATTAATATATTTTAAAACATTTGAAGATGATTTTGATTTGATATAACTTTTTAAAAAAGCAGGCACTTTGCTTTTTAGCGATGACTTTAAAACGTTAGGCAATTTACTAGTATTTAAGGCTTTTAAGCTTCTCCGCTCAGAGCGCAGTGTTTTAAACTGAAATTTGTTTAATAAGTAATTATGGAAAGCTTCCTGGTGATTAGCATAGCCTCCTAAGCTTTCATCTGCCCCCTGACCATCCAACATTACTGTTAAATTATTTCTTTTTGCTTCCTCAAATACATTCCATTGCGCAAAAATACTGGTAGAAGCAAAAGGCTCGTCCTGATGCCATATAATTTCGGGAAGTTTGTGAAACAGCTCCTGGAATTTAGGAAATACTTTATTCGATTTAACACCGGTTTTAGCGATAACTTCATCTATAAATTCTTGTTCATCATATTTCTTTTCTACAAAACAAGAAGAAACCGTTTCCTGAATGTTTTTTTTCCCCTCTCCATCTAGTAAATTGTTCATGGTACAAACAATAGCAGAACTATCAATACCACCGGAAAGACAAGAACCTACCTTTACATCTGATCTTAATCGTAAACGCACTGCGTCTTCAAATAAAATCTTCAGATCCTTTACAGCCGAAGTAAAATCTTTATGGTTTTGTCTTGGTTTACTACTTAAATCGTACCATTTTACTATTTTAAATAAATTATCGTTTAATAAATAAATCAGGTTATGCCCTCCCCTTAATTGATTAACTTCTTCAAAAAGTGTTTCTTCTGTATGATCAAATATAGCATACAGAAAAAAGTCCAGAGCTCTTGCCTTATTCATTACTGGCTTCCAACCTGGTAGTGTAGTAAATTGCTTTATTTCAGATCCGAAAGCAAAGATCGTAGAATTACTAAAATAATAAAATGGCTTAATCCCAAAACGATCACGGCTACAAAAAACCATTTTTTTAACCTTATCATAAATAGCAAAAGCCCACATGCCATTAAATTGATGGGTACATTCGGCTCCCCAATAATCATAAGCGGCTAAAATAACTTCCGTGTCAGTTTTAGAATTGAAATTATAACCAAATTGTTGTAGCTGGGCTTTAAGTTCTATATAGTTATAAATTTCACCATTATAAGTAAGTACATATTTATCTAAATAATGCATGGGCTGATGTCCATCTTTACTTAAATCCAAGATAGATAGACGCCTATGTCCTAAACCCACATTATCAGCAACATAAAACCCTTCATCATCCGGCCCCCGATGGCTAATGATATCAGTAAACCTTTTCAGATCCCCTTCCGATACTGCCTTAGCGTCCTTTTTAATTATACCCCCAATTCCACACATTTTACTTAGAATATTTAATTATTAATAACAAATATAGCAGATACATAACTGCCTCACTAATTGCATAAAAATAAAAAAAGGTTATAAAAGGATAATGAGAGCCAATAAAAAGTACTATAAAGGTGAAGATAAAATATAAGAATTGCCATAAAGTCAGAACTTTAAACTTTTCATTAACAATTAGAACAGGGCTTAATGGAGAGGCTATAAATCTTAATGCAAATGGGATAGCTAAAATCTGGGCAATTTGACCTGAAATTCCCCATTCTTGCCCAAAAACAATGGAAAACAATACTCTCCCAAATAAAATGACTAATATTGTTGGCCCAATTGCTAGCAAAACCAGCCTCTTGAGCGTCTGCATTACAAATGGTTTTAAGTCGTGTCCATTATTTTTTAATTCGGCCAGTTTCTGTAAATAAACCTGGCTGATGGCACTACCTATCAGAGATGCCGGTAAACTAATTAGCCTAGATGCTAAACCAAATAATCCCGTCGAAAACACATCGTAATAGTAAGTAATTATTAGAATGGGAGCTTGTAAAGAGGCGTTATCTAATAAGGTAGTAGGTGTATAATAATACAAAAACTTTTTATACCTACTAAATACATCTAATAAAGTAGTGTAATTAAAATATTTTTTAAATCTCCAGAGTGATATAATAAAATTCTTACCAACTAAAATTACAAAGAATATTTGCCCTATTATATTTGCTTTTATTAACCCGTAACTGGATATCTTATAAAATCCAAAGCTTAACTGTGCTATGCAGGAGGTAACAGACTGACTTATTTTTCCTTTAGATATTTTTAGGTATTGTTTGTTTCTACCAATCCAATAGTTTAAAATATTAATTGTACTTAGCAGGAATACATTAAATGGTAAATAAAATAGTAAATCAATTTCTATATTAAACAGACCAATATTATAGTACTTCAAAATTAGCGTACCTGCTACTATTATAATTGTTGTTATAATGGAGAATAAAAAGGCAATAAATGCAACTCTAATTGCCTCTATTCTTTTGGAAGGAATTACAATGGCTAATTCATATTTGCCAGATGCTATACCAGCAATTATAGAGCTCACACCAATAAAAAAAGATAAATTTCCAAAATCAGCCGGGGAATATAACCTTGTAATTAATGGCGAAATAATTACAGGTATAGCCTGTGCTATAACGGTACCGGAAAAGAGTGCAAGTATATTATAAAAAACGGAAGATCTTTTTTTAAAAAAAGCTATATTTTTCAGAAACAAAATTTCTAATAATGATAAAATTAATTAAGTAAAAACTAAATTTTTATTGGTTGTAAATGCTATAAAAGTTTTACACGCTATATGAATCTCAAATTAATATTCTTTAATCTTATTTTCTTATAATTTTTTTTCAATCTAGAAATAGTTTTCTGATAAAATACAACAACTTAATTTACAATATATTATAAGGTCTTACATTGAAAATTTTAAAAGATAAGAATGTTTATATAAAATTAGATAAGGATGGATTAAAATTATTTATATGACTTAATAAATCTAGCTTATAAAGCTTCTGAACTATTTAATAAATCCAAACCTCGCAAAAAGCAAAAACAGATATTAAAATGTTAAAATATTTAAAGAAGCATATTTTAAACAGTTAAATTTCTATTATCGCTAATTAATTTTAATCTTTATCTAAACCTTATCAGAAATTAATAATTATGAGTATAACCAATAATAAAAGTAATAACTTGATTGAAGGCATTAAAAAATAAAAAGCAAATTCATACAAATTTAAATTAGAATAATCGACTTTATAAAAATTTTACTTGGCGAAATAGCTTTTATAAAGTACCTGCCCTTACCGCTATTTCTTATATCTACATCAAATTCTGAAAGTTTATTCTCTAATACAATGTTATTCTCATATACTTTTTGTCCCAGTTCATTATAAATTAAAATAACTATATTCTCTTGCTTTATATGTTCTTGGGTTAAAACTAGTTTAAATATTCCATTATTTGGATTAGGATAAACAAATAAACCTTCCAGGTCATTAATAATAAAAGGATAGCTCTTTAAAATAACAACTTCGTTTGAAAGGAAACTGCCTAAATTGCTTTTCAAACAACAGATATATTTACCCTCTTTCTGAATAATAATTGCATTTTCATGTTCCTTTTCTAAAAGTACACCATCTAAATACCATTTATACGATTCAAAGCCTGGTGGAGCTGATAAGAGCTGTTTTTTTAATACTAAATTTCTTTGGAAATGTAAGGGATCTATTATTATGTTTTTTGATTGGAATTGCTTTGATTCATCTGTTTTAACTCTTAAGGCATATGCTCCTCCCTTACTTAATATTAAGGTATCTAAAGATGAATTCAGTATAGTATCATTTCTATACCATTCATATTTGATAATGTTATGGGAAGAGAAAAAAACTGGTTTTAAAAATATTTCCTGATTACATTCCTGCGATGTTGTTTTCAGTTCGATTTTTGTAAATGGAATCTTAGATAAGAAATTATCAACGTATGGCTGCGGAAAGACATGCCCCTGATTGTGCGATAGACATTCTACATTGTCTAAATCACTAAAATAATTACAAGTATATCCATTCTCTGCTTCCAGCTTCCAGATTCCTATATCAGCAGTAGACCAGGTAAAAAAATAATTTGTACTTTGTTTTCTGATTATTTCGCGAATGGATTCATTTGAGATAACATTGACGGAATTAGGAATAATAATCTGGTCCTGATTAGCCCATTCAAAAATATCTCTGGTAACACTAAAACCCGAAGCAATTACCGCAGCATCGGGAGTAGATTGAATTGAATTTAATAATGCTGCCGAACCTCCTTGTGAGAGCCCTATAACAAAAACCTGATCATATTGAGTCTTTAGGTATTTAACAGTAGCTAAAGTATTTACTAAATAACTAACTGAATACGAGCCTCCATTATTAAGCATATAGTTTACCAAAAACTCAGAATTTAATCGACTGTTATTTCTATGTAAAGCTAAAAAATCCTGATTTGGCTTTATAGCTATAAATACATCGCTATAAAATGCCACTTCATTTGCTATGTTTCCATGATAGCCAACGCCATTAAAGATTTCTATCCCTTGATTTTCGCCAGATCCGGGAATAATAACTGTAGCCGTTTTATAATTGCTGTTTTGATTTAGTGTTGGCTTAAATAAAGAATAAGATTTATATGGTTTATCTCCAATGGTATAATTAACATTAAAAATATTATCCGTTTCATTTACACCCGAAATAAATTCTAAATCTTGATAAGCATTAAAATATAATTCTGCAGGAATAAAGAAATCTTGTATTTGATTACTTAATTCCTCAACATTGTTAATTTCCTTATTTATTAGTCCTAAAGACCCATTTAAAGGATTAGTAAATCCATATTTTAGTATTTCCTCCTCATCTTCATCTCCAATGCTTTGTTGACTTCGCACTGGAAGTGAGAATAGCAGGATATAAATTATTGTAAAAAAGAATAGGGTAAAAAGTTTATTCATTCTAATCCATATAGCTTATAAAATATATGTAAATTTTATAATTAATTACAAAATTACATAGCAAACACTTCAAAGTATATATTCTAAAATTCATTAATTAGTCTCTCAAAAATACCTGTTAGTGTATTTATAATTGTATCTAATTAAATCAGATTATACTAACCTGTATTTAAAATTAACTTAAAAAATGGCTAAGAATTAATTTTTCAAATAAATCCTTTCAATAATATCTACTACCTTAAGTCCTTCTAAAGCATTGGTAGCAATATGTGCACGACCTTTTAATACATCTACTACGTTTTCAATTACATAATGGTGGTTTTGGGCAGAGCCTTTATAAGCGCCATAATCGTTGCCCGGGTTGGTTGGCAATAACTCCGGCATAACATAATCTTTTACATGGCAATATTCTACCTCATTCATGTATTGGCCGCCAATCTTTACGCTTCCATTCTCGGCAATAATAGTCATGCTGCTTTCCAAATTCTGGTTCCAGACTGCGGTGGAATAATTTAAACTACCCATACCGCCCTCCACAAAATCAAAACTTACAAATCCTGAATCTTCGAAGTCAGTGGAATGGACATGATTAAAGTCTTTAAATTTAGCCTGTATATTCTCAATATCCCCGAACAGCCAGTACATAATATCAATAAAGTGAGAAAACTGCGTAAATAAGGTGCCCCCATCCAAATCTTTTTTACCGTGCCAGCTATCAGGTTTATAATAGCGATCGTCGCGGTTCCAATAGCAGTTGAGCTGCACCATGTATATTTTACCAAGCGTGCCCGATTCCACCATTTCTTTGATCCAGACGGAAGGAGGCGAATACCTGTTCTGCATCACGGCAAATAAATGCCGGTGAACATTTAAGGCTTTATAAATAACTTTTTCGGCATCCAGCCGTCGCAGGGCCATTGGCTTTTCTACTACAATGTGTTTTTTAGCCGACAGTGCTTTTAATGCTTGCTCCGAGTGGAAACCATTGGGTGAGCATATATTGATTACATCTATATCTAAATTGGTGGCCAGGAGTTCATCAAGGTCAGAGAAAAAAGGCACGTTAAACTGATCCAGACCTAGTTGTGATTTTTCTTTTACATCTACCAGGGCCACTAATTCAGATTCCTGGTTGCGGTCGATCATTTCTGCGTGTCTTTTGCCGATATGACCACAGCCAACTACTGCAAACTTTATTTTTTGTTCTTTTGCTACCATTTCAATTATAGAAAATAAGATCTAAAAGTTGGTTTTGCTCCTTTACCTTAATTCCAACATTTAATTTATTCTTTTAACTGTGTTACCTGCCAAAATATATTCCTGTCCGCTCTCCGGGCATACGGCTTTACTTTCTGAATTAAAAACCAGCCGGTGACCATATTCACTCATCCAACCTATTTGCCGGGCCGGATTACCTACTAGCAAGGCATAAGCCGGAACTGTTTTTGTAACTACCGCGCCGGCACCAATAAATGCATAATTTCCTATATCATGGCCACAAACAATAGTGGCATTTGCTCCGATAGAAGCGCCCTTACCCACATGGGTTGTAGCATACTGGCCTCGGCGGTTTACGGCACTACGCGGGTTAGTAACATTAGTAAAAACCATAGATGGGCCTAAAAACACATCATCATCGCAAGTAACACCCGTGTAGATAGAGACGTTGTTTTGAACTTTAACATTTTTACCTAAAATTACCTCCGGTGAAATTACTACATTTTGGCCAATATTGCAGTTCTCCCCTATTTTGCAGCCTGTCATAATGTGCGAGAAATGCCAGATCTTGGTGCCTTCTCCAATTTCACAACCTTGATCAATATAAGCCGATTCATGCTTGAAATAATTAATTTGCTCCATTATTTATTTAAAAAACTGAATAATGTTGGAAGTTATATAAGTTAATTGCTCTTCGTCCATCTCGGTATGCATGGGCAACGATAAAACTTGCTGTGATAAACTCTCAGAAACCGGAAAACTTTCGTTTGCTGTATTATAAACCTTATAAGCATTCTGGTGGTGAAGTGGCAGCGGGTAATATACCATGGTGGGAATACCTTTATTAGCCAGAAAGTCCTTTAAAGCATCACGCCTCCCATCCATTATTTTTATAGTATATTGATGAAACACATGGGTGGAAGCAGCCGCCCGGGTGGGAATTTTTACTGGAGAAAGCGCCCCCAATACCTGATCATAAAATGCAGCGGCTATTCTCCGTTTATGATTATACTCGTTTAAATGAGGTAATTTCTTTAATAAAATACCAGCTTGTATGGTATCTAACCGGGAATTTATACCTATTAGGTCATGGTGATATTTTACAATCTGTCCATGGTTAGCAATTATTTCAGCTTTCCTACCTAACTCCTCTATATTGGTATACAAAGCTCCCCCATCGCCAAAACAACCTAAATTTTTGGAGGGGAAAAAGGAAGTAGTGCCAATGGTGCCGATGGTACCGGCAAACTGGGACTTATTACTCCGAAACGTAAATTCAGATCCAATTGCTTGCGCCGCATCTTCTATTACATCTAATTTATATTTTAAAGCAATTTCTAAAATAGCCTCCATATCCGCACATTGGCCAAACAAATGTACTGGCACAATGGCTTTAGTCTTTTTAGTTATTTTTTGTTCTATTTTAGTTGGTTCAATATTAAAAGTATCCGGATCTACGTCAATAAAAACCGGCTTTAACCCTAATAAAGCAATTACTTCAGCGGTAGCTACATAAGTAAAAACAGGTAAAATAATTTCATCACCTGGTTTATAGTTTAGAGCCATCATAGCAATTTGCAAGGCATCGGTTCCGTTGGCACAGGGAACAACTTTACTAACTTTGTTAAACAAGGCTAGTTGTTTTGCAAATTCTTTTACTTGCGAACCATTTATAAAATTTGAATTATTAATTACTTCAGCTATAGATGCATTAACATCGTCCTTAATTCTTTCAAATTGAGTTTTAAGGTCGACCATCTGGATTGGGCGCATACGGTTCTAATTATTTCTCAAAGATTTGTACTACAGGATGTATGTATAAAATGGTAAATGTTTATCCAGAATAGTCTTTTTATAGGTAAATTATCATGAAGTTATGGTCTAATTCATTACACTGTAATAAAAGTTTAGACATTTTGATTTATTGAATTCAGACTAAAATTCATTACTACAGGGCACAAATTTATAAAGATTTAGATGTAAAATTTATAAATTTGTGCTTCATTAAAAACAAATATGGATTTCCAGGAAAATACGGATAATAAAAAATTCCCATCCGGCAACGATGAAATTGATTTAAGTAAATTGTTTACAGCTATTGGCAAAGGTATTTCCCATTTTTTTAAAGGAGTATTTCGCTTAATATTCTTCTTTATTGATTCTACTATTGCCAGATTCAAAATGATACTTGTACTCGTAATTATAGGTGCATTAGCAGGAATGGCTTATTTTTATTATATCAAACCATTTTATGAATCAAGAATGACTCTTAATTCAGCTTATTACCAAGGTCAGTTTTTAAATAATTCAATTAAAAACTTGAATAATTTATGTAGAGAAAAAAATTACACTGTTTTGTCAAAGCTATTAAACATTCCTAAGACAAAGGCAAAAAGTTTAAAAGGCATGGAAGTTGAAAAGATGATTTCACCTAATCTACAAATGTTGATTGACTTATACAAAAACCAAGAAGGCAGTCAACACAAACTTGATTCTTTAATTTTAAATCATAACGATTCTACTTTCCAGATAATGGTTCAGGTATATGACACTACTGCTCTGGTTGGTTTAGATACTATATTAGTAAATTATATAAAAAATAATAATTTTGTTAATAAACGTATTGCCATTGAAAGAAAAAACCTCGTTAATAGAAGGGCTAAATTAATTAGGGAATCCAAGAATTTAGATACCTTAAAATCAAATATCAACAAAAGTTATATTGCAACCGGGCAAAGTAAAGAAGGCACAAATGTAACATTAAATGAGAAAGAAACTGACCCCATTAATATCTATCGCGAAGATTTCCGGATCTATGATCAACAATTAAAGATTGATCGTTTACTTTTTATCAATTCGGAAATTGAAATCATAGACAGCTTTATTACGTTCGGAAAACCGGCTAGTGCAACTTTAATATTGAATATAATTAAAGGGGCTTTACTGGGACTAGCAGTTGCTATACTAATCATTCTATTTCATGTTGTAAAAACAGGTATGTCAAAACTTAGGCATTCGATATATCAATAGCTTACCCATGGTATAAATTTTAGTGGTATATTATAGTTTATTAAGTTATTATCTGATGTTACACAAGCCAAAGATTTTTGAGTTTAAGTAACTCACTGGTGTCATCCTATGTTTGTAATGGGATAATTTAAAAGTTAAATTAAAGAGAAAAAACGGATAAGAGGAAGAACAAGGCTAGGAATTGTCATCCTATGTTTGTAATGGGATAATTTAAAAGTTAAATTAAAGAGAAAAAACGGATAAGAGGAAGAACAAGGCTAGGAATTGTCATAGGCCCTAAGAGGCCGTCCTGAATGATAGCCCCTTCTTCTTTCTGTTTCTTAGAGTTTGGACAGTTCAGGAGGCCAAAGAGCCTGTATGTAGGATTGATAAGCCGGGAAACAGGATATCCGCCATAAGTTTCTTATTATATATAAACACCTATGTCTTATATCGGGATTGATATTGCTAAGAAAAGCTTTGAGGTAGCGTTTCCAGTAGAGAAAGGC
>Ga0210040_10003506_pt1 | contig 21158 bp, 26 predicted proteins | sample CryGeyCG12114_NA_FD_185462 | JGI IMG/M metagenome (GOLD analysis project Ga0210040, IMG submission 185462) | Groundwater microbial communities from aquifer - Crystal Geyser CG19_WC_8/21/14_NA (SPAdes) (version 2) | ecosystem: Environmental > Aquatic > Deep subsurface > Groundwater | place: USA... | reverse complement strand
GGCGCGATGGATGGACGTTGCGATCCTCTTCAAAGCGGCGTTGCGCCGTGGTGAGATAGCCATGCACGGCCGACAAGATCAGGACCAGCAGGATCTTGGCATGCAGCCAGCCGGCATTGAACGCAAAGCCACGCCAGGCCAGCCATAAACCGAAAATCCAGGTGACGATCATCGCGGGATTGATGATGGCGCGCAACAAACGCCGTTCCATCACCTTGAAGGTTTCCGACTGCGGCGTCCCGATTACCGTGTCCGCATGGTAAACGAACAAGCGCGGCAGATAAAACATACCGGCCATCCAGGCGATCACCGCCATGACATGGATCGCTTTGGCCCAAAGGTAAAAACCCTCGCCGGCCAAGGCGAAAAGCAGCGCGGCACCGCCGGCAAGCACGCCTAAGGAAACAAGAACACGCATCAGGACTGCCCGCTCACGCTTGCGCCCGAACCTGATCGACCATGGCTTGAACATGGGCAATCGGCGTTTGCGGCGTGATGCCGTGTCCGAGGTTGAAAACCAGCGGCCCGTGTCCAAGCTCACGCAGGATGGTCGCCACGCCCTCGCGCAAGGCATCTCCGCCGGCCACCAACCGCATGGGGTCGAGATTGCCTTGCACGGCGCCGTCGCGCTGCAAGGCGGCTGCCTGGCTCATGGGAACGGTCCAGTCCAGCCCGAGCGCCGTCACCCCGGTTTTGGCTCGATAGGTCTCATAGAGCGTGCCTGCGCCCTTGGGAAAGCCGATGATCGGCGTATCGGGGAAGCGCGCGCGCACTTGGGCGACGATGCGGGCCACCGGCTGAACACACCAGCGCTCAAACGACGCCTGGTCGAGAACGCCCGACCAGGAATCGAAGATCTGCACGACATCCGCCCCTTGCTCGATCTGGCGGCAAAGATACTCGGCGGAGTAATCAGCGATCGTTTCGAGCAATTGCGCGAACAGATCGGGGTGGCGATACGAAAACAGCCGCGCCGGCGCCTGATCGGGTGTTCCGTGGCCGGCGATCATATAGGTGGCGATCGTCCAGGGCGCGCCGCAAAAGCCGATCAGCGTGGTTTCAGCCGGCAGCGTCGCACGCAAGCGCCGCACGGTTTCATAAACCGGCGCGAGATGATCGTGAAAGCGCGATCCGTCGAGGCCGGCGATCTCGTCCGGATCGATCGGCGTCATCAGCGGTCCGCGTCCTTCCTCGAAGCGCAGATCGCGACCCAGCGCATGCGGCACAACCAGGATATCGGAAAACAGGATGGAGGCATCGAAGCCGAAGCGACGGATCGGCTGCAGCGTGACTTCCACTGCGAAGTCGGGATTGTAGCAGAGATCGAGGAAGCTGCCTGCCTTCTGGCGCAACTCCCGATATTCCGGGAGATAGCGACCGGCTTGGCGCATCATCCAAAGGGGAGGCGGGACATTCGTCGCGCCTTTCAGCACCTCGACTACCACTCGTCGCGTCATCGTGGCGCTTCCATCCCGGCCATCCTTCTAAAGAAAAGATCTATTTAAAGAGTCTTTTGATTCTATGACTCTGTTTGTAACGGGAGTTCAACATTTCCCACAGACACCGCGTCGATGCGTCACTGTGCCTGAGCGTCCGGGAAAGAAAAGACAGACCTTTGTTGATTATGGGGAACGTCGCCAAAAAGTCTTGTATTCCAGGCGTTTACTGATTTCGCTCTTTCGAGACCGTTGGGTCAAGCGGAAGAACAAGCACCCCCCGTTCGCCTTTTCCCCAGGTGTCACGAAACCATTGCCCAATCGTCGTGAATTGTGGACAAGTTGCCCTTTATCCCGACACCTTTTCCACACCGCTTTCGCAACCCCGGCTTATCCACACAACCCCACAGGACCGGCAGAAGATTGTGAGCAAGCCACAAAGCTACTTCCATTTGCATCTGATTTCTGACGCGACCGGCGAGACTCTCCTCGCAGCGGGGCGTGCCGCCGCATCGCAATACAAGGATGCGCGCGCAATCGAGCACATCTATCCGCTGATCCGCACGCTGAAGCAGATCGACAAAGTGTTCGAGGAGATCGAGGCCGAACCCGGCATCATCCTTTACACGATGGTGGATCAGGAGCTTGCGGCGGTGATCGACGCGCGCTGTTCGGCCATGGGACTGCCTTACGTATCGGTGCTGGAACCGGTGCTCACCGTATTTCAGTCCTATTTGGGAACGCCGGCCGGACGTCGGGTGGGCGCGCAGCATGTGCTGGATGCCGATTATTTTAGGCGCATCGATGCACTCAACTTCACCATGGAACATGACGACGGCCAGTTGCCGGCCGACATGAATGAAGCCGACATCATTCTGATCGGGATTTCGCGCACGTCGAAAACCCCGACCAGCATTTATCTGGCCAATCGCGGCATCAAGACGGTGAACATCCCGATCGTGCTCGGCGTGCCCATGCCCGACAGTCTTGCGGCTGCAACCAAGCCCTTGATCGTGGGCCTGATCGCATCGGCGGAACGAATTTCCCAGGTGCGCGAAAATCGCATGCTTGGCGCGACAGCTGGGTTTGATGCTTCGAGCTACACCGATCGATCGCAGATTTCGGCGGAGCTCGGTTATGCCCGCCAGATCTGCACCCGTCATGGCTGGCCGATGATTGATGTCAGCCGCCGGTCCATTGAAGAAACCGCCGCAGCCATCGTGGCCTTGCGCGGCAAGAATCGGTAGCCGTTCATGACACCCATCATTCTTGCTTCCACCAGTCCGTTTCGCCTGAAAATGCTGCGCGATGCCGGTATCAGTGTTGAAGCTGTCGCACCCGGCATTGATGAACGCGCCGTGGATGCAACGCTGGAGGGCACTGGCGTGACCCCTGCGGACGTCGCGCAAATCCTTGCCGAAGCAAAAGCGGTTGCGGTGAGTGAAGCCTATCCCGATGCCATCGTGATTGGTGCCGATCAGACGCTGTCGCTGGAAGACCGTATCTTCCACAAGCCGGCCGACATGGAAGGCGCACGTCGCCATTTGCTGGCGCTGTCTGGCAAAACGCATGAGCTGAACAGCGCCGTTGTTCTTGCTCGCGCCGGGGTGCCGGTCTGGCGCGCGGTGGAGGTTGCGCGCATGACAATGCGCCAGCTCGAACCCGCTTTCATAGGCCGCCATCTCAGCCGGGTTGGCAATGCCGCCCTGCAAAGCGTGGGCGCTTACCAGGTCGAAGCCGAGGGCATTCAGCTGTTCGAGGCAATCGACGGCGATCTTTTCACCATTGTCGGCCTGCCCCTGCTGCCGCTTCTCCAGGCCCTGCGCGCCGAAGATGCGATCGATGGGTGAGCGCGGGCCGAAAGCTTTCGTCTGCGGCCACCCCATCGCGCACTCCCGCTCGCCGCTGATCCATAATCATTGGCTGAAGGCGCTGGGGATCAAAGGCTCTTACGAGCGCGTGGACGTTGCGCCGGAGGCGTTTTCGGACTTCATCGGCCAGGTGCGTTCTGGCGCATTCATCGGCGGCAATGTCACGATCCCGCATAAGGAATCGGCATGGCAGCTGGTGGACCGGCGCGACGAAGCGGCAAATGCGATCGGCGCGGTCAACACGCTGTGGATGGACGGCGCGGTTTTGTGCGGCGGCAACACGGACGCCTATGGGTTTGCGGCCAACATGGATGCGCAGGCGCCGGGCTGGGCGGACTGCAAGGCGGCAGTCGTGCTTGGCGCAGGCGGGGCCGCGCGCGCAATCATCCATGCGCTGAAACAACGCAGGATTGCGTCCATCCGCGTGGTCAATCGCACGACCTCCCGCGCCGAAGCCCTGGCTGATCATTTCGGCTCCGGCGTTTCTGCCCATGGTGAAGCGGAAGCAAGCGATTTTCTTAGCGAAGCCGGACTGGTGGTGAACACGACATCGCTGGGCATGAAGGGCACACCGGGACCGGCAATTGATCTCGCGCTTCTGCCTGATAACGCGGTTGTGTCCGATATCGTTTATGTACCGCTGCAAACATCTTTGCTTCAGCAGGCGCAACAGCGGGGATTGCGCACTGCGGGCGGGCTCGGCATGCTCCTGCATCAGGCCGTGCCCGGCTTTGAGCGCTGGTTCGGCGTGCGGCCGACCGTGGACCGCATGTTGCATGATCGCGTTGCACGCGATGTGGAAGGGGCTGCATGATCATCCTCGGCTTGACCGGCTCGATAGGCATGGGCAAATCCACCACGGCCGCGATGTTTCGCGAGCAAGGCGTGCCGGTTCATGATTCGGATGAAACGGTGCATCGCTTGTATGCCGGCGCCGCGGTTCCGCTGGTGGATGCAGCCTTTCCAGGCACGGTGATCGACGGCGTGGTCGACCGCACGAAGCTCGCAGCAGCGGTGCTCAACAACCCGCTCGAACTGAAGCGGCTCGAAAGCATTATCCATCCCCTCGTGCGCGCCGAGAGCGAAGCGTTCCTGCAGCGCAACCGGCAGGCCGGCACACCCGTAGTCGTCCTCGACATCCCCTTGCTGTTTGAAACCGGCGGCGAAGATCGCGTCGATGCGATCGTCGTGGTGAGTGCCGCGGCCGAGATTCAACAGGCGCGCGTCCTTGCCCGCTCCGGAATGACAGCAGACAAATTCGCGTCCATTCTTGCCAAGCAGATGCCTGATGCGGAAAAACGCCGTCGCGCCGATTACGTGATCGACACGGGGCAGGGGCTGGACCCGGCACGTGCCGCCGTGCAGGCGGTGCTCGATCAGATCAGGGGATCAAGCCAGCCCGGCTGACCGGCAGGGTTGTCACACCAAGCCTCACGCGTTTAAAATCAAGCCGTTCAAAACGGATCCGAATCGATGCGCGAAATCATCTTTGATACGGAAACCACGGGCCTCAACCACCGCGAGGACCGGGTGATCGAGATCGGCGGCATCGAGCTGGAAAACCGCTTTCCCACCGGCCGCAGCATCCATTTCTATATCAACCCGCAAGGGCGCGAGATCCACCCGGATGCCCAGGCCGTGCACGGGATCACGATCGAACATCTCGCCGACAAGCCGTGCTTCCACGAAATCTGCGAAGAGTTCATGGCTTTCACGGAAGGCGCGCGCCTTGTCGCTCACAATGCCACCTTCGACATCAATTTCATCAATGCCGAATTTGGCCGGCTGGGTCATTCGCCGGTGGAAACGATCCGCATCGTCGATACGCTGGCCATGGCCAAGCGCAAGCATCCGATGGGTCCAAACTCGCTGGATGCGCTGTGCCGCCGCTATGGCATCGACAACAGCCGCCGCACCAAGCACGGCGCGCTGCTCGATTCCGAGCTTCTGGCGGAAGTCTATATCGAGCTGATCGGCGGCAAGCAGGCCGCACTCGGGCTTGAAGTCGCCTTCTCCGGCCAGTCTGGCGGGGAAGAAACAACCATCATCATCGAAACCCTGCCGCGTCCGCGCGCGCTCAGCCCCCGGATCAGCGAAGCCGAACGCGCCGCCCATGCCGCCATGATCGTCAGCCTTGGCGAAAAGGCGATCTGGAACACGCTGCGTGGCGGTTGATCATCCCGCTTGGCTGCCCAAACGAAAAAAGCCCGCGTCATGCGCGGGCTTTTCATTTCAAACACTCAGCTCAGCTGACCTGAATTTTGCTTTTGGCCTGTTCCTCGGCCATTTTCTGCTGGAACATCTGGCCGAAATCGATCGGGTCGAGCATCAAGGGCGGGAAACCGCCGTTGCGGGTCGCATCCGCCAGGATCTGGCGCGCAAACGGGAACAACAGCCTCGGGCATTCGATGAACAGTAGCGGCAGCATGTGCTCCTGCGGAAAACCTTCGATGCGAAACACGCCGCCGTAAACCAGCTCGACGTTGAACAACACGTCCTTGTCGGCTCCGGCCTTGGCTGACAGCGTCAAGGTCACGTCATATTCCTTGTCGCCGATCGGATTGGCGCCAACATTGACGTTGATGCCGATATTCGGCGCCTGTTCACGGCCGCGCAGCGAACCCGGTGCGCCCGGGCTTTCGAAGGACAGGTCCTTCACATATTGCGCGAGGATGTTGAGCGATGGGTTTGGCGTGCTGCCGCCATTGGCAGCTGCGCCGCCTGGCATGGAGGGCTTGTCGGACATGAAATGGATCCCTGCTTCTTTCGAGCGCTCACCGGCACCCGCTTTCGACGTGCCCGTGGGCTAACATAATTGCCGTTTGGGTGACAAGCGCGGCAAACAAGCCGCTAGCGTTTGTCGCGATCGATCAGCGGATTGCCTTGTTCCGGTGTATCCGTGCGGTGAAAGTCACGGTCGTCGAGATCAACCACACCGCCACGTGCAGCCGGCTGCCTGCGAAACACGGTCGCCTTGTTCAAGATCGTGATGCGGCTCTTGATCAGGTTCCAGGCCGCATTGCGCACCGGCGGAAGAAACAAAAGCAGGCCGAGGACGTCCGTCACGAAGCCCGGCAACAGCAAAAGCGTGCCGGCAAGCAGGATCATGAACCCATGCAGGACCTGCCTGCCAGGCACGCGCCCGGCGGCCTGTTCCCCACGAATGCTGGTCAGCACGCCAAAACCTTGCACGCGCATCAGCACGATGCCGACAAAGCCGGACAAAAGAATGAGGCCCAGCGTCGGCAAAACGCCGATCGCGTCGCCAACCAGAATGAAACCGGCGATCTCCAGAAGGAGGTAACCGAGAAAAAGCAGCGGAAAGAGGGACAGGCGCAAGGGTGCGTCGACCTTTCGTGGAGTTAGGGACCATGCCCGGTTGGCATGCCTGCCTTTGAGATAGGGATGAAACGCGGCGATTTGAATGATGCCCCTGGGCATTCTATATGGAAAGGACGGTTCGGATGTGGGACAGCATTCAACGATCAACAGCGAACGCCCTCGAGGCTGCCGCGACGAACATGGGAGCCGACAGGCGTCAGCGATGGAATATTTCGATCTGGGCACGATCCTCTTCATCGTTGCAGCCGTGGTGATCTTCTATCAGCTCCGCAGCGTCCTTGGGCGCCGCACCGGGCGGGAGCGGCCACCGTTTGATCCTTACACGGCAGCGCGCAAGCGCGACGACGCTCCGGCGAAGTCTTCCGAAAACGTGGTGGCACTGCCCCGCAAGAACCGGCCGGCGGAACCGGCTGCCGATAACTATGCCGCAATCGACGCCGTGACGGCGCCCGGCAGCGAGGCAAACACCGGCCTGCGCGCGATCCGTGATGCGGACCCGGCCTTCGATGCCAAGGGTTTCGTGGACGGCGCGAAGATGGCCTATGAGATGATCGTCACCGCTTTCGCCGATGGCGACCGCAAGACGCTCAAGAATCTTCTTTCCAAAGACGTGTATGATGGCTTCGTTTCAGCCATTTCCGATCGCGAGAAGCGCAGCGAGAAGATTCAGTCGTCGTTCGTTGGCATCAACAAGGCCAGTGTCGTCGGCGCGGAAATGAAGGGTTCGGAAGGCCATGTCACCTTGCGCATCGTCAGCGAACTGATTTCCGCCACGCGCAATGAGGCCGGCGAGGTTATCGAGGGCGATCCGGAAGCGGTGGCCGAGGTCAAGGATGTCTGGACCTTTGCCCGCGACACCCGCTCGCGCGATCCAAACTGGAAACTGGTCGCGACCGAAGCCGAAGATTGATTGGCGCTGAGAACTTGATGCGCCATGGCGTCTTCCGCCCATCTCACACGCACGAGCTTTGCCGATCTTGATGGTTGGGCGGTGGACAGTGTCGCGCCGGCTTTAACGGCGTTTCGTCGCTCCGCTGCCTTTGCGAAGGAAAAACCCTATCGCACGGGCAGCTTGGGCATCAGCCCCCTCGATTTCGCGGAAGCCTATCAGGCAGCCCTGGCGCTGAACACAGCGGATGAGGGACAGGCGCGAAACCTCTTCGAAACGCATTTCGTGCCGTTTCTCCTTCGCCCGTCGGACTGGGAAATGGGCTTCGTAACCGGTTTCTATGAACCCGTCGTTCAAGCCTCACCGGAACGGACGGAGCGTTTTCGCTTCCCCTTGCTGCGCCGCCCGCACGATCTCCTGGACATCGACGACAGCAATCGTCCTGATGAGTTCGATCCGTCCGTCGCGTTCGGCCGTCAAACCAACGATGGCATTGTCCCTTATTTCGACCGCGCGGCGATTGACGGCGGCGCGCTGGACGGGCGGGGCCTCGAACTGGCCTGGCTCGCCGATCCCGTCGACCTGTTTTTTGTTCATGTGCAGGGCGCCGCACGGCTTGCCATGCCCGGTGGCGACATGCGGCGGGTAACCTACGCCGCCAAATCCGGCCATCCCTTCACCGGGCCGGGCGGCGTGCTGGCCAATCTCGGCGAAATCGCGCGCGGCGATGTCACGATGCAAGCGATCCGCGCCTGGTTCAAAGCCCATCCCGATCGCATCGCCGAGATCCTGCACCAGAACCGCTCCTTCATCTTTTTCCGCGAGGCTCCGGTCGCCGACCCTGAGCTTGGGCCGGTGGCAGCCGCCAAGGTGCCGTTGACACCAGGCCGGTCCCTGGCCGTCGACCGTTTGATCCACACATTTGGCACGCCGTTTTTCGTCGCGGCATCGACACTGAGTGCTGTCGACAACCGGCTCTTCGCAAGGCTGATGATTGCCCAGGACACCGGGTCGGCGATTGTCGGACCAGCGCGCGGCGACCTTTTCATCGGCTCCGGCGATGCGGCAGGCGAGGTTGCGGGGGTGATCAAGCATCCCGCGCGCTTCACCATCCTCGTGCCCAAGCCTGCCGCGGAGCGGTTTGGCTCATGAAGCGCGCGAAGGGATTGACGGAAGAAGACCGTATTCTCTGGCACACTGTGGCTTCCACCACGACGCCGTTGAAGGGCAAGGCGCTGCCGTTGGAATCGACGCCGATCAAGGACGCGCAGCCTATCGAGACCAAGGCCACCGCAGCACAGCGCTTTGCAGCCGATCTTGAGAGCGCACCCGAAGTGAAGCGCCCGGCCGTGACCATGACCGCGCCACGCCAAACGATTGACCGGCCGACACGCGACAAGATCGCCAAGGGCAGGGTCGTCATCGACGGCAAGATCGACCTTCACGGCCTGACCCAGAGCGAAGCGCATTCCATGCTGCTTGGCTTCCTGCATCAGGCCTATGCGCATGATCGCCGCCATGTGCTGGTGGTCACGGGCAAGGGCGCGTCGTTCGGCAGCGAGGGCGTGCTGAAGCGCGCGGTGCCTGCCTGGTTCGCCACGCCGCCGTTTCGCGCGCTGGTCGGCGGTTATCATGATGCGGCGCGCCACCATGGTGGGTCGGGCGCGCTTTATGTGCGGCTGCGCCGGCGAAGCGCGTAATCTGTTCAGCGCATCAGCGGGCTAAAACAGCGCCTCGAGATCGGCGATACGGTCGTTGACCAGCCAGCCATAATAATTCTCTTCCGGCAGGCGCTCGGCTTCGCCGCGCGATCGGCGCTCCGCGTTGTCGGCCTTGAGTGCAGCCGCGCGCGCTTCCGGCGAACCGACATTGTACAGCGTCGCGGTGACGCCGGGATTCTGGGAAATGTCAAAACCGGCGATGCTCCGATACGCATCGATGGACGTCTTCAACGTCGCGGCGACGTAAGGCAGCGTTGCGTCCGGATCCATGATCGTTTCGTAGACCTTGGTCGGCTGTGACGCATCCAGCTTCGGCAGACCGGACACGCGATGAACGAGATCGCTCATCTGCAGCGCGGTCAGCGGGTTAAGCTGGCCGAGCCCAAAGGTCTGTCCGGCATAAAGCGGCTGAAAGAAAACGGCTCCGAATCGATTGCGCGGAAAGCTCGTTCCATCCACCACCTTGCCGGCGAACTGCGTATTCCAGATCCGCTCACGGCAGGCCCAAAGATCATAACTGTCCGTCATGCCCTGGCATGCCGCAAACTGCGGCCGCTGCACGAAATGGTCGACCGACTCGCCGCTATATTCAAAAGACAGGCTGGAGCCGAGATAGGACGTGGCTTTCACATAGTAGGTTTGCAGCCGGTCATAGGCATCCACATTGTAGGTGTGCTCGCCAACAATCGCGCCGGCAATGTGGATCGGGTCGATGCCATAAGCGCGCGCGGCCTGAACGATCTTCTGGCGCAGCGCCTTGTCCGTCTGCAGTAGCTTCAGCACCTTGCGGTACTTGTTCTCATATGTAGTGCTGAGCGCTGCCGTGCGTCGAGCGGAACCACCGGGCACGCCAGGCTGTTCCGCATTGCGATTGCCGGCCGGCACCTGCGTCAAGGCAAAGGCCGGGGCGGCGATGAGAAGGCTGAGCACAACGATGCAGAACCTGCGCATGGGCATGCTCGTCTTTCGCGATAAGACCTGACAATCGGCGAGCCTTGCCTGAGGCGCGCGCAAAAAGAAAGAGACCGGGAGAGACCCGGCCGCTTTCGCGTTAAAGAATGAAGCGCGACAAATCTGTGTTCTTGGCGAGATCGCCGACATGCTTCTTCACGTATTCCGCGTCGATGGTCAGCGACGTGCCACCCTGATCCGGTGCGGTAAAGGAGATCTCGTCCAGCACCCGCTCCATCACCGTCGACAGCCGTCGCGCGCCGATATTCTCGACATTGGCGTTGAGATCGACCGCAATGCCGGCGAGCTGGTCGATCGCATCGTCGGTGAAGTCGAGCGTGACACCTTCCGTGTTCATCAGGGCGATATACTGCTTGATGAGGCTGGCTTCGGTTTCCGTGAGGATACGGCGGAAATCGTCCTTTTCCAGCGCGCGGAGTTCGACGCGGATCGGCAAACGGCCCTGTAGCTCCGGCAGCAGGTCTGAGGGCTTGGCCACATGGAACGCGCCGGACGCGATAAACAGGATGTGGTCGGTCTTCACCGGTCCATACTTGGTCGCAACCGTGGTGCCTTCCACAAGCGGCAGCAGATCACGCTGTACGCCTTCGCGCGACGGTCCCGTGCGGCTGTCGCTGCCGGCCACCTTGTCGATTTCATCCAGAAAAACAATGCCGTCATTCTGGGTGGACTCGATGGCGCGCTGGGTGACTTCCTCCTGATCGAGCAGCTTGTCGCTCTCGTCATTGATCAGGAAATCGAAGCTTTCCTTGACCGTGGTGCGCCGCGTCTTGGTGCGACCGGCGCCCATCTTCGACATCAGATCGTTGATGTTGAGAACGCCGATATTGGGCATGCCCGGAACCTCGAAGCCGCCCGGCGCGCCGCTGTCGGCCACCTCGATCTCGATCTCCTTGTCGTCCATTTCGCCGTCGCGCAGCTTCTTGCGGAAGCTGTCGCGCGTCGCCGGGCTGGCGGTCTTGCCGACGAGCGCTTCCAGCACGCGTTCTTCGGCGTTCATATGAGCACGCGCCCTGACGTTTTCGCGCATTTTTTCGCGCGTCAGGCCGATCGCGACTTCAACGAGGTCGCGGATGATCTGCTCGACATCGCGGCCGACATAGCCGACTTCGGTGAATTTGGTGGCTTCGACCTTGATGAAAGGCGCACCGGCGAGCTTCGCCAGACGACGGGAAATCTCGGTCTTGCCGACGCCGGTGGGTCCGATCATCAGGATGTTTTTCGGCATCACCTCTTCGCGCATCGAGCCTTCCAGCTGCTGACGGCGCCAGCGGTTGCGCAAGGCAATGGCCACGGCGCGCTTGGCGTCCTTCTGGCCGATGATGAAGCGGTCGAGTTCGGAAACGATCTCGCGGGGGGAAAAATTCGTCATGGGGTCGCAATTCCAGCTTGCCACTCGCGGATCGCTTCGAGCGGGTAAAGAAGCATGATCACGTTGAGGGTGAGGTTGTCTCGGATCACGAAGCCGACGCCGAACTCGAAAAGGAGGGCGAGGGCTACGATCAGCCATATAGGGAGTCGCGCGGCCATCACAAAGCCCAGCGCCATGAACAGCGTATCCATCACCGAGTTGATGATGGCGTCGCCATCATACTCCAGGGAAATGGTGCCTTCGCGGTAGCGGTTGATCACCCAATCGGTGTTTTCCAAGATCTCCCATGTCACTTCCAGGCCGGTGGCCAGCGCCAGCCTTGTGCCGAGCGACGCGCGCGGAAACAGGAAGCGCATCAGGGCGTAAAACAGGAAGCCGTGGATGATGTGGGAGAAGGTGTACCAGTCCGACAGGTGCTGCGAGTTCTCCGAACTGTTCACCTGCCCATACCACAGCTTCACATACCCGCATTCGCAGATCGGATTGCGGCCCATAAAGTGAAGCGTGATCGCCTGGATGACGATCAGGCCGAGAACCAGCAGCGCACCGGTTTTCCAGGCGGAACGGGGCACGGGTGTTGCAGCGTCGGTGGTCATCGTGGCTCCGTGGCCGAAGAGGTCAGGCTGCCGTCAGGGCATGCATCAGCCCGTCTCGTCGCCATCCCTGGCATTGTCGTTGGCTGGGGAAAGCCGCGCCATGAGCACCACCGCACCTTCGAGGGAGGTGCGGCGGGCGATCTCATGAAAACCCGCTTTGGTTGATGCCCGGATCGCCCTGGTATTTTCGGGATGCGGATCAACGATCAACTGCGGCGCGCCTTCTTCAAACAGCTGTTCGCAGAGCTGCTGCAGGATGGCCGTGCCATGACCCTGACCAAGCAGAGCCGGATCGCCGATGGTCAGATCGAGACCGAGCGTGCCGAACGGCTGGTCCTGATAGGGGTGGTCGTCTTCGAGATGCGGGTCGTAGATCTCGAGATAAGCGATCGGCGTGCCGTCGAGATCGACAATGAGCGGCTCGGTGTCGACACCTTCAGCGGCCTCGATGATTTCCTCCAGCGAGCCCAGCACATCGTCGCCCCACCACTCCAAGGCGTGCGGCTGACGCAGCCAGCCTTCCAGAAGCGGCAGGTCATCCGGCGTGACGGGGCGGAGGTCGTAGGTGGTTTCGAGGTCAGTCAAGATCGACGCTCTCCAGGATGACGCTGCCGTTTGTATACACGCAGATTTCGGCGGCGATCTGCATGGCCTTGCGCGCGATCGCTTCGGCATCCTGATCCGTATCAAACAAAGCGCGCGCCGCGGCCAGCGCATAATTGCCGCCGGAGCCAATCGCCATCACGCCATGTTCGGGTTCCAGCACATCGCCGGTGCCGGTCAGCGCCAGCGAAACATTCTTGTCCGCCACCAGCATCATGGCTTCGAGCCGGCGCAGATAGCGGTCGGTGCGCCAGTCCTTGGCGAGTTCCACGCAAGCGCGCGTCAGCTGTTCGGGATATTGTTCAAGCTTAGCTTCCAGCCGCTCCAGCAGCGTAAAGGCGTCAGCGGTGGCGCCTGCGAAGCCCGCGATCACATTGCCCTTGCCAAGCCGGCGCACCTTCTTGGCATTGCCCTTCATGACGGTCTGACCAAGGCTGACCTGCCCGTCCCCGGCGATCACAACCTTGTTGTTCTTGCGCACGGTGACAATCGTCGTGCCGTGCATGATGATTTCGTTGCTCATGAGAAACTCCAGATTGGCGGTCTGCGCGGCTCTGCTCAGCAGCCACGCGAACCCCGTGAACTGCCGGCTATGTATGAAGGCGCGGCTGCATTTGCAAAGCCCGCTTCTGGTCACGGGGAAAGGCTGCTGTTATGCAGCGGGGCAGACAGACAAGCAGGACCGCAATCATGGCCCCGGCAGAGCGCAGCGCAAGCGTCGAACGCAAGACCAAGGAAACGGCAATCGCCGTATCGCTGAGCGTCGACGGCACCGGCCGGTTCGACATCGCCACCGGCGTCGGCTTCTTTGATCACATGCTGGAACAGCTGTCGCGCCATTCGTTGATCGACATGACGGTCAAGGCCGACGGCGATCTCCACATCGACGATCATCACACCGTCGAGGATGTCGGCATCGCGATCGGCCAGGCGCTCGACAAGGCGCTGGGCGACCGGCGCGGCATCACCCGCTATGCCTCGCTTGACCTCGCCATGGACGAAACACTGACCCGTGCGGCCGTGGATGTGTCCGGCCGTCCCTATCTCATCTGGAATGTGCGCTTCCCGTCCGAAAAGATCGGGAGCTTCGACACTGAACTATTGCGCGAGTTCTTCCACGCGCTGGCGCAAAATGCCGGGATCACCTTGCATATCACCAACCATTACGGCGCAAACAGCCACCACATCGCCGAAACCTGCTTCAAGGCGGTGGCGCGCGTGTTGCGGGCCGCCACCGAAGCCGATCCGCGTCAGGCCGGCGTAGTTCCGTCCACCAAGGGCTCGCTGAAAGGCTGAGATGTCCGTTTATGTCGTGATGGAGCCGGGCGACCTCGCACCGGATCTGGCCCAGGAAAAAGCCCTGCTTGTTCGCGACGGCTTTTCCTTTGGCGCCTTTTTGTTCCCGCCGCTTTGGCTGCTCACCCGCCGCTTGTGGCTGGAAGCCGCCGCCGCCGTTCTTTTTTTGCTGGCGGCTGGCGTCCTCGCAGCGTGGCTATCGGGCCATGAGGGACTCGCCCCCGTCCTGTCGATCCTGATCGGCCTGTATTTCGGCTTGGAAGGCTCCGCCCTGCAACTGGCTGCCTTGCGTCGGCGCGGCTTTCGCGATTGGGGTGTCGTGGAAGCCCGGGATCGCCGCGACGCCGAACTGCGCTACGCGGCTGAAGCCGACGATTACGACATCCGCATCGCCCATCCGCAGCCAGTCGTCACCTCGAGCCCGTCCCACACCCGTCAAACCTCCGCTGACGTCGGTTTGGTCAGCTACCCATGGGCACCCTGATGCGCGTCGCAATCATCGATTATGGCGCTGGCAATCTTCGCTCCGCCACCAATGCCTTCGAACGCGCCAGCCGCGAAAGCGGCGTCGGTGCCGAGATCATTCTGACCGATGACGCCGAAGTGGTCCGCGCCGCCGACCGCATCGTCCTGCCGGGCGTCGGCGCGTATGCCGATTGCCGCGCGGGGCTCAACGCCGTACCGGGCATGGTGGAAACCTTGCAGGATGTGGTGCTCAAAGGCGGCAAGCCGTTTCTCGGCGTGTGCGTCGGCATGCAGCTGATGGCCGAACACGGCCGCGAAAAAACAACCACTGATGGCCTTGGCTGGATCAAAGGCGATGTCGTCGAGATCACGCCGGACAATCCCGCGCTGAAGATCCCACAGATCGGTTGGAACACGATTCACGTGAAACAAAATCACCCGCTGCTGGCTGATATACCGACCGGCGAAAACGGATTGCACGCCTATTTCGTCCATTCCTACCACCTCGCAACGGCAGCAAGCGACCAGCTCGTCGCAACGACGGATTACGGCGGCTCGGTCACGGCGATGGTGGGGCGGGACAACATGGCCGGCGCGCAGTTCCATCCGGAAAAAAGCCAAACGCTTGGCCTGGCTCTTCTCGCCAACTTCCTGAGGTGGAAGCCATGATCCTGTTTCCCGCCATCGATCTGAAGGGCGGCCAATGCGTTCGCCTCAAGCTCGGCGAGATGGCCAGCGCAACGGTTTATAACGAGGACCCGGCAAACCAGGCGCGCGCCTTTCAGGACCAGGGCTTCGAATGGCTGCATGTGGTTGACCTCGACGGCGCCTTTGCCGGTGAAAGCCGCAATGGTGCCGCGGTCGAGGCAATCCTCGCCGCCACAACCCACCCGGTGCAACTCGGCGGCGGCATCCGCAACCTCCAGCAGATCGAAGCGTGGCTGGCCAAGGGTCTGGCGCGGGTGATCCTCGGCACGGTTGCCGTGCGCGATCCCGATCTGATCAGGCAGGCCTGCCGCCTTTTCCCCGGCAAGATCGCGGTCGGTATCGACGCCAAGGTCGGCCACGTCGCCGTGGAAGGTTGGGCGGAAGCCTCGTCGCTCGGCGTGGTCGAGCTCGCCAAGAAGTTCGAAGGCGCCGGCGTGGCAGCCATCATCTATACCGACATCGATCGCGACGGCGTGCTTGCCGGCATCAACTGGGATGCAACGATCGCCTTGGCCAAAGCCGTGTCGATCCCGGTGATCGCATCCGGCGGGCTGGCCTCGCTGGAAGATATCCACCGCATGACCGCCCCCGACGCCGCCAAGCTTGAAGGCGCGATTTCCGGTCGCGCGCTTTATGATGGCCGCATTGACCCGGCGGAAGCCCTGGCAATTCTGCGCCACGCCAAAGCCGCCTGAACTTCGGCTCTCCAGGACATGCAATGACCCTCAAAGCCCGCATCATCCCCTGCCTGGACGTCAAGGATGGCCGTGTCGTCAAAGGCATCAACTTCGTTGACCTGATTGACGCCGGCGATCCCGTGGAAGCCGCAAAGGCCTATGATGCGGCCGGCGCGGACGAGCTTTGCTTCCTGGATATCACCGCGTCTTCCGAAAACCGCGACACGATTTTCGACATCGTGGCGCGGACGGCCGAACATTGTTTCATGCCCTTGACGGTGGGCGGCGGGGTGCGCGCCGTGGCTGATATCCGCAAGCTCTTGCTGGCCGGCGCCGACAAAGTGTCCATCAACACGGCTGCCGTCAAAGATCCCGACTTCGTTGCCGCGGCGGCCGACAAGTTCGGCAATCAGTGCATCGTCGTGGCCATCGACGCCAAAAAGGTGTCGCAAGGCAATGAAACGGATCGCTGGGAAATCTTCACCCATGGCGGTCGCACGCCAACTGGCATCGACGCCGTCGAGTTCGCCCGCAAGGTGGTTGATCTCGGCGCAGGCGAAATCCTGCTCACCTCCATGGATCGTGATGGCACGAAAGCCGGCTATGATATTGCGCTCACTCGCGCGGTGGCCGATGCCGTGCGCGTGCCCGTTGTCGCGTCCGGCGGCGTCGGTACGCTCGAGCATCTCGTGGAAGGCATTCGCGACGGCCATGCTGGCGCGGTTCTCGCCGCCTCGATCTTTCATTTCGGCACCTATTCCATTGCCGAGGCCAAGGCCACCATGGCAAAAGCCGGATTGCCAATGCGCCTGGATGGGCTGGCTTTGTGAGGAAAGGCGGCAGGCAATGAGCTTCACGCTGGAGGATCTGGAAAAGATCGTTGCGTCCCGCGCCCGTTCGGGTGCGGCCGATTCCTGGACCGCCAAACTCTTCAACGCCGGCATGGAGCGTTCGGCCAAGAAGCTCGGCGAAGAAGCGGTGGAAACGGTCATCGCTGCCGTTTCAGCGGACAAGACAGCGCTCATCTCCGAAAGCGCGGATTTGCTTTACCATTGGCTGGTCGTCATGGCCGTTGCCGAAGTGCCGGTTGCCGATGTCATGGCCGAACTGGAACGGCGCACCGGACAATCCGGCCTTGCCGAAAAGGCCGCTCGGGGCGACCAATGAACGCAACCGTGCCGGAAAGCACCCTGAGTGACATCCGGTTGGCGGAACTTCTGTCGGAATCGGAGAAATATTCGCCTTACCGTTTTTTCTCGGCCGATGAATGGGCGCAATTTCGGGCCGACACGCCGCTCACGCTGGATGAAGACGAGGTCCAGCGGCTGCGGTCGCTGAACGATCCGATCGACCTCAACGAAGTCCGCCGCATTTATCTGTCCCTATCGCGCCTGCTTGCCGCCCATGTGGAAGCAAGCCAATTGCTGTACCGGCAGCGGCAGGCCTTTTTCAACGCCGACGGCACCGGCAAGACGCCCTATATCATCGGCCTCGCCGGGTCCGTGGCGGTTGGCAAATCCACCACCGCGCGCGTGTTGCAGGAACTGCTCGCGCGCTGGCCCTCGACGCCAAAGGTCGACCTCGTCACCACGGACGGGTTCCTGCTCCCCAACGCCGCCCTGCGCCGCGATAATCTGATGGACCGCAAGGGGTTTCCGGAAAGCTATGATCTCGGCGCGCTGTTGCGCTTTTTGTCCAGCATCAAGTCCGGCCAGCGCAATGTCCGCGCCCCTGTTTATTCTCACCTGACCTATGATGTGCGCCCGGACGCCTTTGTGGAGGTCGACCGACCCGACATCCTGATCTTCGAAGGCATCAACGTCCTGCAATCGAGAGACCTGCCGCGCGACGGCAAGGCCGTGCCTTTCGTGTCCGACTTCTTCGATTTTTCGATCTATATCGACGCCGACGAGCGGCTGATCCACCGCTGGTACATCAACCGCTTCATGCGCCTGCGCCAAACCGCCTTCACCGACCCGCATTCCTTCTTCCACAAATATGCGGAAGTCACGCAAGACACGGCGCTCACGATTGCCGAAAATCTCTGGCAAACGATCAACCTGCGCAACCTGCGCGACAACATTCTGCCGACTAGGCCAAGGGCTGACCTGATTTTGCGCAAAGGCGCCGATCACCTCATCGAAGAAGTGGCGCTGAGGAAGATTTAGGGCAGCCTTAAGAGCTTCGGTTTAGCCTTCACCACGTCGTGGACGTGGGCGGATATTCTTTATGCAGCATAAGCCGAACGACGGGGCAGCACTTGTTTCAAGGACGCAACAACCAAGTGGCCACGCCTGGTTGATTTTCAGTGCGATGATTGTGCTCGCAACGCCCTTTTGGCAGCAGAGATGGTGGCCGATCACCGACGTCAGCTGGCTGGTGACCGTTTGCGAAAGGATGCTGGCGGGCGAGCGCCTTTATATCGACGTTATCGAAGCCAATCCGCCTTTTTCAATCTGGCTTTACATGCCACCGGTCGCGCTCGCCCAGGCACTGCCGCTGACGGCCGAAACAGCGGTGTTCCTTTGGGTTCTGTTGCTGGTTGGCTTGGGCATCTCGCTGACAGCTTATCTGATCTTGAAGAGTGGCCTGCTCGCTCCTGTTCACCTCAAGCTGCTGTTTCCGGGCGTACTCACGTTGCTGTTGTTGTGGCCGGCAAACGCCTTTGGTGAACGCGAACATATGGCAACGGCCTTGTTCTTGCCGATGCTCGTACTTGCGGCCTGGCGCGCTTCCGACAGTGCGCACTCTAAACCGCCCGTCGCTCTGGCCATCGCCGTCGGGCTATGTGCCAGCTCGCTTCTGTTGGTGAAGCCGTACTACGCGATTACTCCTTTCGCGCTCTCGGTTTATCTTGTTTGGCGAAAGCAGGATCTACGTTTCCTTTTTACCACCGAGAACATCATGATCGGGCTGGTTTGCGTGGCGTACCTCATCAGTGTTTGGTACCTCCATCCTGAGTTCTTGAAGGTGATCTACCCGATCCTCCAGGACACCTATATCCAGCAGACCCGACACGGCCTTGTGCTGCTGGTGTATTTGCCCGCCTTTGCCTTGATCGCTTTGGCGATAAAGCTGCTTTTCACGAAAACGGTTGCTCCTCGACTGCTTGAGGTCCTGCTGATTGCAGCGGCGTCCGCGTGCCTGCCTCTGATCTATCAGGGCAAGGGCTGGTCCTACCACGCATATCCCGCGATTACGTTCGTCTTTATCGCTTTGATGCTTCTTGTTCTGACGCCCGTCAGGAGGCAGTCATTCTCACTGCAGCGGAGTTTGCTGCTGCTGATCGTCGCTCTTGGCGCTGTTTTCAGCTGGCGACCTTTTTATGCGACGGAACGCCCGCCGTCGGAACTGTTGCGTGAAATCGAAACGGCTCTGCCGAATGCGCGCCGTGTAGCAGTTCTTGGAACGGGTATTGCGACTGGCAACAACATAAACAGGCTCATCGGCGGTGAGTGGATTGGCCTTCATTGCAGCGACTGGCTCGGTGGAACGGCCATTTCGCTGGCCGATCAAGCGCGATCGGTCGGTGATGAGGCTGCTGCCGCGAAATACGATGCAATGGCTGCCGACTACCGTGATACAAAGCTCGGTGAACTCCTGTCAGCGCAACCCAACCTCGTCCTCGTGCAGCGCTTCGATCCTGTTTGGAGCCCATACTGGAAAGCGGATGAGGGCTTCCAGACGTTCCTGCAAAACTATCGAGTCATTGCCGAAACGGACATCGTTACTGCTTACGTCTTGAAGGATCAGGAGTAACCCCCGTCACCCGCCTCAGCGTCAGGTTGATCCGCCCACCATTCCTCAAAAGCGGGGACGTGTCGGGATAGATCCGGTCGACGCCGTGAAAGGCGAGGCGGCCTTCGCCGCCGAGCACCACGACATCGCCGCTGTTCAAGCGGAACGAGGCGGTGCGGTCCTCGCGCGCCGAACCGCCGATGCGAAACAGGCAACTGTCGCCAAGCGAAATCGACAGAACCGGCGCCGCTAGATTGGCTTCGTCGCGATCCTGGTGCAGGCCCATCTTGGCGTCGGCGGTGTAGAAATTCACCAGACACGCTTCCGGCGGGTGCGGATAACCGCTCAGCGCCTCCCAGATCCGCAGCAGCTTTTCCGGAATCGGCGGCCAAGGATCGCCCGTCACCGGATGATGCGGCTGGTAGCGATAGCCGCGCTCCTTGTCCGTCACCCAGCCGAGCGTTCCGCAATTGGTCATCCGCACGCTGAGCGGCTTGCCGGTGCGCGGCATCGCCGGCTGATACAATGACGCCTGCGCGACAACATCGCGGATCGCCTCCACCAGCGCTTCCTGTTCATCGCGCCCGAGATAGTTCGGAATATGGTGCACGCCTTCAGGCAAAACGAAAGGCATCAATCATCCCCGATGCGCCCGCGCATGCGCTTCACGGTTGAGCGCCCGGCTTTCGCCTTCAAGCGCCGTTCAACCGAGCCCTTGGTGGGCCGGGTTTTCTTGCGCGGCGGCGGTGGTGGTTCGGCCGCGCGTCCAAGCAAATCCACCAGCCGCTCCAGCGCATCGGCGCGGTTACGTTCCTGGGTGCGAAAGCGATTGGCTTCAATCAGGATCTCGCCGTCCTTGGTTCCGCGCTGCCCGGCCAAACGCATGGCGCGCGCTTGAACCTGATCCGGCAGATCGGAGCCGGCGAGATCGAAGCGCAGCTGCACCGCGGTTGCGACCTTGTTGACGTTCTGCCCGCCCGGTCCACTGGCGCGAATAAACACCTCCGACAACGTGTCCGGAGAAATGCTCAAACCATGGCCGATGGAGATACGATCGTCGCTCATGGCGGAGAAATGCCGCGCATGGGCCAAAAAGAAAAGGCCCGGTCGTGCCGGGCCTGATCAAACACGTTTGGAGCCTCTCAGCTCGCCATCGCCGCCACGCGCGGCGCAGCCTCGCGAACGGCTTGGTCGACATGGTCCTCGAACTTGGCGAAGTTGTCCACGAACATGGAAACCAGCCGCTGCGATTGCCGGTCGTAAGCAGCCTTGTCCGCCCAGGTCGAGCGCGGATCGAGGATCGCGCTTTCGACGCCGGGCACCGCAACCGGCACCGCGAAGCCGAAATTGGCGTCGCTGCGGAACTCGGCATTGTGCAGCGAACCGTCGAGGGCGGCCGACAACAGCGCGCGCGTGGCCTTGATCGGCATGCGCTTGCCCGTGCCGAAAGCCCCGCCCGTCCAGCCGGTGTT
>Ga0210040_10003505_pt1 | contig 21177 bp, 24 predicted proteins | sample CryGeyCG12114_NA_FD_185462 | JGI IMG/M metagenome (GOLD analysis project Ga0210040, IMG submission 185462) | Groundwater microbial communities from aquifer - Crystal Geyser CG19_WC_8/21/14_NA (SPAdes) (version 2) | ecosystem: Environmental > Aquatic > Deep subsurface > Groundwater | place: USA... | reverse complement strand
TGAAGCGCGGCGCGTTCCATTCGCTTGTCGATCTCCAAGCCGCCATCAACCGCTTCGTCGCCGAACACAACGCCGCCGACCCAAAGCCCTTCCGCTGGACCGCCGACCCCGACAAGATCATCGCCGCCGTCAGACGTGGGCACCAAGCGTTAGAATCGGACCATTAGGAGCACACCGGCAAGCCGAGTTCTCGCTGCGTCTATACGATGTCCGCGCGGCCGGCAGTCTGTTGAACTACGGATTGTTAACCGCCCGCAGCTATGCGCCACTTGGCGAAAGAGGAGCGCTTGCTCGTGCGGATTGCGAAAATCGGCCCCCTGGAAAACGAGCGGATTGCCGCGCTCGAGGAATATGATGCGCTGGATGCGCAGCTCGATGCGCGTGCCGAGCTGGGGCTCAAGGAAATCACCAATCTCGCCGCCCGGCTGTTCAACGTCCCGATAGCGCTCATCACCTTGGTGGATCGGACGCGACAGACGTTCGTCGCGGCCACCGGCACAGACATATGCGGCACGGATCGCGACGTGTCATTCTGCTCGCACGCCATCGCGATCGACGACCTTCTGATCGTGCCCGATGCCACCCTCGATCCCCGCTTTGCAGGCAATCCGCTTGTCACCGGCGAGATCGGTATTCGCTTTTATGCAGGAGCCCCTCTGCGGTCGCCGTCGGGGCACGTCATGGGCACCCTGTGCTTGCTCGACAGGCGGCCGAGGACCGGCCTATCAGCGCAACAGCGTCGGGATCTGAACAGCCTTGCGGTCCTGGCGCTCGAAAAGCTGGAGAAGCGCCGCTTGCAGGTTGCACGCGATGCGGGGCTGTTTCGCTTCCAGAACATCGCCGCAACGTCGCCGGACGCGATCGTGTGTGCGGACCAGCGCGGCAAGATCACCTTCTGGAACGCCACGGCAGAGCGATTGTTCGGTTTTTCCGCCGAAGAAGCGATCGGAGCCGATCTCGACATCATCGTTCCGCAGCAGCTGCGCGGAGGGCACGATGGCGGCCTTGAGCGTGTCGTCGCTGGCGGCGAGCCTCGGTTGGTGGGCAAGACGATCGAAGTCGATGCCCTACATAAGGATGGGCACCACTTCCCCGTCGAGCTGTCGCTGTCGATGTGGCTCGAGGGCGGAGCGGCAAGTTTCGGCGCGATCATGCGCGACCTGACCGAGCGGCGCACCAACGAAGACCGGTTGTTCTACCTGGCTCATCACGACACCCTGACCGAACTGCCCAATCGTGCCGTTCTGTTCGAGCGCATCGGCAATGCCATCGCCCGCCAGCAGCCTGTGCATCTGCTGCTTGCCGATCTGGACGGCTTCAAGCGAGTCAACGATACCTTGGGCCATCGTGGCGGCGACATGCTTCTCACGCAGGTCGCCCGCCGATTGCTGCACGGCGTGGACAACACCGCCACGGTCGCTCGCCTGGGAGGCGACGAATTCGCCATCCTGATCCCCGGCGACGTGGGTGCCGACGAGATTGATCAGGTGGGCGACTGCATTATCGCCGCGCTCGCCACACCCTTCCAGATCCAGGAGCGCAGCGTCCCGATCGGAGTGAGCGTCGGCATCGCCTCCTATCCGGCACATGGCGGTACGGTGGAGGAACTCGTCTCCAATGCAGACCTGGCCATGTACCAGGCCAAGCGCGAGGGCCGGCGCTGCCGGCGCACGTTCACCAGCCGGCTGCGCGAGGAGATGCTGAAGCGGCGCGCCTATGAGGATGAACTGCGCCGGGCGCTCGATCGTAACGAGTTCGAGCTCTTCTACCAACCGCAGGTGAGCCTCCACGGTGGACGGATCACAGGCGCCGAGGCGCTGATTCGCTGGCGTCATCCCACACGCGGGTTGATCGGCCCCGGCGCGTTTGTGGAGGCCGTGGAGGAGGCGCTGCTCGCTGCCGAACTGGGCACCTGGGCCATGGAAATCGCCTGCGCCCAGGCGGTCGCATGGCGTCGGCGATTCCCGAGCTTCCGCATGGGCGTGAACCTGTTCGAAGCGCAGTTCGCCGATGGCTCGCTGGTCGCGCAGGTCCGCTCGATCCTCCATCGCACCGGCCTGCCGCCTTCTGCCTTGGAACTCGAAGTCACCGAGAACACGATCCTGCGGCATGACGGAACGATGCTCGAAGCGCTCGAGGCGCTGCATGCCGAAGGGGTCGGGGTGGCATTCGACGATTTCGGCACGGGCTATGCCTCGCTCAGCATGCTCAAAGCCTATCCCCTCAGCCGATTGAAGATCGACCGTAGCTTCGTGACCTGCGCAGGTGTCGATCGGGCGGATGCACTGATCGTGGAAGCGTTGGCCGCGCTGGGCCGGGGCCTGGGAATCGACGTGATCGCCGAAGGGATCGAAACGCAGGCGCAGTGCGACTTCGTACGCGCCGCGGGCTGCCACAGCGGCCAGGGCTTTCTGTTCGGTCGCCCCATGCCGGCCAGCGCCTTCGAACAGTGGGCGGCCGAGCGCGACCAACCGATGCGTCTTCAGGCGGCCGGATAAGGCATGTTCGTTCGCTGAGTTCCTGGATCTACGCCATCAGCGGCCTTGGCATGGCCGCTGATGCTTGGCGCCCTCGTCCTCTTAGCACTGTTCGTACGCGGCACGCCTATTGGTGGGTCGAGCATACACGGGATGTCATCGTCGATCTGCCCTGCTCCAGGCCAGCCTGGAAGCAATGGGATCGAGCCTGCGCGCCTATCTCCTGTCGGGTTATCCGGACTATCTGGGTCGCCTCGGCCAGGAGCTCGCCCGGACAGCCGAACTTCGGGAATCTATTCCAGGGTTGGTGAGCGATAATCCGTTGCAGGTGCCCCGGGCGTTGCATCTGCGCGATCTCGCAATCGCGAAGGCTCGGCTCATGCAGGCCGCCGCCGACCAGGCAGGCCGTGGAGGCAATATCGACCCGGCCGGGCGCGAGCGCGCGACGGCGATGGCGGCTGAACTGTCCCGCACCGTCGAACTGATGAGCGGAGAAGAACGCCGGCTGCTCGTGCAGCGGTCGGCCGCCGCCGAGCGCCTGGCCGATGACACGCGCGTTCTCATGATCGTCGGCTGTCCCATCCTGATGCTCCTGATCGGGTTTCCGGATGCCTGGTGCCCAACAGCATTGCCGTACCGGTTGCCGGGGTGCTCGACGTCGTGACCCGCTTCGGCGGCGGTTTAACAGGCTGCCGAAAAAGGCCTGGCGCGGACGGCTGGAGATGATTCATCGCGTATAGAGCGATGAGGGCGATTGGATGCGGGGCGGCGACGGGCGATCGGGAGAGTTGTTCTCGTACGTCGATCTGGAGCGACGAATGCCGGCGGGTCACCCGCTGGGGGCGGTCCGCGAGATGGTGAACGCGGCACTGGTGGGGATCGGCCCCGACCTGGAGGCGGTCTACTCGCGGGTCGGGCGGCCATCGATCGCACCGGAGAAGCTGCCGCCCGCGCTGCTCTTGCAGCTGTTCCACGGCATCCGCTCGGAACGGTGTCGAGGGCCGCACGGCATCATCTGCCGCTTTAAGAGCGGCACTGCTGGTAGTGGCAGAGCGCTGACTGGTGGCGCGTGTTACAAGATCGGACTGTGCTGCCGAGCATGAGGTTGTGCCACACGGGGCCTGAGCCAGGACCAACTCCGGCTCTGGGTGAGCAGGATCTGCGCAGCCTCGTAGAGCATCGTGCGCAGCATGGTGTCGCCGGACTTGGAGATGCCGCATCATAGTCGATCTCGCCCGACTGGTGGCGCCGGGGCGTGAGCCCGACATGCGCGCCGACTGCTCTCGAATGGACGAAACGCTGCGGCTGATCGACGGTCGCGCGGTAGGTCAACGCCACGACGGCACCGACGTCTGGCGCCGTCATGAGCCGCCGGCAGACGGGATCGTGCCGCACGACATCGAGCAGCATTTTGTGCAGCCTGGTGAACTCCTGGCGCATGACGCGGCGGATCGTCAGCAGCGGCTCGACAATGGCGGCCAGCCTGGGCAATCCTTCGACCAATTCGCGGATGCGCGCTTCAAACCCGGCCTTGCCGACCACCCCGACCTTCAGGCCGAAGTTCCGCAAGGTGCCGCGCAGATCGGCATCGACATCGAGCATCTTGCGCTGGACCAGCTTGCGGGGCGTCAGCAGCATCCGCTTCTCCTGGCTTGCCAGCGTCTTGACGTGCACTGGCTTGAACAGGCCAACGCGCATCATCTGGGCAATGCCTCGCGCGTCATGCCGGTCGGACCTGTTGCGCTTTCAGCAGCGACTTCATGTGCCGGGTCTCGACGCAGATCACGGGCAGACCGGCCTCGGCCATGCCGTTGACCAGCCACTGCGAGAGTGGCCCGGCCTCGATCCCAATGCGCCCATAATCCTCGCTGATCGACGTCAGCAACGTCACGATATCGTCCGGCTCCGATGGCACCTTTTGCTCGCACAGCACCTTGCCAGCCTCATCGACGACGCACACCGCCGTCTCCTTCACCGACACGTCCAGTCCCACGAAATACGCCATCGCCGCCGCTCCTTCCTCGATGCCGAGGTCAGATGCGACCTCGCCAGCATCGTACTTGAAGGGGCTGCAGCTCCCGATCCAAGACCGCGCAGCAACCGAAGAGGCCTGTGAGAGTCGCTGCTCTACATGCGTCGCAGCGTGATCCGCGTGATCTCGGAAGGGACGCCGAGCCTGAGCGCGAAGCCCGGCCACAGCCCAGTGCCGTTGCTGACGTAGAGGGTCATGCCGCCGAGCTTGTAGCGACCCGATACGAACCCCGCATTGCCGCGCGCGACGAGTCGGTCCAGGCCGATGATCATGCCGCCGTGCGTGTGTCCCGACAGCTGGAGCGCGACACCGCGCGCCGCAGCGGTGCGTGCCTGGCGCGGCTGGTGGTCGAGCAGGACGACCGGCACTTCGGCGGGAGCGCCTCTGAGGGCGAGGCCGAGGTCGGGTGCGGCCTCGCCCACGCTCGGCGCCGACAGGTCAGTGACACCGGCGACCACCAGTCGCGCACCGCCGCGCTCGACCACCGCATGCGCGTTCGGCAGCATGCGAAAGCCCATGCCCGACAGGTGCCGCATCCAGGCGCGGTAGTCGAAGAAGTACTCGTGATTGCCCGGGATTGCGTAGACGCCGTCCGGTGCCCGCAAGTGCCGGAGCGGCTCCACATCCGCGCGGCGCATCTGGACCGAGCCGTCGATGAAGTCGCCGGTTACGACGATCAGGTCGGCGCCGGCCGCATTGGAGCGATCGACGACGGCCTGTGCCCACCTCGCGGTAAAAAGACGGCTGACGTGGAGGTCGGTGAGTTGGACGATGCGGTAGCCGTCGAAGGACGCCGGAAGGTCGCGGATCGCGATCGTCACGTCGTTGACCGGCGGTACGCGGAGCGCGTTGGCGACACCGGCCGCTGCGAGCAGCGCCGCCAGCAGCGCCGCGGCATAGCGAAGCCCGTCGGGCTCTCGGACCACCTCGCGCCGGACGAGCATCGTTAGCAGGGCGCCGGCGTCGAGCACCACCTGAAGGACCGCGAGCAGGAGCAGCGCGCCAAAGCCCCAGTTGAACAGGATCACCACTGACCGCGGGAACTCGGGAGCGAACACCGAGCCCGAGGAGAGCCGGCTCCACAGGTGGAACTGCGAGGCGCCGAGCATCAGGAGCGCGGCCGGGATCTTGGCCCAGAGCGGCAGCGGAAGCGGCCACAGCCAGCGGACCAGGACGACCAGCGTCGGGACGGCGAAGACGAGATTGAAGATGATCCAGGCTCCAGGTGCGCGCGCGATGTCGCCTGTAAACGCGAGGTGTACGCCGCGAGTGCCCGCCGCGGGAGACAGAACCGCCCGGGCGGGCTCGCGCAATCACGCTTTGGCGGACGCTTCCGCGACGTTGCCGCGGCCATCGCACGACGCTCGGAAGAACGCGACGCGGCTGCTAGGTTTCCATGACCGCCTCCACTCCCCATCTCCAGCGTCATGCATGAAGACCTTAACCGCCTTGGCCTGATCGAGGAGGACGAGATCGTCCTTGATGATGCCGCCCTCACGCTGGCGCTACTCGACCATCCCGGGACCGACCTCGCCTCCTACCATGACCTGCTCAACGCGATGGAAACGCGACTGGACCTGGTCGGCGGCGACGCAGAGACGCCAGCCGAGCGCGCCGAGGCCTTGGCTGCGGTGCTCGCCGGCGAGTTCGGCTTCGCAGGCGATGCCGAGACTTACGACGACCCTGCCAATGCCGACCTCATCAGCGTCTTGGACCGTCGTCGCGGGCTGCCGGTGAGCCTGTCGATTCTTTGGGTCGCGATCGCGCGTCGGCTCGGCTGGAATGCCGACGTGCTCGATGTCCCGGGTCACGTCCTGGTAGTGATTGGCGCGGAGGCGGCGCCGGTGATCGTCGATCCGTTCGCAGGGGGCGTGCGCGTCGGTGCCGAGGGGCTCGCCGCGCTCGTCGAGGCGTTCGCCGGCACCCGCCCGGCGGTGACGCACGTCGCGGCGATGCCGAACCGCGCCGTGCTCGTCCGTCTTCTCCAGAACCAGGCATCGCGCGCCGAGCAGACGGGCAAGGGGCGCCGTGCGCTCGAACTGTACGTTCGCATGACGACGATGGCGCCGGCCTACCCACACGCATGGTGGGAGCGCGCCCGGCTCGAACTCGTGGATCATGAGGTCGCCGCTGCGCGTGGGAGCCTCGGTGCCATGCTGGAGATCACGCGTGACCCAGAGCTGCGCCGCCGCGTCACGAAGACGCTCGACGCGCTGCCGGCTGATTGACGCGGCGGGTCGTGAACGAACGACGAGCCTTAAAAAAGTGGCGGGCGCCGCTGAACGGCCGATTATGGGTCACCGTTGCCACCGGACCTGTCAGGTGACAGACGGCCGGATACCTGCACTTGGTTCATTATCTAACCAGATGCGACAGTAGATGTCGCGACCAGTTATGGATCTGAGCAGACGGTTGGAGCTTGCAGTAGGCGCGGGCATTCCAGTATCGCGCGTGATCGGAGGAACAGGTACATGCTCAGGTGCTTCGTCTTCGGTGCGCCCTTCGGCTGACAACTTGATCTCGAAATCGATCATGTTCCGAACAGATTATCGGAGTGCTTCATCGTGCAAGTAAGCTTGAGACTCGTAAAGCGGAGATGTTGTTGCGCGGCTTTGCCGCTTCTGCTGTTCGCATGGAGCGGTTTGGCAGCGGCCGATCCGAGCCGAATAGACCATTCGGAGAAGATAGGGATCGGCACCTGGCCGGTCGGATCCGGTGAGCAGATGCTCAGCGACGTCGAGGATCTTGGCGCCGGATGGTTTTACACTTGGCAGCCCGCCAGCACGACCGGATCGCCAACATTCGTCCCGATGATCTGGGGCGCGGCGGACGCTGAACGCCTCCACGAGCATGACCTTGACGATGCGACGATCCTGCTGACCTTCAACGAGCCAGATTTGACTGATCAGGCGAATCTGCCGGTCGAAGAAGTGCTGAGGTTCTGGCCTGGCCTCATGGATACAGGAGCCCGCCTGGGATCGCCGGCCACAACAAAACCCGGAACGCTCGGCTCCGGGAGTTGGCTTGCACGCTTTATGGCGGAGGCCGAAAAGCGCAGCTACCGGATCGATTTCGTGGCGGTACACTACTATTCCGATCAGGCGGACGTCTGCCGTTTCCGGGACTTCCTCATTGCTGTTCACCAAGCCTATGATCGCCCCGTCTGGGTGACGGAGTGGGCACTGGCGGATTGGCAAAACCCGGGCAGGTTCAACGCAAATGAACAGAGTGCGTTTCTCGCTTCAGCTGCGCACATGATGGATGACCTTCCGTTCGTTGAACGCCACGCTTGGTTTGGCGCCTATGAGGGACTTGGGAACGTCTATCAGAACTCGGGACTTTTGTCGGACGCCGGCCCGACGGCAGTCGGCCGAGCATTTCGGAGCCTCACACGCGGCGACAGCGAAAGCCGGGAGACTGTAAGCGGCGAGATGGGATGCGGCATAGGCGCGCCGGCCTCCCGCAAAGCGAATTAGGCGCGATCGTCCCTCCACGGATAGCGAGCGAGCAGCCACACAACCTCTCGGTTCAGCACTATACCTCGGCCCAGCGGCCCGGCGCACTTTTTTCCTTGCGATGCATCAAAAAGCCGAGCGAGGAGATCGCGGGCCAAGCTGCTGGTGTTTGGGCCCCATTCGATGCCAGGAACCTTCATCCCCTCGTGCGACCGGTATGAATGGACAGCCGAAGTTGGGGAGTCGAACTTGAGTCGCCAGTGACCGCATCTGGGTCAATCTCGCGAAACTCAGTTTATTCGCGCGCTGATCGAGTCAGCGGCGATGCAGGCGCATGCGCCGAGCAGGTTTGACGCCGAGCACCTCGTCCCACGCCGCCGCGTCGGCGAACACGTCGCCGCCCGAGCCGATGACGGCGTTGTTCATCAGTACCGACACAGGGCCGTGGCGCTCCGCCACCGTCCCCGCCAGCTCGGTCATTGCCCCGCGATCCGCGGCATCGGCCGGCAGCGCGGTCGCACCGCGGATCGAAGCGGCGGCCTTCTAGAGCGCGTCACCGCGGCGGTCGACGAGGACGACCTGCATACCCGCGTCAGCGAAGGCGCGTGCCGCTGCCGGCCCAATGCCGCTGGCGGCGCCGGTCCCGACAGCGAGCTTGCCCGGCGCGAGCGGGGCGACAGACGGGGCGCTCACTGGTCGATGCTTGCCATTGACGCCTGCGGGTAGCGTGTGCCCTGTGCGGCACCCGGAGGCAGCACCCCGTCGATGCGGGCGAGGTCGGCGTCGGTAAGTCCGACGTCCAGCGCGCCGAGATTGTCCTCCAGATACTTGCGACGCTTGGTGCCGGGGATCGGCACGATGTCCTCGCCCTGCGCCAGCACCCAGGCGAGTGCCAGCTGCGCGGGCGTGCAGCCCTTGTGGCTCGCCATCGCGCCGATCGCGGCAACGAGGTCGAGGTTCTTCTGGAACGCCTCGCCTTGGAAGCGGGGATGATTGCGGCGGCTGTCGCCCTGGTCGAGGTCGTCGGGCGATTTGAACTGCCCGGTGAGAAAGCCTCGGCCGAGCGGGCTGTAGGGCACGAAACCGATGCCGAGTTCGCGGCAGGTCGGCAGGATCTCGGCCTCCACATCGCGGCTCCGCAGCGAATATTCCGTCTGTAGCGCGGTGATCGGGTGCACGGCATGGGCCCGGCGGATCGTCGCAGGGGCGGCTTCGGACAGGCCCAGGTACTTCACCTTGCCCGCGGTCACGAGCTCGGCCATCGCGCCCACCGTCTCCTCGATCGGAACATCCGGGTCGACCCGGTGCTGGTAGTAGAGGTCGATGCACTCCAGCCCCGTCCGCTTCAGGCTGGCGTCGCACGCGGCACGTACATAGTCGGGACGGCCGTTGACGCCCTTGAAGCTGCCGTCCTCCCCGCGGACGTTGCCGAACTTGGTCGCGACAACGACCCACTCGCGTCGTTCGCGTACCACGCGACCGACCAGCTCCTCGTTAGCGCCCACCCCGTACATGTCGGCGGTGTCGAGGAACGTGACGCCAAGGTCGAGTGCGCGCTTGATCGTCGCGACCGACTCCGCTTCGTCGCGGCCACCATAGAAATCGGACATGCCCATGCAGCCGAGGCCGAGGGCGGAGACTTCAAGGCCTTGCTGGCCGAGTTTTCGGGTCTGCATGGGGGTCAGTCCTTGTTGGCCGGCACGGCGGCTTGCGCGTGGAGAATGCCGACCGAGCGGAGCTCCTCCCAGAAAGCGGGCGGGATCTTCGCCCGGAGCGAGGCGTGGTCGGCGAGGATGTGGGTGGGGCTGGCGGTGCCGACGATCAGCGCAGAGGCGACGTCGGGCACGAGGCTGAACTGGAGCGCCGCGGCGACCAGGTCAACGCCGTGACGCCCGGCGACAGCGCGCAGCGTCGCGAGCTTTTCCCGCTTGTCGTCGGGGATCAGCGTGTTCTCCTCGCCGTAATTGTATCGCGGCTCGCCTCCGAGGAAGCCGGCGTTGAGCGCCGAGCCGACCACGAAGCTGACGCCCATCTCGCGCGCCTTCGGGAACACCTGCTCGACCGCGTTGGCGTGATCCACAAGCGAGTATTGGCTGGCGAGCAGGTGGACGTCGCTGTCGGCCACCTCCAGGCAGCGCAGGATGGGCTGCGGGCAGTTAACGCCCATGCCCCACGCGTCGATCACGCCGTCTTCGCGGAGCCGGGTAAGGGCCGGGAACGCGCCCTTCTCCGCCACCCGCCACAGCGCCTCCCATTCGTCGGGCAGGTACTTGTTGTCGGGCGACAGGTCGTGGACGAAGACAATGTCGAGCCGGTCCAGCCCGAGCCGCTGCAGGCTGTCCTCGATCGAGCGCAGCACGCCCTCGGCGGTGTAGTCGAAACGCGGGGTGTTGGGGGAGGTGGTGAAGGGGAAGAACTTCTTGGCCTGGTTGTCGCGGCTGGCGCGCAGCAACTTGCCGACCTTGGACGAGATCACGAACTCGTTCCGGGGCTTTCTCGCCAGGAAGCGGCCAAAGCGACGTTCGGCAAGGCCGAGCCCGTACCAGGGCGACACATCGAAGTAGCGCACGCCCGCGTCCCAGGCGGCGGCAAGCGTCGCCTCCGCTTGCTCGTCGGTCGCGAACTGGAATTCATTGCCGATCGCCACGCCGCCGAGGCCAAAATCGTGCGGAGGACGGTAGCGTTGGGCAGACATGACGAGACCTCTTGGAGATGAAAGCGTAGAACTCTGGGGCGCGGCCATGTTTCCGCCCAGCCGTCGGTGGCGGGCGATCGGTCCGGCCTTTTAACTCAGTATGAGCGCGGGCGGCCGGGCTGTCCCGAGATGCCGATCTCGAGGCGCAGATCCGAGATGAACGAGTGACCGGAGGTGGGAAGCTGGCGGGCTGCCGCAGCCGGCCGCATCTGGGTCCCTCCAGCTACTCACCCACCGTCGCTGGTACGGCGGTTCCGCGCGAGACCTGCGGTCTCAGCCTTTAGCGGCCGGGACACGGGGCAGACCTCCTGCACGTAGGCGTTGAGCGTCTTGGCGAGATTGTCCGCCACCAACCGGTAGAACACGAACTGCCCCCAGGTGAATGAGGCGGTGTCCGCTGCGACCGGCGCGCTGACCGCGATGGTGGCGGCGATCGCGGCGATCAGCCTGCTGGTGGGCGGCATCGGCATTATGAACATCATGCTGGTGTCGGTGACGGAGCGCACGCGAGAGATCGGCATCCGCCTCGCTATCGGCGCGCTGGCGCGCGAGGTGCGGCTGCAGTTTCTGACCGAGGCCGTGGTGCTGTGCTGCTTCGGCGGGCTGGTGGGGATTGCGCTGGCCTTCCTGCTGTCGCTGGGCCTTTCCACCCTGCTCGACGTGCCATTCGTGTTCGACCCGGCGATCAACGTGCTGAGCTTCGTGTTCTCGGCGCTGCTCGGAATTCTGTTCGGCTACTACCCGGCGCGGCGTGCCTCCAAGCTCGACCCGATCAACGCGCTGCGGCACGAGTGAGGGTGCAAGAGCTCACTCCGCCCCAAAACGCCGCCTCGGGAGCGGACCGGCGGCAGTCCGCAGGGGCAGGGATGTAGCAGATGACACAACGTGTCGAAGCATGCTCCTGCGCAAGGGCGAAATTACGTTGAGGTCCGACCGATCGAGTCGACTCCGTACCGGCCGGGATCAAGTGGAGCATTGGGCCTGAACGTGTCTGGTTCCGGGGAGCGGCTGAGGCGCTTCGAATGACCGACGTTGGGTCAACCAATTTCTGAGGTGGAGCGAATGACCAGGTAGTCATGATGACACGCTCGTAATCGCTGCCCATATCCAATTAATGGCTTTGCCGCGTACGCTGATCGATCCCAAGCTCATCTATTTAGAACCCGCTGTGCGGAGTTATGCCTGCGGCCGCGATGTCCTCGCACGCTTTCCAGATGCCGAACTCGTTCAGGTGGCGAGCCATTGGAAGATCCCGCAGCTTGCTGATCCGGCGCTGGCAGAGGATTGGCTGCGCCTGAAGCGCGACATTCTCGTCCTGGGGGTGAAAAAGGGCATGCAGATGCGCCCCAACGGCCGGTCCGCTGACTTCATTGCGCCATCATCCTCCAACGGCTGCGCGATGGCTTGTGCCTATTGCTACGTCGGTCGGCGCAAGGGCTACGCTAACCCGATCAGCATCTTCGTCAATGTCAACGACATGACTCGTGCCCTGACCCGGCATGCGGCGAAGCTCGGACCCAAACCGGAGCCGAACACCATAGATCCTGTCGACTGGGTGTACGACCTGGGCGAGAATGGCGACCTTTCGGTGGATGCCTCGCTGTCGCACAACGTCCGCGACCTTGTGGCTGCATTTCGAACGATCCCAGGCGCCAAGGGATCGTTTGCGACCAAGTACGTCAACCGCGACCTGCTCGACTACGACCCGCAAGGTCGCACCCGCATTCGGTTCAGCCTCATGCCCGAGACAATCGCCAAGGTGGTCGACGTCCGCACCTCACCGATGGCGGAGCGGATCGCCGCGATCAACGACTTCGTCGCGGCGGGCTATGAAGTGCATGTGAACTTTTCACCCGTGATCGTTCACGAAGGCTGGGAGGCGGAGTGGAAGGCGCTATTCGCCGAACTCGATGCCGGCCTATCGTCAGCCGCGCGTGCGCAGCTCAAGTGCGAGGTGATTCTCCTCACTCACAATGAAGGGCTCCACGATCTCAACCTACAGTGGCACCCTCGTGCGGAGGAGTGGTTGTGGCGGCCGGATCTCCAGGAGCGCAAGCTGAGCCAATCCGGCATGGGCAACCTGCGCTACAGGAGCCGCTGGAAACGTCAGTGGCTCGATAAATTCCTTGATTGGTTGTCCGAGGCGTTGCCGTATTGCGAGGTTCGCTACGCATTCTAGGTATCGATTGCTCGAGCTATGCCGCCCCCGCGAGCTCTCCTTCATCGACGTCAGCCTCCGCCTCCGCATCAACGCCGTGCTCCAGCCTCGCCTCGTCTGCGGCCAGGGTCGCCGCATCGTGATCCGTGATCCCAAATCTCGCCGCGACATCGGGCGCGAAGCGCAGAAGATCAGGGCGTAGGCGTAACAGGCTTAGGTCCTTGGACTTGCCCTCCAACATAACGTCGAACACCAGTCCCTCGGCCATGCGCATGAAGGTCGCAAACTCGAATGGGTTGGTGAAGTCGGCGTGTCCCGTCCAGATCGGCGGACGCAGCACCGTCTTGGTGCGCGCGGTCGCCTTGGTCGGTGCTTTCAACAGCTCGCCCTTCTTTGCCTTCGCCGTGCCCGCCTTTGCTGCCGCTCGGGCCTTGGGTGTGATCTTCTGCTTGATCTCGCGCAGCTCGGTACGTGGTGAAGAAAAATGGATCTTGGGCCTCACGCCAGCGGGCCAAGTCGCCAAAAAGCGTTCCAGCGTCTGGCGCATGTCCAGTCGCTCCGGGTTGAGGCACCACATGTGCTGGTAGTCGAAGATCAGCCGAACCCCAGTGCGCTCGTGGATCCAAAGCACGTCGGCCGCTGAGAAGCGGACGTCGTCGTTTTCCAGCACAAGCCGGCGTCGGACATGCTCAGGACATTGCTCCCATCCTTCGATCCAGCGGGCGCGGCTCGCCTCGTGGTCGTCGTACACACCTCCGACGTGGGTGATCATGACCGCCTCGTCGTTCAGTTCCATCCGGTCGAGCATCTCCGCCTGGCTGGAAAGATCCCAGATGCTCTTCTCGGTCAGTTCCGGGTTCGGCGAGTTTAGCAGCACGTATTGCGAAGGGTGAAACGACAGACGAATGTCGTACTCCTTGGCCTTGGCTCCAAACGCGCGAAGCTCGGCATCGCTGTCCGCCACCATCGAATGGAATTGCGGCATGTCGGGATGGGTGGCGTAAGGAGCAATGTCCGACGACAGCCGGTACATGTCGAGCTTCTTGGACTTGAGATAGTCGAGCACACGGTCCAGCAGCTCTAATGAGCATTTCAGGTGCGGGTTCTTCTGCCACCGCCGCGTGTCCTGGCTCTTGAGGTCGGGCCTGCCCATCACCTTGACGGGAAAGCCGAGGCGTAAGGGACGATCAATGGCGGTCATGCTTCTACCTGTGCCTGAGGCAGGCCGAGACCCGCGATGAACTCGTTCCAGCCTGCGATCGGCAGCGCGCCACCTGTAGCCTGCGCGTGGCCGTTGCCGTACCTACCGTCAGCGCCGGCCGGGCGGTGCTCGGCCAGGAAGTCGATAAGGTCACGGCCGCTCGCCGACCGCGCGGCGAAATGCACCCAACCCGGGCGATAGCCACGATTGGCGGCGATCACGATCTTGTCCTTGAGACGGCCACGCCACTGCTGCGCGATCAGCGGATGGATCTGGCAGGGCGAGTTGAGGCGGATCAGCGCCACGTCGCCCGCGACCAGCGGCGCGACGCGCTTGCCTTCATCCATCGCGGCGCGAACCTCTGCCTTGGCAGCATGGAGGGCCTCGACATCGGCATCGTGACCCTTGGTGATCCGCTTGGGACCGTCCGCGCTTAACAAAAGGCGCAGGGCAGGTCCGGCGTCCGCCGAGGCGGTGCGGCGCGGAGCGTTTATCAGGGAAGTCGCGTCTCGAAGTGCCGTTTTTCCCCAGCGGGCCTGCGCCTCGGGCAGTTCCGGAAAACCCAGCTCGTCCGCCATGTCGCCGATGAGCCCGATGGCTGCCAGCCACAGAAGGTCCGACTGGTCGCCAAGAGCCCCTGCCGCCCACCAAGCCAGCAGCGCTGACGTCGGTTCGGGGTCGAGGCCGTGGCCGCTGATCGTGACAGCATCCTGCGGCTCACCCGTCGGCACGTGATGGTCGATGATCAGGGTCGGGCAGCCGGGGAGCACCGGCTCCGCACGAGTACCGAGGTCCACCAGGATCAGGCCCGCAGGCCTCAGCTCCGCGAGCCGGTCACGGGTGTCCGCTTCCCAAGGCGAACCTGTTTTGCCGATGACCATCGGTTCGGCAATCCGGCCTGCCTGGCGAATTGCGCGCGTAAGGATCGCGGAGGAGCCAAGCCCATCGGCATCGAAGTGGCTGAGTACAACGACCGGACCCTGCCGCCCGAATGCGCCGAGTACGTCGGCCATGGCCGATCGCGACGCGGCCCGAATGTCACCCACTTGAGAGAGTCTGCCGATCATCTGGGTTACAACGAAGTATGAGGCTCGCGGCTCCGCCGCATGTACCGCGGGAGCGGCAATCTACGGTGCCGCAGCCTGTGCTCTGTGTCTACTCAGCAGTTCAGGCATCAAAAATAGGTCGTAGAGAAGCTGAATGAACACGGGGTAATCGCGGGAGCGGGCTACCTCGATCAGCGATGGTGCGGAGGGTGGCTGTTCCCCGATAGATGAAGGTGCGGGCTCACGACTGGTAGCCGGGCCCATACATCGGACGGAGAACAGCCATGGGTGAGTATATCGGGCTTGACGTATCGTTGAAAGAGACAGCCATCTCGATCAGGCGCGGCGGCAAGCGTGTGTGGCGCGGCAAGTGCCTGTCGGATCCAGCGATCATTGCAGCTCTGATCCGCAAGCATGCCCCAGCGGCCGAGCGGGTGGTGTTCGAGACGGGGCCGCTCTCTGTGTGGTTCTACCATGCGCTGACGGCGGAGGAGTTGCCGGCGATCTGCATCGACGCACGCCATGCGAAGGCCGCGCTCGACATGGCGGCCAACAAGACTGACGCCAACGACGCGGATGGCCTGGCGCACCTCGCCGAGGTTGGTTTCTTTCGCGAGATACGGGTGAAGGGCTTCGACAGCATGCTCTCGCGCACGCTGGTTGCGGCTCGCACAAAGCTCGTCCGGGCGGCGCTGGATATAGCAAACCAGATCCGCGGGCTGATGAAGACGTTCGGGCTCATCCTGCCGCGTGGCATAGGCGGCAAGTTCGAGGGAAACGTTCGCTCGCTGCTCGCCGACCATGCCGAGCTCGCCAGGATCATCCTGCCTCTGCTTGAGGCATGGCGGAGCCTGCGCATCCAGGCGACCGAGCTGGGCCGGCAGCTCCTCGCTGAGGCACGCAGAAGCGAGCAGTGTCAGCTGCTGATGTCGATCCCGGCGTGGGCGCGATTACCGCTACCGCCTACCTGGCCGCAGTGGAGGACCCGGCCAACTTCAGCCGATCCCGCTCGGTTGGCGCCTGGCTCGGCCTGACCACCCGCCGCTACCAATCAGGCGAGGTGGACTATGACGGACACATCTCCCGGCGTGGTGATACCCATGTCCGCTCCCTCCTGTTCGAGGCAGCCGTGGTGATCCTGACCCGCAGCCACGCCGATAGTGATCTGCGCAGATGGGGCATGAAGCTTCGCGAGAAGGTCGGCTTCAAGCGTGCAGCGGTCGCCGTCGCCCGCAAGCTCGCGGTCATCATGCATGCGATGCTGCGCTCTGGCGAACTGTTCACCAGGACGGCCGCTGCCGCCTGACCCAAGAGCTCGAGAGCGCCAGATGGCGTGACGAGGCGTCCCTGCCGGGACGTAGGCTGGTCCATTCCGCTTCGGCCGTTGCACCGCGAGCCCCGGCTCAGCGAGTGCGTAACGAACATTGGAAGGACCATCCCGCGAAGCCCCATGATGCGGCGGCTCATGCCGACCGCGAAGACGACCGTGCCCCGGCAGACACCGCTCCGTTGCACAATGCGCTTGCAAAGCCCGCTATTAGACGACGGCAGGAAGTGAGAGCACTCCTCAAGCCACTGAGTGACCGCTTCTGGGTCTTGGAGTAGGCTTAAGCTCCGATTTCCGCCTGGGTGTCGCTACGACCTGGCTTCGCTCGCTGCGCGGTCAGCTCCCGTCTGACCGCCAGAACCCGTCCACCCGACCCGTGGGCTCGCATCGACCCCGCCGCTGATTAAGGATTTTTTGCATGAGCTGCTTCCGAACCGCACTGGCGGCCCTGTTGCTGCTGATAGGCAGCGCCCCGGTGCTGGCGCAAACGGACCCCGCCCGAACGGTTGCACGCATCGCCGAAAGCCCCCGGTTTGAAGCCGCGCAGAGCGCGCTCGATCAGGATCACGACCGCTTCGTGGAGGAGATCGTCACGCTGACCGAAATCCCCGCTCCGCCCCTCAAGGAGGCTGTGCGCGCCCAGGCCTTGCCGAGCGGTTCGAGGCGCTCGGCCTTCAGGAGATCACCATCGATCCTGAGGGCAATGTGACCGCATTGCGACCCGGCACTGATACAGATGCAAAGCTGGTGGTGGTCTCCGCGCACATTGACACCGTGTTCCCGGAGGGCACTCCGGTCGAGGTGCGCCGCGAGGGCACCAGGCTCTACGCGCCGGGCGTTCGCGACGATACACGCGGCCTCGCCACGCTGCTCGCCTATGCCGGGGCGATGAATGCGAGCGAGATCGCCACGCGCCACCCGATCCTGTTCGTCGGAACGGTTGGCGAGGAGGGCCGTGGCGATCTGCGCGGGGTGCGTTACCTGTTTACGCAAGGAGCGTACAAGGACCGTATCGGCGCCTTCTTCTCGATCAATGGCAACAACGCGGCTCGCGTGACGCATGGCGGCGTTGGTTCGAAACGCTACCACGTCGCCTTCAGCGGGCCCGGCGGGCACAGCTGGGGCGCGTTCGGCACCGTGAACCCGATGACGGCGATGGCCGACGCGGATACGCAGCTCTACCGGATCGAGGTGCCGGCCGAGCCGAGGACGAGCTACTCGGCCAGCGTCACCGCAGCAGGGGCACGGCGGTCGGGTGTCCAGCAGCTCCTCAGGCGCATTGTCTTCAGGTGGCGGAGCAACCGCGAGCAGCTGGCGCGCAAGTGCGAGACTGGCCTTACGGGTTCCGCTGGCGAGCAGGCCATAGTGCCGGATGCGGTGGAAGCCGGTCGGCAGCACATGGAGTAGGAAGCGTCGAATGAACTCCTCGGCGGGGAGCGTCATGACCTGCTGCCGGTCAGGTCCGCTGCGGCGATAGTCCTTGTAGCGGAACGTTAGGCCGCGCTGGTCGAAGGCGAGGAGGCGGCTGTTCGAGATCGCGACCCGGTGCGTGTAGCGCGACAGATAGGCGAGCACCGCCTCGGGCCCGGCGAACGGCGGCTTGGCGTACACGACCCAGCGCTTCTTCCGAACCGGGGAGAGCTGACGCAGGAAGGCGCGGCGATCGGCGAGCCCAGCCAGCTTGCCGAAGAAGGCGAGCTGTCCGGCATCATGCAACCGGAGCAGCCTTGTCAGGAACAGCCGCCGGAACAGCGCGCCAAGCACCCGCACCGGCAGCAGGAACGCCGGACGCGAGGAGACCCAGCGCTGGCCATCGGGCGCGATGCCGCCGCCGGGCACGATCATGTGGACGTGGGGGTGGTGGGTCAGCGCCGACCCCCATGTGTGGAGCACGGCGGTGATGCCGATCCTGGCGCCCAGATGCTTCGGATCGTCGGCGATGGTGAGCATCGTCTCGGCTGCCGTCTTGAACAGCAGGTCGTAGACCAGCGCCTTGTTGTGGAAGGCGATGGCGGCGATCTCGGCCGGCAGCGTGAACACGACGTGGAAGTATCCGACCGGCAGCAGGTCGGCTTCGCGCGCTTCCAGCCAGGTGCGCGCGGCAGCGCCCTGGCACTTGGGACAATGCCGGTTGCGGCAGCTGTTGTAGGCGATCCGCCAGTGCCGCAGTCTGTGCAGGCCTCGACGTGACCGCCGAGCGCAGCGGTGCGGCAATGCTCGATCGCCGACATGATCTTCAGCTGATGCAGGCTCAGATGCCCGGCATGGGCGGCCCGGTAGGCAGGCCCTGCAGCGCGGAAGATGCCGGCGACCTCGAGTGAGGTGCGCACCGGCTCAGCCGGGAGGCGCCGCCTCTGAGGGCGTGAACAGGCCGAGCTTGTCGAGCGGACTGGTCACCGCCCGCACCGTCTTGGTCGCCACCTTGGTATAGAAGGCGGTGTTCTCCAGCTTGGCATGGCCGAGCAGCGCCTGGATGATGCGGATATCGGTGCCGTCTTCCAGCAGGTGGGTGGCGAAGCTGTGGCGCAGCGTGTGCGGATTGACCCGCTTGGCGATCCCGGCTGCCTGCGCCGCTTCGGCCACCACGCGATGGAGCTGCTTGGTTGAGATCGGCTTCATCGCATGCTGGCCGGGGAACAGCAGCCATCGCTGTGCATCACGCCCTGTTCGCGGCCCAGCTTCCACCACTGGCGCGGCAGTGTGAGCAGGTCCGCCGGGAGCATGGCGTTGCGATATTGCCCGCCTTTGCCGCGCTCCACCCTCAGCAGCATCCGCTCGCTGTCCACGTCGCGCACCTTGAGCATCGAGACCTCGCTCACGCGTAGGCCCGCGCCATAGGCGACCGACAGCGCCGCCTAGTGCTTGAGGCAGGTGGTCGCTCCCAGCAGCCGCGCCACTTCGTCGCGGCTCAGCACCACGGGCAGCTTGCGCATCTGCTTCATGCGCACGAGCCTTCGCGCGAGATCCGGCGGGTCGAGCGTATGGGTGAAGAAGAACCGCAGCGCTGCCACGATGCTGTTCATGGTCGGCACCGGCATCCCGCCCTCGCGCTGCTCGATCTGGAAGCGGCGCAGGTCCTCGGCGGTGGCGCCATCGGGAGGGCGCCCGAGGAAGGTCGCGAAGCGCCCGACATCGCGGATGTGGTTGCGCTGCGTCTCGCGGCTGAAATGCCGCATGGTCATGTCGTCGATCAGCCGCTGGCGCAGCGGGCTGACGGGGGCAACGGGGACAAGCTCGTTCATCGGTCGACTCCTTGATTGAAGGATTCGGGATGCTCTGCCCGCGCGCGGCCTTGCTCAATCCAGACGCTGCGCCCGCTGTTCTACCACAACCGCGCCGCAAGCACCCCTCCGCCCAGCGGTTCGTGCGACGGGCAGCAAGACGAGTTGAGCAGTTGAGCTGCCGTTTGTTCACGATGTCACGTCCGTAGCTTCCCGTCCAATCTGCCATTCAGGGAGCCTCTCGTGCCACCCGGATGGTAAGGTGATCCTCCACGCTCGGTCAAATGCGTCTGGCATGCAGCCGCAACAAGGATGCGATAGCCCCATCGTGGCCAGAAAACATGCATTCGGCGTTGCAGATGCAACCGGATGCGGTGATGGTCGTGGTAAAATAGAAGACCAAAGGGGGACACATCGCCCATGCGCCGCCGCACCTTCATCGCTGCCATGCCGGCGGTCACGCTTGCGCCTGCTGCGCCGGCCCAGAGCAACAGCGCTCCGCCCGGCGGTAGTCGGGGAGGTGCGCCGATGCCGACGAGCGATCCCACCCCGCCGCCCGTCTGGCCGGAAGGGGAGGCCCGCTTCCTGCGGCCCGACGTGCAGGCGGGCGCCCGGCCGGTGGGCGCCAGCTTCGCGAGCCGCACCGCTGCCTTGGCATGCATGGCGCCGCCGGTACCGCCCATCCGCTGGCGACGCAGGCGGCCATCGCCATCCTGCGGGCGGGCGGTTCGGCGGCGGATGCGGCCATCACCATCAACAGCTGCCTGGGCCTGCTGGAACCGACCAAGAACGGCATCGGCGGCGACTGCTATGAGATGATCTGGGACCCGGCGCAGCGGAAAGTGATGGGGCTGGCTGGATCGGGCGCCTCCCCGATGGGCCTGTCGCTGGAGACGGCGCGCGAACGCTCGCGCAATGGCCTGCTGCCGGCTTTGGGCGCACTCAGCGTGTCGGTACCGGGGCACGGTGGATGCCTGGTGGACGATGCACCAGCGGTGCGGCAAGCGGCCGTTCCAGACCATCATCCCCGGCTTCGCCACCCGTGGCGACCAGCCGTGGATGAGCTTCGGCGTGATGGGCGGCGACATGCAGCCGCAGGGGCAGAGGCAGATCATCCTCAACACCGTGGATTACGGGCTGGAGACAAGCAACGGGGTGGCGAAGCATCTGACGGTTGCGGGCCCACAAGAGGGCGTAAAGCGCTTCACTAAGCTACAAGGCTCGCGAAGACCGGCGCTAGAAGTGTCGGCGATCAAGCCTCTTGGCGGCGGTCGTGCAGAAGCCAAGTTGACGCTCCCAGCCAGCTACAATGGCGGAGATCTCGTAAATACGACGAGAGAAGCGCTTGCTGCTGGTCTCGAGTATGAGTTCGAAGAGAGCCGATCAGTAAGAGCGCGTTTGAGAAGGATTCCCAAAGCTGCCTTGGTGTGATTCATGGGGCGTCGGATCAACGATGCGAGCCGACGCCCGATGCCGAAGAGAAAGCCGCAGCGAGGCGGCGCTTCGATACCGATCTGACCGACGTGCAATGGGTGTGATCGCGCCGATGATCCCGGATGTGCGGG
>Ga0210040_10003504_pt1 | contig 21182 bp, 22 predicted proteins | sample CryGeyCG12114_NA_FD_185462 | JGI IMG/M metagenome (GOLD analysis project Ga0210040, IMG submission 185462) | Groundwater microbial communities from aquifer - Crystal Geyser CG19_WC_8/21/14_NA (SPAdes) (version 2) | ecosystem: Environmental > Aquatic > Deep subsurface > Groundwater | place: USA... | reverse complement strand
GTCGGCTTTCGTCATAAGGAATACTCCGTTACACAGGCACGAACACGGCTGCCGGCGTTGGATCTGCAAGGGAAATCGCGCGGAACCTATGGCAAGGCACCGAACGGGTCAATCGCGCGGACGCCCCTGCGGCGACGCTATCCAGAACAAGCGGCTTCGTTCGACGCGAGCCGCAGCAAAGGTTTAGAGTAAGCATGACGCCGAAAGAAAATGCCGGTTGGAGCGCGCTCGCCCATTCGGATGAAGATCTCCAACGGGTGAAGTCTGCCCCCGATACGCCGCAAACCCGCGCGCCCAGCTTTCGGCTGGCTTGGGATGACCAGGATTTCCTCACCAAGCGCGATCTGCGCTCGGTGCGGCTGCAACTGGAACTGCTCAAGCCGGAAATGATCCTGGCCGAGCGCGGCATCTGTTCCACCGTGGTTCTGTTCGGCGGTGCCCGCATCCCCGAGCCCGGCGGCGAGGCCTGGGCGGCCAAAAACGAGACGCAAAAGAAGAACCTGCTCGAAAACGCCAAATATTACGAGGAAGCGCGCGCCTTTGCCCGCCTCTGCTCGCAACATTCCGCCCGCTATGAGCACACCGAATATGTCGTGGTCACCGGCGGCGGACCCGGCGTCATGGAAGCCGGCAACCGCGGTGCCGCCGATGTCGGCGCGCCGTCCATCGGCCTCAACATCGTGTTGCCGCATGAACAAGCGCCCAACCCTTATGTGACGCCGGAGCTTTGCTTCAACTTCCATTATTTCGCGATCCGCAAGATGCACTTCATCATGCGCGCAAAAGCCGTCGCCGTTTTCCCCGGCGGCTTCGGCACCATGGACGAGCTGTTCGAAACGCTCACCCTGATCCAGACCGGCCGCATGGAGCGTGTGCCGGTGATCCTGTTCGGCAAGGATTTCTGGAAGCACGCGATCAATGTCGAATACCTCGCCGAACAGGGCACGATCTCGCCCAACGACGGCGACCTTCTGACCTTTGTCGACACCGCGGCGGAAGCTTGGTCCACCATCAGTGATTTCTACAAGTTGGAAGAAGACGAAGCGGGCAAATGAAGGCTTTTTGGCGCGCCCATGATCCGAAAACGGCGCGCCATTTACCCGAAATGCGCCACCAAATCCCGCAAAAACTGGCCGAGATCGTCGGTCACAAAGTCCACCGCATCGGAATGATCGGGATCGCGCTCCCACACTTCCGAGAAGGTCGGCTCGAAATTCTGCGGCACGATCAGCACCGTGGTCATGCCTAAAGCCTTGGGAACAGTGAGGTTTCGCGCGATATCCTCAAACATCGCCGCATTGCCGCCCACCACCTTATGCAGCTCCACAAAGGCATCATAAGGCTTCCGGTCCGGCTTGGGGATCAACCCCCCCGCCACGATGTCAAAAATGTCCTCAAACTGCTCCAAAATCCCCAACTGCCTCGCCGTCCGCTCCGCATGACCGCGATCGCCATTGGTGAAAATGAACTTGCGTCCGGGCAGCGCCTTGATCGCGGCGCCGAGGTCAGGATCGGCTTTTAAACCTGTATAATCAATGTCATGGACCTTGGTGAGGAAGTCGTCCGGATCGATATCATAGCGCGCCATCAGCCCCGCGAGCGTCGTGCCGTGCTCGCGATAAAGGTCCTTCTGCAGCTTGCGCGCTTCCGTAGGCTCCATCGCCAAAAGCTCAGCCACATAAGCCGTCATCTTCACATCAACCTGCGCAAACAGGTTCGAATGGTGCGGATAAAGCGTGTTGTCGAGATCAAACACCCAGTCGGTAACATGGGCAAAGCGGGCGGCGTCTGGTTTGCTGGACATAACAAGGGTTTAGCCTAACCCGTCCCCCGCCGAAAGCCGCTTCTTTCGGGTAACCGGCTGGCCCATCCGTTGCCGCCATCAGCGCCTTGCAGCTAGCCGCAACCCAGCGCTACAGCTGCTTCATGGAACTCTGGATCCCCATCACGCTAGTCTCTGCATTCCTGCAGAACCTGCGCTCCGTCGGCCAAAAGCATCTGAAATCCACGATGGGCACGCTCGGCGCCACCTTTGTGCGCTTCGCTTTCGGCCTGCCGTTTTCACTGGTTTTCTTGGCCCTTCTGCATTGGGGCGCGCATTACGGTCTGCCCTCGCTCAACACGCGCTTCGTTCTCTGGTCAGTGCTCGCGGGCTTGAGCCAGATCGGCGCGCAGTTCCTGCTCATCCATCTGTTTTCACTTCGCAATTTTGCGGTCGGCACAGCTTATTCCCGCACCGAACCGGCGCAAGCGGCCTTGTTCGGCCTCCTGTTTCTGTCGGAAACGATCAGCGTCGGCGTGCTTGCCGCCATCGCGATTTGTGTCGTCGGCGTGATGCTGATTTCCGTGGCGCATACACCCGTCAACGCGCGCTCGCTGCTCACCTCGATCTTCCATCGCACGGCCTTGATCGGCTTGGCCTCAGGCACGGCATTCGGCGTATCCGCCGTCGGCTACCGCGCCGCATCGCTGTCGCTGGGCGGGCCGAACTTCCTGATGCAAGCCGCTGTAACGCTGGCTTTTACGCTCACCATGCAGACGATCATCATGTTCGCCTGGATGATTTTCGTGGACCGTTCCGAATTTGAGCGCATGCGCCGCGCCTGGAAACCCGGCCTGTTCGTCGGCGCCACCGGCGCCACCGCCTCGCTCGGCTGGTTCGCGGCCATGACGCTTCAGCAGGCCGCTGTCGTCAAAGCCTTGGCGCAGGTGGAAATGATCTTCACCTTCGCGTCGGCCGTGTTCTTCTTCCGCGAAAAGGTCAACCGGCTGGAAGTTGCCGGCTGCACCCTGATCGTCGCAGGGATTGTCGTGCTGGTGCTTCTGGGCTGACCAGCCTCAAGGCACGATCAGCGTACCCGCACCGTGCTGTGTGAAGAGCTCCAATAGCACCGAATGCGCCGTTTTCCCGTTGAGAATGACAACGCCTTTCACGCCGCGTTCTATGGCGTCGATGCAGGTTTCGACCTTGGGAATCATGCCGCCTGAAATCGTGCCGTCGGCGATCAGTTCCCGCGCTTGCGCTACCGTCAGCTCGTTGATGAGGTTCTTGTTGGCGTCCAGAACGCCGGGTACGTCGGTGAGGAACAACAGGCGCGAGGCTTCCAGCGCGCCGGCGATGGCACCCGCAAAAGTGTCGGCGTTGATGTTATAGGTGTTGCCGTCGCGTCCCGGTGCCACCGGCGCAATCACTGGGATCATTTCGGAGCGCGCGAGAAGGTCGAGCAGGGTGCGATCGACTTCAACGGGTTCACCCACGAAACCAAGGTCAAGCACTTCCACTTCGCCGGTCTCGGCATTGCGGTGCGTTTTGCGGGCCTTTTCGGCAAACACCATGTTGCCGTCCTTGCCGGACAGCCCAATTGCCCACTCGCCTTCCTTGTTGATGAGGGCGACGATTTCCTTGTTGATGGAGCCGGCCAGCACCATCTCGACGACTTCAACGGTTTCCCTGTCGGTAACGCGCAGACCGCCGCGGAACTCGGATTGAATGCCCAGCCGCGTCAGCATGGAGCCGATCTGCGGCCCGCCGCCATGCACCACGATGGGGTTGACGCCCGATTGCTTCAAAAGCGCGATGTCGCGCGCGAAAGCCTGGCCAAGCGACGGGCTGCCCATGGCGTGGCCGCCATATTTCACCACCACCGTCTTGTTCTCGTAGCGCTGCATATAGGGCAGGGCGTCCGACAATAAGCGGGCCTGTTCTTCGGGGTTGTTCATGGCAATGGCTCTGTTTCGCGTGGCGGGGCAGCGGCTTCCTAGCGCGAAACGAGCGGTGATCAAACCGGAAGGTGACGAAATGCCGTGCAAGCCGCAGCGGCGCGTTGCCAAAGCGCGGGCGCACGCTATAAACGCCCCATGAGGCCCCAGGAACCTGGCGTATGACGCCACAGGACATCACAAAGCTTATCGTCCGAACCTCCATGAAGGATCGGCAGGCCTTCGATCTTCTTTACCGGAGTACGTCTGCGAAACTTTTTGGCGTTTGCTTGCGTGTCTTGGGCGATCGCGGTGAAGCGGAAGAAGCTCTTCAGGAAGTCTTCGTCAAGATCTGGACCAAGGCCGACCGCTTTGCGGTGTCGGAACTCAGCCCCATATCCTGGCTGGTTGCGATCGCGCGCAATCACGCGGTGGACCGGGTTCGAGGCAGGAAGCAGAAGACGACCGATATCGATGCAGCCGTCGATGTGGCCGATCCCTCGCCGACGCCGGAGGCCGCTGTTGTGGCTGGAGGCGAAAGCGAGCGCATTCATTCCTGCTTGAACGAATTGGAGGCTGATCGCGCTGCAGCGGTACGCGGCGCTTATCTCGACGGCGACAGCTACCTTGACCTGGCTGCCCGCCACAACGTGCCGCTGAACACGATGCGAACGTGGTTGCGGCGCAGCCTGATGAAATTGAAAGAGTGTTTGGAACGATGAACGGCTTGGGCGAAATGGGGCGGGAACCGGAGGGCGACGACGTGCTCGCCGCCGAATATGTTCTCGGCGTCCAAACGGCCGAAGAGCGTGCGGCCGTTCAGCGCCGGGTGGAAAGCAGCCGCGATTTCAGCGCGCTTGTCGAGCATTGGGAAATGCGCTTCTGGCCGCTGGCCGTCGAATTCCCCGAAATTGCGCCGCCTCCCGGTGTGAAAGCCGGTATCGACCGATTGCTTTTTGCATCCGCAGCGGCGTCGCAACAGGTTCAACGCTCTGGTTTGTGGGGCAACCTGGCGGTATGGCGCACGCTTGCAATTGGTGCGCTCGCCGCGCTTGTAGCCTTTGTGGCGCTGCCTTTTGTCAACATGCCTGCACCCGAGAGCCAGCAGCAGTTACTGGCATCCCTGGCCGCTGACGGCAGCGATGTGCAGTATGTCGCCATGTTTGATGGTCAAACCGGACAGGTCGGCCTGTCTCACGTGGCCGGAACGCCGGCTGCGGGACAGGATTTCGAGCTATGGGTCATCAAGGGCCAGCAAGCGCCGAAATCGCTGGGTCTGGTGCCTGGCGGAGACAGCGCGCGCATCACGCTTCCGTCCGACATCGCCGAAGCGATGGAAACAGGCGACGTATTTGCGATCAGCCTTGAGCCGGCAGGCGGTTCGCCGACCGGCCAGCCTACCGGACCGGTTGTTGCCGCTGGCGGATTAACAAAAATTTAGAAATAGATTGATCCATGTGAAACTTCACGAGATCGTCTCGCGTATTTCCTCATGCATTACCCAATAATGGGGTCTCAAGAGGAGAGAGAAACATGCGTAAGATTACCGCTTCATTCATGACAGCTGCCGTTCTATTTGCCGGCGCTGCATTCGCCCAAGACAATCCTATGGTTGGCGGCGCTCCGATGTATGCTGAAAAGAACATCGTTGAGAACGCAGTCAATTCCAAGGACCACACCACGCTGGTTGCAGCCGTGAAAGCCGCTGGCCTCGTGGAAACCCTGTCCGGCAAAGGCCCGTTCACCGTCTTCGCACCAACCAATGCAGCCTTCGAAATGCTGCCGGCCGGCACGGTCGACACGCTGTTGAAGCCTGAAAACAAGGACCAGCTCACCAAGGTCCTGACCTGCCACGTTGTTGCTGCCGATGCTATGTCTTCGGCAATCGGCAAGATGATTGCCGACGATAACGGCACCCATCCCGTGAAGACGGTTGGCGGTTGCGTTCTCCAGGCCAAGATGGACGGCGAGAAGATCACGCTCACCGATGAAAACGGCGGCGTTGCCACTGTGACGATCGCTGATGTGAAGCAGTCCAACGGCGTGATCCACGTGATCGACCACGTGCTGCTGCCGAAGCAGTAATCTCCGGCCTCTCCGGACGCGTGCAGCCGATTTTGTTCGGCGCATGCGACTTGCCCCGCGGCAGGCTCAAAGCCTCTGCGGGGTTTTTGTATTCACGGCTACCGGCTCCCCACATCACCCGGAGTTGATGGCCGAGCAGACCTGATACGCGGTACAATCAAAGTGATTAATGGAGGTGTTTCCATGCAACGACGTGATTTTCTTTGCAGCACGGCAGCCTTCGGCCTGGTCGCCGCTGCCGGCTCTTTCTTCTGGTCCCGTTTCACCGTGCCCGCTCAGGCGGACACGACGACGGAAAGCTATTCGGTCGCCAAAAGCGATGCCGAATGGCGCGCACAGCTTTCGCCACAGCAATTTGCGGTGCTGCGGAAGGAAGACACCGAGCGCGCATTCACAAGTCCGCTGAACGATGAGCATCGCACCGGCATGTTCCATTGCGCCGGCTGTGACCAACCGGTTTATGACGCAAAAACGAAGTTCGATTCCGGCACGGGCTGGCCGAGTTTCTGGGCCCCTGTGCCTGGCGCGGTCGGCGAGCGCAAGGACACATCCTTGTTCATGGTGCGGACCGAATGCCATTGTTCGCGCTGCGGTGGCCATCTCGGTCACGTCTTCGATGACGGCCCCAAGCCGACAGGTCTGCGCCACTGCATCAATGGCGTAGCCATGACCTTCAAGCCGGCGAATGCCGCCTGAGGTGATGCGCAGGCTGCTTAGCGGTCTGCTGCGGCGGTAAGGATCGCCGCGCGAACCTCATCAAGCCCGTCCCCCTTTTCCGACGAGGTGGTGAGAACCTCGGGGAAGGCGGCGGGCCTTTTCTTGACCTTCTCGGCGGTTTCGATGGCAAGCCGCTCCACGCCCGGCGTTTTGAGCTTATCGGCTTTGGTCAGCACGATCTGGTAGGACACGGCAGCCTTGTCCAGCAGCGCCATGACCTCCTCGTCTCGCTTCATGATGCCGTGGCGGCTGTCGATCAGCAGGTAAACACGCTTCAGCGTCACGCGGCCCTTGAGATAATCGAACACCAGCTTGGTCCAGCGGTCGACCTGCTCCTTGGGCGCCTGCGCAAAGCCATAACCGGGCATGTCCACCACCGCCAAAGGTGGCAGGTCACCGCCTTCGCCTGAAAACCCCTCCGGCACGAAGTAATTGAGTTCCTGGGTGCGGCCAGGCGTGTTTGACGTGCGCGCCAGCCCCTTTTGCGCCAAAAGCGCATTGATCAACGAAGACTTGCCGACATTGGAACGGCCGGCGAAAGCCACTTCCGGCGGGCCTTCCGGCGGCAAAAACTTCATCGCCGGAACGCCGCGGATGAAAACCCAAGGCCGCATAAACAGACCGGGCTCAAGCGATGCGAATGTTTCGCTCATCGGGGAGCCTCCATCAAAACCGAGGCGGATGCCTCAAAACGCGTTCAAGAAAAAGGCCGGTCGAAACCGGCCTTCCGGGGTGTCACTCGGCTGGACGCGGTTTCTTTCGAAACAGCCCCACCAGATTATCCCAAAGCTCGATCTTTGCGCCCTGCCGCTTCATGATGACGGCTTGCTGAGCCACAGACAAGGAGTTGTTCCAGGCCCAGTAGATCACCAGACCGGCCGGGAACCCCGCCATCATGAAGGTGAAGATGATCGGCATGTAGTTGAAGATCATGGCCTGGGTCGGATCCGGCGGTGTCGGGTTCATCCGCATCTGCAGGAACATCGTGATGCCCATGATCAGCGGCCAAACGCCGATCATCAGGAAGGCAGGTACCGCATAAGGCAGCAGGCCGAACAGATTGAAGACCGATGTCGGATCCGGTGCCGCCAGATCATGGATCCAGCCAAAGAACGGCGCATGCCGCATTTCGATCGTGATGTAGAGCACCTTGTAAAGCGCGAAGAACACGGGAATCTGGATCAGAACCGGCCAACAGCCTGCAACGGGATTTATCTTCTCCGTCTTGTAGAGCTCCATCATCGCCTGCTGCTGCTTCATCCGGTCATCGCCGTATTTCTCGCGGATTTCGAGAAGCTTCGGCTGAACCTTCTTCATATTCGCCATCGACTTGTAGCTTTTGCTGGCGAGGGGGAAGAAGATGGCCTTGACGATCACGGTGGTGGCGAGGATCGCCAAACCGAAATTGCCCAGCAGGTTATACAGGCTGTCGATCAGCCAGAACATCGGACGCGTGATGAAGTGGAACCAGCCCCAGTCGATCAAAAGGTCGAACTGCCGGATCTGGCGGTCTTCCTCATAAGCATTGAGTGTCGCAACTTCCTTGGCGCCGGCGAACACCAGCGTTTCCTGCGTGTCGCTTGCACCCGGCGCGATTGTCGCGGCATCGCTCAGGAAGTCGGATTGGTAGCTTGGCCGTGCCCCTTCGAAGTAAGCGTAGCGCGGCTGGAACGGCTGCTTGCCCGAAGGCACCAGCGCGGCTGCCCAATATTTGTCGGTGATGCCGAGCCAGCCATTGGTCGACTTGCCGGGGGTGAAAAGCTTGTCGTCTTCCAGCGCCGCGTATTTGTGCTCCTGGAGACCTTCTTCACCGGTCACGCCGATCAGCCCTTCGTGCAGAACATAGGTGCTGGCAACCAGGGGCTTATCGAAGCGGGTGACGCGGCCATAAGACGACAGGGTCACTGGCTGGCCGCTGTTGTTGGTGACGGTATCATCCACGGTGAACATGTAGCTATTGTCCACCGTGATCGTGCGGCGAAACACAAGGCCGGCGCCATTGTCGTAGGCCAGCGTGACGGGCGTGCTCGGGGTGAGGGTGGCATTGGCGCCTTCCACCTGCCAGACCGTATCGGCGCCCGGCAGCGGACCGGCAGCGCTTGTTGCGGCGCCGCTGTAGCCCAGCTCCACGAAATAGCCGTTCGGCAGGCTTGCGGGATTGAGCAGCTGGATCAGCGGCGAGTCATCCTGCACCGTCAGGCGATAACCCTTGAGGCGCAGATCATCGAGCCGCGCGCCGCGCAGATTGATGGAGCCGGTAACGGCCGGTGTGTCGATCGCCACGCGTGGGCTTTCGGCCAGCACCTGTTCGCGTGTTTGCGCCGAAACGCCATCGGTGCCGGGAACGGCGAGATTGCCGCCGCCGCTCGGTGCCAGCGCTGCGCCGCCGACCCCGGTGCCCGATTGCGGCACATCGTTTGTGGCAATTGGCTGGCCGGTCTGTTGGCTCGTTTGCGCGGCTTCTTGGGTTGCCGCGATCTGGGCGGCTTCGCGCTGCGCTTCCATGCGCGGGTTCATATAGAACACCTGCCACAAGCCCAGGATCAGCACCGACAAGGCGATGGTGATAAAGAAATTACGATTGTTTTGCATCGGGATGTCCTCGCTCCGCCCGCCCGGTGTGCTGCGATCCGGAGGAACGCGCATCGGCGCGCGGCGCCGGCTTTTTTAATCTTCGCGAAAGTTCGCCAGCAAGCTCTTCGAAGGAAGCGGCGAGGCATTCTTGCCGTCCAACGATCACATAATCGGTGCCGGCCGCCATGTCAGCAGCGGCATGGACGCGCAGTGCTTCGCGCAACCGGCGCCGCACGCGATTGCGTACCACGGCATTGCCGACCTTCTTGGTCACGGTAAAGCCGACCCTTGGCGGCGCATCACCGCGATGGGTCAGAACTTCAAGCAGAAAAAACGGCCCGCGCCGCTTTTCGCCCCCGCGAACAAGGAGGAACTCGGCTCGGTTCTTGAGCCGAACCGGTGCCGCAACGCCGGTCCGGCCTTCGCCAGGCATGATTGCCGGCTGTTCGATTAAGCCGAAAGACGAGCGCGACCGCGATTGCGGCGAGCAGCAACAACTGCGCGACCACTCTTGGTGGCCATGCGCGAGCGGAAGCCGTGACGGCGCTTGCGGACGAGTTTCGACGGCTGATAGGTACGCTTCATTTTTTAATACCGCGGTGTGCGGCCCTTCTTATGGTCTATCGCTGATACGCGGAAGCCGGCGATGCACCGGTGCCGCGAAGCGCTCGATGTTTCGTGGATCGGGAATCCCGTTCCAAGAATAGCAGCAACCGACCGGCGCACAAAAATGCGTCGGAGCGGAGCCGAGCGTTGCGCGCTTCTAGGCAAGGCCTCTCCTTAAGTCAATCCGTGCAGCCCTTTGCGACGGTGATCTTGACAGGCAAGGGCGCACACGCGGCGCTCACAATGCTGTTGGACGCCTTTGTTCGAGAAAGCTCTGTGTTAGAGGTGCGGCCGCGATCAAGCGGATCGAGGAGCGCCAGCACTGCGATCGCGCCAGCCAACGTGACAGGGATAGGAAACGAGCAGCCGTGTCAAACAAGCGCCCCGATGACGCCGCACCTGAGGCACCGGAGCCTGCGAAACGCAGCCGCCTGCTGCGTTTTCTGCCCTTGGCGCTGGTCTTGATCGGCTTGGGTCTGGGCTATGCGCTGGGCTGGCACCACTACCTTTCGCTTGATGCGCTGGTGGAAAGCCGCGAAGCGCTGAAAGCCATGCGCGCCGAGCATCCCTTCGTTGCGCCCTTGATCTTCGTTGGCATTTATACGTTTGCCGTTGCGCTGTCTTTTCCCGCCGCATCGATCCTGTCGATCTTCGGCGGCTTTCTGTTCGGCTGGATCTTTGGCGGCCTGCTTGTGGCCTTTTCTGCCACGCTTGGTGCGACCTTGCTGTTTTTGGCGGCAAAAAGTGCGTTTGGCGGCGTTTTGCGCGCCAAGGTCGGTGGCAGAACTGCGGCTTTTGCTGACGGCTTCCACCAGCACGCCTTCAGCTATCTGTTGGCACTTCGCCTGGCGCCTGTTTTCCCCTTCTTTCTGGTCAACATCGCGCCGGCGCTTTTTGATGTGCGGCTGCGCACCTTTGTTGGCGCAACCGCGCTCGGCATTCTGCCCGGCGTCTTGGCTTACACCGGCGTCGGCAGCGGTTTGGACCATGCCATCATCCAGGCAGATGCCGCCGGAACCAGTGTCGCGTTAAGCGATTTAATCACGCCGGGATTGACCCTGGCTTTTGCAGCCCTTGCTCTTCTTGCGCTGGCGCCCATTGCCGTGAAGAAGTGGAAAGCAAGCAAGACACGGTGACTCGCAGCGTTCCGCTCGGCGGCTGGGGCGGGCTCGGGAAGGGGAATGAATGGTCAAACTGTTGAAGCCCGATCTTTGCGTGATCGGCGCGGGTTCCGGCGGGTTGACCGTCGCAGCTGGCGCACGCGCCTTCGGCACATCCGTTGTTCTCATCGAGAAGGGCGAGATGGGCGGCGATTGCCTGAACTATGGCTGCGTTCCATCCAAGGCGCTGATTGCCGCTGCCCGCCACGCCCATGAGATCCGCCACGCCGCACGGTTCGGCATTCGGGCGCGCGAGCCGGAAATCGACTTCGCGGCCGTGCACAAGCATATTCGCGGCGTGATCGACGCCATTGCGCCCAATGATTCCGAACAGCGCTTCCGCGATCTTGGCGCAAAAGTCATCCGTTCGCCGGCGCGCTTTTTCGGTCCCGACATGATCGAAGCCGGCGGCTACACGATCAAGGCGCGCCGTTTTGTCGTGGCCAGCGGGTCGTCACCACGCATCCCGCCGATCCCTGGCGCGGATACGGTCGATGTGCTGACGAATGAAAGTATTTTCGACCTGAAGCAATTGCCTACGCATCTCGCCATCATCGGCGGCGGCCCTGTCGGCATCGAACTCGCGCAGGCCTATCGTCGGCTTGGGTCGAGGGTGACAGTGCTCGAAGTCGGGCGAGCGCTGTACCGCGAAGATCCGGAGCTTGCCGAGCGCGCCTTGAAGGTGTTGCGCAGCGAAGGCGTGGATCTGCGGGAAAAGACATCCGTCACCCGGCTGGAAAAGACCGACAAAGGCGTGGCGCTGCATCTGGAAAGCGGCGGAAAGCCGGCAACCCTCGACGCCACGCATGTTCTCGCAGCAACGGGCCGGGTGCCCAATATCAGCGAACTTGGCTTGAATGCTGGCGGCATCGCTTACACCGCCGACGGCATCACGGTGGATGAGGGTCTGCGCTCGGTCACCAACAGCCGCGTTTACGCAGTGGGCGATGTTGCGGGCGGGCCGCAATTCACCCATGTGGCTGGCTACCACGGCAGTCTGGTTCTGCGGCCGATCCTGTTTCGCATCGGTGCAAAGGTCAGGTCCGAAATCATCCCGCGCGTCACCTATACCGATCCCGAGATCGCAGCCGTCGGTCTGTCCGAAGGCGAAGCCAAAGGGAAGGGCATCACACATTCCGTTTTGCGCTGGGAAATGGCGGAAAACGATCGTGCCCAAACCGAGCGCAGCACGGATGGCATGATCAAGGTCATTGCCGGCGGCGGCGGCAAGATCCTCGGCGCCGGCATTGTTGGCCGCGATGCCGGGGAGCTCATCCATATCTGGGGCCTTGCTATCGCCAAAGGGCTCAGCGTGCGCGACATGACCGAATATGTCGCGCCCTATCCGACACGTGGTGAAATTGGCAAACGCGCGGCCGTCACCTATTTCGGGGAGATGCCGCGCAAACCTGTTCTTCGCAGTCTGCTCGGTGGATTGCGGCTGTTTGGCTAGGCCTTGCATGTCGCTGCCGCGGCTGCACCGGGGAAGGGACCTTTGATGGCGGACAGCGCCGCCGGCCGTGACAGGGACGATGCCTCCGCGCTTGTTGCGGAGCGCATTCCGTTTCTGCGCCGCTTGTCCACCAAGCTGCTGATCCTGACCATCTTGTTTGTGATGATCGCGGAAGTGCTGATCTTTCCGCCGTCGGTCGCGAACTTCCGTTTGCAATGGCTGGAACAGCGTCTCGACACGGCAGCCGCGATCAGCCTCGTTCTGCTGCGTTCAGACAATGGTCCGCTGGAAGAAGCGGCACAGGAAGACGTTTTACGTGCGATCGGCGCCATCGCGGTTGCGGTGCGCGACGAAGGTGAATCCCGTTTGCTGCTCGTGTCGCAAATGCCGCCCGAAGTGGACGAGCATGTCGATCTCGAAGACATTGGCCCCGTGGTGGCGATCACCCGCGCTTTTGATACGCTGTTTTTCGGCGGCAACCGCGTGTTGCGCGTGTTTGGCCATGTCAACGAAAGCGACAAGGCATTCGAGCTGATCATTCGCGACACGGAATTGCGCGCTGCGATGCTCACTTATGCCGTCAACATCGCGCTTTTGTCGCTTCTCATTTCGGTGATCACGGCCGGGCTGGTGTTCTTCACCATCCTTCAAATTATGGTGCGGCCGATCCGGCGCATGCGCCATTCCATGCAAGGTTTTGCCGACCGCCCGGACGATCCTGGCCGCATCATGCAGCCTCAGCCGCGCCGTGACGAACTGGGCTTTGCTGAACGCGGCTTAGCTTCCATGCAAAGCCAGTTGCAGCGTCAGTTGGGCGAACAAAAGCATCTCGCCGATCTCGGCCTTGCCGTGTCGAAGATCAATCACGACATGCGCAACATCCTCGCCTCCGCCCAGCTCATGTCGGATCGTTTGCGCAATGTCAGCGATCCCGCCGTGCAGGCCTTTGCACCGAAGCTCGTGCGGACGCTGGATCGCGCCGTGTCTTATTCCGAAGGCGTCTTGTCCTATGGCCGCGCCCAGGAAGCGCCGCCCACCAGGCGGCTGGTGCGCTTGCAGCAGCTGGTGGAAGAAGTCGGCGACCTCTTGGGCATTGAGCCGGATGGGCCGATCGAATTCATCAATGCCGTTGATCCCGCTTTCGAGATCGATGCCGATGCCGACCAGCTGTTTCGCATCCTCAACAATCTTTGCCGCAATGCCATCCAGGCCATGGCGGCCGATGCGTCGGACGCCGTCGTGTCGCGCGTGACCGTGGCGGCAGAACGGCAAGGGACGGTCTGTCGGGTGACCGTGACGGATACCGGGCCCGGTCTGCCGGAAAAAGCGCGCCTCAATCTGTTTACAGCCTTTCGCGGGTCCGCGCGCAGCGGCGGCATCGGGCTGGGCTTGGCGATCTCTCAGGAACTGGCGCGCGCCCATGGCGGCAGCATCGAGCTGGTGGAAAGCGTCGGCGGCCATACGGAATTCGCGATCAGCATCCCTGACCAGCCGGCGCGGCTTGAACAGCGCACGCCCCAGCAGGCAAACGGCTAGTCCAAACGGCAGCCCTTTAGCTTGGTTTCGAAAACCCGGACTCGGTAGGGGCGGGCGCATGCGCTGCTTCGAATGTGTCGATCAGCGTGATCAATTCCGGCTCGTCGATCAGCATGCGCGCTTGCTCGAGGCTCACCCAAGCCCGTTCGCGCTGCCCACGCTCGCGCCAGCGGGGCAGTTCTTCGGTGACCTGGAGAAGGTAAACCGACACGTGAACCGGCACGAAGATTGATTGCAGCCGCTTCCAATAGCGGTAAGCGCCCAGCGGCTCGTGATCCGTGCTGCCGAGCAGTCCGGCTTCCTGCTTGGCTTCAAGTGCGGCCGCTTTCCAGTCCGGCTTTCCCGCCATCGGCCACCCCTTGGGGATCACGAAGCGCCGGGTTTGGCGCGAGGTCATCAACAGCAGGCTCAGCTCTCCTTCAGCCGAACGGCGAAAAGGCAGAACGGCGACCTGCCGAATGGCAACGCCTCTTTTAACGAGCGCCTTGGCTCGTTTTTCTTTCATGGTTCCGCGATCATCATTAGTCGGCTATATACCCATGACCAAGCCTGTGTTGCAACAGGTCGGAGCAATTCGGGCACAAGCTTCGACCTCTGCCACCAAAATCCGCTTTGCTCCTTAACCGTTGCTACCATGGCTGGCTTTTCTAAAAATTATGCCACCAAAACGGGTGAAGCATCTGCCATCTGGTGAAAACGCTTAAGCCACGCCTGTGCTGCTTTGAACGTCATGGTGCGCTTGCGGGTTTGCGTGCATAAAGGTTGGCACTGCTTCCGTTGCTTATTTGCGTCTTGAAAGCCTGATGACCCGCAGAACCGTTTCTCTTCTCGTGCTCGCGCTTGTGTTCCTGCTGATCCTGTGGCTGGCGCCGAGCGTCCTTCTTGTGGTGTTCGCCGGTATTCTGGTGGCCGTGCTTTTGCGCGGCGGCGGAAACTGGATCGCGCGCAAACTGAATATCGACCCTTCCTACGGCCTCGCTTTGTTTTGCGTCGCGCTTGTGTTGGCCGCAGCGGTGTTTATCGGATTTGCTGGTGCTGCATTGGCAAATCAGGTCCAGATCCTGATCGACAGCCTGCCTGATGCGATCGAAGCCGCGCGCGGTTATGTCGATAAGCATGGATGGATTCAGCGCGGCATCGACATGGTCAATCCCTCCGACCTCGCGCCGTCAGGGGGTGCCACCACTGCCTTCAACGTCACCTTTGGTTTTCTCGGTAATGCCGTGGTGATCCTGTTTGTCGGCCTTTACGGCGCCGTCGCGCCGGCGACCTATGTGAATGGGTTCACGGCGCTGTTCAGCCCCAGCCTTCGCCCAAAGGTCCGCGCGATGCTCAAACAGGCGACAATTGCGCTGCGGGGCTGGCTGAGAGCGCAGTTCATTTCCATGACTGTAGTGGGTGTGTTGACCGGCCTGGGGCTGTGGGCCCTGGGTGTCCCGCTCGCACCAATCCTGGCCGTGCTCGCCGCCTTGTTGACCTTTATACCCAATCTCGGCCCGATCATGGCTGCGGTCCCCGCCATTCTCCTGGGCTTTGCCGACGGGCTTACAACGGCTATGTGGATCGCCGGCCTGTATGTTGTGGTGCAAACGATCGAGAGCTACTTCATCACGCCGCGCGTGCAGGAAGAGGTCGTCTCGCTGCCGCCGGCCCTGACGATTTCGGCACAGCTATTATTTGGCCTGCTGTTTGGAATCATGGGCCTCGCTCTGGCGACGCCTTTGGCCGCTGTTGTCCTTCGCATCGGCCACAAATTCTATGTCGACGACTATCTTGAAGAAGAAGCGCTGCAAACCCGGGCCTAAGCGACACTGAGCCCTTGCTCACCATTTCTTCTGGTGGGCAACCCGAACAAGCTTTGGAACAGGAATGCGTCCCGCTGCTTCAACAGGTTCTGTGACGGAGACAATCGCATGCCGATCTGGGCTCAAGCCGGCTTATGGGCCCTTCTGGGTGCGTCTTCTCTCATTTTGGGAGCGTGTTTTGCTTATTTGGGCAACCCGCCCAAGCGGCTGACTGCCGGCATCATGGCCTTTGGCTGCGGAGTCCTCATTTCCGCGGTGGCCTATGACCTCATCATGGAAGGCTTCGATCAAGGCGGCTTGTGGCCAATCATCGGCGGCGCCCTACCAGGCTCGGCGGCCTATACAACGGCCAATTGGCTGGTCACGCGCAGGGGCGGCAATCATCGAAAGCGCTCCGGCGACCAGCAGGCCGATACCGGCGGCGGCGGAATGGCTATCGCGATCGGCTCCCTGCTGGACGGAATACCGGAATCCATCGTGCTTGGCGTCGGCCTGCTGGGCGGCGGCGGTATCAGCATGGCCATGCTGGCCGCGATCTTCTTGTCGAACCTGCCGGAAGGCCTTTCCAGTGCCGTAGGGATGAGAAAGGCTGGGCGAAGCAGAACCTATGTGTTCGGCTTGTGGACCGGCATCGCGGTAATGTCGGGTCTGTCAGCCGCCCTTGGCGCCGCCCTTCTTGGCGCCGCCAGTCCGTGGATACTGGCTTCAGTCAATGCGATCGCGGCCGGAGCGTTGCTGACCATGATCACCGACACGATGATCCCTGAAGCCGTTGAAGGCGAGCACAACGGAACCGGCGCGCTGGTCGTGATCGGCCTTCTGGTGGCGTTCACCCTTTTCCAGGCCTGAGCCAAACCTCGTCCTACTGGTCGGTGCGGATCGCACAGCGGAACTGGTTAAGCCAGGCTCAGACCAAGACGGCGGTCGCGCAGGCGCAGGAGATAAACCAGGGGCAAGGCGGCAAGCAGCGCCCAGGCCTTGCCGATCACCTGACCTGAAAGGAAGTCAAGGCTGCCGAAAGCCAATGACAGGAAAAGCAGGCTATCGACAACGATCCCAACCACGCCACTGGCCGCGACAGCCAACACGAGGCCGCGCCGTTGAAGCGGCGTAAACACGGCAAGGTCCGCAGTTTCCGACAACAAAAAGGCTATCGTTGACGCAAGAACAAGCGCGGGCGCGGCCACCAGCCCGGACAAAAGCGCCCCGACAAGGATCGCGCCAACCGCCCACTTCACGCCCAAGCGGCGCTGCACGAGATCTCTGAGGACCAATGCGGCACCGATCGCCAGCACGCCACTCGGCGCCGACATGCCGGGCCAAACCGGAATGACGCAGGGGCCATCGGGCACGCAGACAGTACCGACATTTCCGATCAGCCAATTGCCGAGCGGAATGCAGGCGGCAAAAAGCGCAAGATAAAGGAAGCCTTCGACGCGTCGCAGATTGCATGTTCATGTCGCTCACCCACGTCCGCGATAGGGCGGCACACCTTGATCAGGTATCCACACATCCTCAGGACTGGGGCCTGTTTGGTAGAAGACATCGATCGGGATGCCGCCGCGCGGATACCAATAGCCGCCAATGCGCAGCCATTCGGGCGTCAGTAGCTCGGCGAGGCGCCGTGCAATCGATACGGTACAGTCCTCATGGAAAGCGCCATGATTGCGGAAGGATGTCAGGTAAAGCTTCAACGACTTGCTTTCCACGAGCCATTGCGCGGGAATGTAGTCGATCACCAGATGGGCGAAATCGGGCTGGCCCGTCATCGGGCAAAGCGATGTGAATTCGGGCGCCGTGAAGCGCACGGCGTAGCGGATGCCTGCTTGCGGGTTCGGCACGCGCTCCAGCACCGCATCTTCGGGCTTGGCGGGAATGGATGTCGCCTGTCCCAATTGGGTCAGGCCGGAATAGATGGTGTCTTGCGACAATTTGGAATGCCTTCTTTGAAGGCCTCCGGTGAGCCCGCCGCGCGAACGCGGTGATCCTGTTGTCCTTGTTTTGACCGGGTAGGCTGCGACCGGAGGCAGTTATGCCAAAGGCCCCGATACAATGCTGCGCGTCGGATGAAAAGACCATTTCGACAGCGTCGGACGGCGAGCGCAGGACCAATGCGACGCCAGGTCGCGGGTCCCCGACAAAGCAGTCGAAGAGGATAAACCGGTCAAAATCGTTGAAGAAGATGGCGCGCCCGAAGAGATTCGAACTCCTGACCCCCAGATTCGTAGTCTGGTGCTCTATCCAGCTGAGCTACGGGCGCGCATCAGGCAAACTGCCTGGAAGACCGAAGAAGCATCGCTTCATCGTCTGTGCGGGCTAACTAGCCATTCAAAACGGGAAAGGCAAGCGCTTCGTTGGCGAAATTCATCCTGAAAGCGCATCTCTGTTGAAGGTTGGCTCATTCGGGGTTGGTGAAATCCTGTTAACCATTTGGCAAGACGCAAAGCCGGCGTCCGTTTTTTCGACAAAGTTGGATGTGCTGCTGGCGGGATTGAAGATGCGCAAATCGGCATGAGTGCCCGCTTTGATGCGGGGCGTTTGTGAACGGCTGGCGCTTGAGGTCAGGCCGTGCCAGCAAGAAACACCATTCCCGTCTCCCATCTAGCCGAGCTTCTGGAGCGGGCAGGGCGCTCCATTCATTCGATGGGCTATTCGGAAGGCTTGTATCCGGCGCAATGGACGGCCCTACGCTACCTCGCCAAAGCGCCCGAGGGCACGCGCACCGCAAGCAGTCTGGCTCGCTTCCAGGGCTTGGCGAGCGGTCCAGTCAGCCGCACGGTGCGGACGCTGATACAAAAGGATCTCGTGCGCAAAGCCGATCACCAGCCGCTTGGCCGTGCCGAGCATCTGGAACTTACCGCAAAGGGTGCTGATCTCCTGGACAGAGACCCCCTTCATTGCTTCAGCGCCAATCTCGAAATGCTGGGAAAAGACGAGCGCGTGGCCTTGGCGGCAGCCTTAGAAGCCGTGATTGCTACAGCCTCCAGCTTGTGGCCCAAAAACGAAAACGACCCCAAGCCGGCTTAACCTTGACCAAACATGTTTCGCAGCAACGTTGAAGGCGATTGCACATTGCCTGAGATCAACTACAATCCAGATGGAGATTGTAAGTTGTGTGCGTTGGTGGGGAAGTTGCGTTCATGGCTCGTGCCGCTGTTGTTGCGCGCAATCGAAGGGCGTGGGAGTATAGGCTTGTTGTAGTCTTCGCCATGTCCTTTCCTGATCTTGCGAAAAGGACTGCTGTCTTGTCCGTGTTCTACTCGGGCGGGTGCGGCCGATGAGTGTCCTTGAGCAGGGGTCCGTCGCGACCTCGAACGACAAGGCGCGCAACCTTCGCCTGCGCCGCCCGACTTCCGCTGGTCGCGTTCTGCCACAGGAGCGGCATGCCTTTGACGACATGCGGGACTGGTTGCCGATCCTGTCTCGCCTCGGCATCGCAGCCGTGGAAGCGGAAACCGTCGCTTTGCGCGCGCAAACCAACCGCACTCAATTCCTCGCCGAATTGCTGGCTGCGGAGCTGTGCGAGGAAGACCGCTTGTTCGAAGCCGTCGCGCAGCAGTTCGCTTTGGCATTTTCGCGTGAGATCGATCCGACGCGCTTGATCCTGCGCGACGATGATCTGGCGCTGCTGCTTGGGCGGGGCAAGCAAATGGCGCGCTTGCTGCCCGTTTTATATGTTCAGCCAAACGGCCCGCCCAGTCAGCTTGTTGGCGCCGGTCTTCTCGACCTCCGCAGTCTGCGGCGAACGCTGGGCGAGCATCCCGAGCTTACGAGCCGCATCGTGGTGGTGCCGCCCAAAGCGTTGCGCGCCGCACTGAAGCAGCGGGCAGCGCCCGGTCTGGCCGACCGCGCCTGCACCCATCTGGTGAATACGGCGCCCGATTGTTCGGCCAGGGTCGTGGCGAGCGCTTGGCAAGGATGCATGATCGGCGCGGTCATCATCGCGCTGCCGATTGCCGGTGCTTTATGGCCGATGGCAACGCTGCTTGCCGTCCACGCCTTCTTTTCGCTCTTCTTTCTGGCGGGCATCACCCTGCGCATGCGGGCAGCGCGCCATGCCGCGACCCCTTATTTGAAACGGCTGCCGCCGGTCGCGGCAAAGGATCTGCCGACCTATTCCGTGATGATCGCGCTTTACCGCGAAGCCGATGTCGTTCCCGAACTGGTGGAAGCGCTCGGCCGGCTGGTGTGGCCGCGCGCCAAGCTGGAGATCAAGCTGGTTTGCGAAGCCGATGATGACGAAACGCTGGACGCCCTGCGTGCCCAGCCGCTGCGCCCGTGGATCGAGGTGATCGAAGTGCCGTCGGTCGGCCCGCGCACCAAGCCAAAAGCGCTCAGCTATGCGCTGCCGCTCACATCGGGTGATCTCGTGGCCGTTTATGATGCGGAAGACAAGCCGCACCCGTTGCAGCTGGTGGAAGCGTGGCAGACGTTTCAGCGCTTACCCGCCGAAGTGGCCTGCCTGCAAGCACCGCTCGTGATTACCAATTTCGGTGAAGGCGCCATCCCACGCTTGTTCGGCTTCGAATATGCTGCCTTGTTTCGCGGCTTGCTGCCTTGGCTTGCTGCCAAAACACTGGTGCTGCCACTTGGCGGCACGTCCAATCATTTCCGCCGCGATGCGCTGGACGATGTCGGCGGCTGGGATCCGTTCAATGTCACGGAAGATGCCGACCTTGGCTTGCGGCTGACGCGCTTCGGCTACCGCTGCGCCACCATCACCTATCCGACCTTCGAAGAGGCACCCACCACGTTGAAACAATGGCTTCCGCAGCGCACCCGCTGGTTCAAGGGCTGGCTGCAAACCTGGCTCGTTCACATGCGCCATCCGCTCCGCTTGTGGCGCGAAATCGGCACCGGTTCCTTTTTGCTGGTGCAGATCCTGTTTGCCGGCATGGTGATCTCGGCGATCGCCCATCCGCTTCTGCTCGCCACACTCGCCGGCATCGTCGTTGAACTGGTGGGCAATGCCGAAATGGACGCGCGCCGGTCGCTCCTGTTTGCGGTTGATGCGATCAACATCACCTGCGGCTATGCCGCGTTTCTGGTTCTCGGCGCGGCAACCCTGACCAAACGCGAGCGCGAGGGCAGGTCGCTGTTCAAGCTCGTTGTCGCCACGCCTGTTTATTGGATGATGATCTCGCTTGCTGCCTGGCGCGCTGCCTGGCACCTGTATTCCAAGCCCTTCCATTGGGAAAAAACGCCGCATCGCCAAAGTCGCAGCATCTGGGTTCGCCGGCTTCGCTCCTGATTGTCGAATCGAAGCGGAGGGAAATCGCTGGCTATGATGGAACATAGGCGGGCCGGCAGAGTATTCTCCGGAAGCTTTAACGCAGAGACTCCACGATGGCATCAACGGTTTCTACATACCCGGCGCCCCCTGCGGTCCTCACCGTGCCGAGACCGTTCTACTGGTTCTTTTCGCAATTTCCGGCCGTGTGTTTCACCCTCACGCTGTTGACGGACATCGCTTATTGGCAAACATCGTACCTGATGTGGCAGGAGTTCTCGGAATGGCTTTTGTTCGCCGGGCTGGTGTTTGGCGGG
>Ga0210040_10003503_pt1 | contig 21187 bp, 27 predicted proteins | sample CryGeyCG12114_NA_FD_185462 | JGI IMG/M metagenome (GOLD analysis project Ga0210040, IMG submission 185462) | Groundwater microbial communities from aquifer - Crystal Geyser CG19_WC_8/21/14_NA (SPAdes) (version 2) | ecosystem: Environmental > Aquatic > Deep subsurface > Groundwater | place: USA... | reverse complement strand
AGGTAAACCTAGCTAGGAAAAGGAAAGGGGAAAACCTTCCTCAGAGACTCGGAAGGAAAACCCTAACCAACTGGGAATGCAACCCCAGCACGCATTCGCGCTATTTGAAACTACTATAAAGAAAATCTCGTCGAGTCCACTAGCCTTGCACGTACTATTTAAAATGATATAAAACTAAAATACCGATCTCTAGTGCTGTCAAGTTCACTGAATTGCCCACCGACATTTGAACAGCCGTGATGACTGAATTCGACAAATATGACGGAAGAACAACTTTTGAAAATGCTTGCCAATATCCTGGCGTGTTCATATAAGGGGCATTTTTCACTTTAAATGAATTTTGACTTATTGCTTCCATTGCAGCAAGTTTGCACGAATAATCGCACTGCAACAGGAATTAAGCAAGTGAAGAGGCATCAGGTTCGTGTCGCAATCACAATTGTGTATAGCATAGCGTATAATAAGTTTTTACAGTTATACAGACTAACCATTTCGCCGAGATTTCCCTTAGCATTTGAAGAAACCCTTAGTTTCATGTTAGTCAAAATGTCTTCCACATCTTTAAGACAATCAACTTCTTCTGGAAGGAAATCCATCATAAAAGCAGATTTGTAGTTCAGATCCATCGGTAGGAAAACTTCCTTTTTATTTAAGCAACATCGACCTCCTCTAAAAAATTATACAATAGCTTTCGATTCGATGAAAGGACAAGAGTTGAGTAATTTTAGCGTTTTAATGACAGCATTGACACTTGGCCTATACCTGTGATTTTCCTCTTCCCATGTAGCACAAGCTCTCTGTAAGTTAAGTCGATTAAATAAAATTTGTCACATCCTACGGTTATAATAATACTATATTATAAGCTCGACATTGCAAATATACATAAGGAAATAAAATAATTAGTTAGTTATAGTTAATAAGTAATTGTTGTTACTTCAGGTAAACCAGTTGTGATTGTGGGAACTTCACTGCAAACCTGTGATATATAGTAGTAGTAAAAATGAGCAGCGTAGGTTGGTTTAGATGAAAAAAAGTATTTTTTATCTTTCATTAGATTGAAATCAATATTTGAGTAATTTGAGTTAATTGCTAGCTGCAGTGGTTGAAAAATATTACTATATTATTACCTGTCTTTCAACATCATAGTATGCCATGCGAATTTTATTCAAAGGTGCGATTTCAGACAATGATGCATCATCTATAGGTTTTAGATAATGATCAATGAAAAAAATATCTATCATTTTGGAAATTAAAACAGTCTTTATGTACCAAGCTCAATGGATCCCACAGCAGCAGTAATTTTATCCTTTATATCTGCTGGATACATGGATGTGAGCAATTTGGCAAAGTCTTTCAAACTTACAGTGTCCGGTTCTTCACCACCTTTTCCTAGTCCTTTTTGAACGATGCAGGAGTATATTCTCCACTGCAATAGTATTGTAGAGATCTTTTATATTTTACGGCAGTTTCAGTTACTTAATAAATTATTAGTATTTTACTGAAGTCTGTTCCAAAGTTTCTCCCTCATCTCCTGGCGCTACACAGTCATTCCAGAATTCTTCAACAGGCAGAGTTGGAAAAATCTTTTTACCCATGCAACAAGTCACGTTTGGATTCATTACATAGTGTTTCAAATTGTCGCACAAGTGTTCATTCTTTGTTCCTAGCTCAATTGACGTGTAGTATGCGAATGTTGGGAGTTGATGCTGCACAGATTTTTAAATCCAATCGGGATTTCCATCAAAATAATATTATATGTTGATAAATATGTCATCCTATCCGAAAAAAATTATGATGTGTAACTTACCACTGTTAAAAAAAACAACATTACACAATTGTAAGAATTTTTTTTGTAACTTATTGCCATTTTGTTTACTTTTAAGATAACATCAGACGACTGAAGTAAGTAATACGTTTTTATTTCAGTTGCTGCGAGTGTTTTTTTGATAAATTCAAATTTATTGAAAGATAAAACATGCATGCAAAGACTTAGTATTGCGAATATGAGTAATTTATTTCTGCGTGACAAAACCAATTATATATTTAAAATATGACAAAAAATAGACACGACTAAATACTTCAATATTTGAACAACCCACTTCCTATCGTGACTTACTTTCGTTACTTATTTGTAAAGTCTACAGGGCATAAAAAACCCGCTAGACTAATTGTAGTAGACACCACAATATCATCACTACTTCGTTAGTCACTACTTCTAACTACTAACTAACTGGTTATTTGTAAAAGTGGAAAAAATAACCCATTTCATCCAACTGTCCCAATTGCTCTTTTATGTCCAAAAAACAGTTCACTTCACACAATGCCCTTTAGCCCAATAGATTATACTTGCTTACCAAACAAAATGCGAATTTGATAATCTTCATACAAACCATTGCCCTATTTAGGCAAGATGAATACACATACAAAAACAATTTTGACCGTGACACTAGCTACAAAAATAGTCCACTTCCGTTGAAAACTGCCTGTTCCTATTGTCGTGCATTCTAGGATTGCGATTGCATAGGAAACTTGCGACAGACGAATTTACTTCTACTATGCTCGCGCTCAATCATAATGAAGTTACGATATTTCCCACGGACTTGAACGCGTAACAACAATCAGCCACATTAGATTATGAGTAAATATACAAAGTAACCAGAGAATGTGCCGAGTGCTCACAGTGTTGTCTCAATTAACTTACCATTGATAAGCACACACCTCAACCATAATGGGTGACATGATGGAATGATGTAACCCAATTGCTCCCAACAAATATTAAAGACAATGCTTGTTATATTTGTTTCAGTCTGCTTAGCAAACTAAAAATTTTCACAGTTAGTTGTTCGTGGAACAACAAAGTTTGACGACGTTGTCAGAATGTGAACTGTCATTTTGTTTTCAATCAAAATGATTCTTCTTAAGAAACATGGACTTGTGTTGCTCGATTTGTTTATTAAACTCGGACCGTTTGTTTTCACTTTCATGGAGTATTTGACTCCCATGTTGAAATCTTCACTTCATTTGGATATAGTCATGGATAGAATGGAGATGTGGATGCAAAACCAAGAGACTGTTTTTGATTTCATTATTGGTGAGTTTTAGTTAAAGTCTTTTTAAGAGTGTGCCATTAGTTGTCCATTTTTATGTCAATCTATAATGGTTTCAATAAGTTGGAGCCGGGTCCAGTGGATGCCACCTAGCGGCAAGGTTATCAAAACACTATAGTGTTCTACTATTGGAAGCCGGTGGAGAACAAAGGTAATTAAATTAATGGCGGTATCTTTGCTTCTGACGCGAAATTTAAATTAGCCAAGTGATTAGCTGATTGTTGATATTTAATATTTAATTGTTTTGCTGATTTGCATTTAACTTAAAGTTACTAAAAGTAATATAAATAATTTGCAAAATATGTGTATTTTGTAGTCCTCTTCTATCGCTGCCTATTCACTCATATTTCCTGTCCAATCAAAAACCTGTTGACTGGGGTAAGAATTTACACACACAAAATTTTTGGATTGCTTATCGTTGGTTTAAAGTTGTTTCGTATAACGCGAAAAACGGTTTTCCTCTCATTTTAACAGCTCATAGGACCGTCCCTCAAACGCATGCTGCATTTGGTCTCAAAAACAATGTTAATAGCGTTTTTTTTGTCTTATTTTCTTTAAAAATATGAAGTTGAATCCGAACTGTACCACATCGTAATAATATATTCTTGAATAAATAGGTTTCATTTTGGCCTCAAGGGAAACTTCTAGGAGGCTCGAGTTCCATAAATGGAATGATTTATTTACGTGGCCACATACAAGGCTTTGACGCCATCGCTAACAAAACAAATGATCCAAGATGGAGAATGGAAAATGTCTTAAAGTATTATAAACGCATTGAAAACTATCATGGCTGGTTTCAAGATGGTAATTTTGTAATGCACTGCAGTACTTTCTGTTTTATAATTTTCTTTAAATTAGATGAAATATTTTCAGGTCAAAATCATGGCAGTTATGGACCTATGAATATCGAGAAGGCATTTTTGTCACCAATGACTCAGCACATGCTTCGGGCTGGAGAGGAATTAGGATATCCAATTCGAGATTCCAATGCTTATGGTCCATACACGGAAGGTATATTTTTTAATTACTGCATTAATTCCCTAGAGTATGAAAAATTATCTTTCATCAGAATTTTCTTGTATTTAGGATTTGCTCCTATGGAATTCCATATGAAATTCGGTCGACGCGCCGATGCTTACCATACAGCTGTGCAACCCCTTTTGTTGTACAGACCCAATCTAGTCATAAGAAAATATGCATTAGTCACTAAAATTTTATTCAAACGAAAAACAGCGTACGGAGTCCAGTACGAAAGACACGGATTTAAATTCAAAGCTTTTGCTAAGAAGGAAGTGATTCTTTCTGCTGGCTCATTATGGTCGCCAAAACTTCTCATGCTTTCGGGAATTGGCCCGAAGCATCATTTGGAAACTATTGGGGTATGTGTAAACACCGACCACCGACAGACAGCAAATTATCTATTTGAATATAGTAGTTTATTATAATCAGATGCAAAAGCTGCATATGTCTCTGAACCGATATGTTTTTCAAGGCATTCTGCAGTTTAGTCCATGTATTTTACACACATTTGTAGTACCTAAAACCCGTATATAGTATATAGTATATCTATTTCTATGCTAAAACCTAACAAATATGCAACGTTTCACGAATAAGATGATGCATGAAATCATGCAATAAACCTGGAAGTAAGCTCGTTTTTTTCGTCCGCTTCCTATGCACATTGTTTTTTTTTACCTCCAGATTCCTTCACGAGTAGATTTACCTGTGGGTGAACGACTGCAGGATAAATATGGAACCTTAGTAGGACCATTCGTCATGAACAAGCCATTATCCTTTAATCGAGAACGTGATCTAACATTTAGTGCACTCTTGGATTGGGTTTTCAACGGCTCTGGTCCTATAGCAGGGGGAAGGACTGAGTCCACTCATGCCATTAAAACATCTGTTGCTCTTCGTGAGCCGAGATTTGTGGACGCACCTGACATTCATACCTATGTAGTGGCTGCATCTGCAGATACTCGCACCAAAATGGACTATGGAAATGCATTTAATTTTGACGAACCCTCGTTGGATTACATTGCTAGCTCTCTTGGTGTTGACTCCTTTTTTCAATTAGTCACATTAACTCGGCCGTTTGGATATGGCACTGTACGCTTAAGAGACTCCAATCCGCGATCCCCTTTACTTATAGATCCTCAGTACTTGCAGCATCCAAAAGATACGGAAACTTTGGTGGAAGGTTAGTAAACTTTAAGTTATTAGGCTTTACATTGTCGAAAGTTTTCAATGAACATGCTAAAGCACACTCTTTTATTGTATTTTTGTAGGCATCAAGTTTTCTGTAAAATTAGTGGAGGAGACAAAGGCTTTTAAAGAAATTGGGGGTCATTTAATGAACAAACCATTTCCAGGCTGTGAAATGCACGTATTTAAGAGTGATTCATTCTATGAGTGTGTGGCCAGACATTCCACCATTACTGCGTATAAATACACAGGTACGGCTCCTATAGGCAGTAGTCAAAATGATCCTGAAGCAGTTTTGGATTCCAGTTTGAGGTGCTTGTTGATATCATCATATTATTTTTATGATTTTGAATTACCAATTACACTTTTCTAGCTGTTTTACTTCCTAATGGCTTTAGAGTCCTGGGAACAAATAGATTGAGAGTTATTGATGGATCCCTGTTCCAATTGAAATACACATCTGAGAATGATGTAACTTGTAGAATGCTTGGAGAGCTTGGCGCTGACATAATAGAAGACTACTGGAAACTTGAAAAAAGTTAGCAACTAAAATATGGAGAATAATTTAGCTATGTTAGCGTTATTGCGTATTTAGAAGTGATATCAAGCATGCTTTTTGTGAAATAAAGTCTGATTTTTCAACAATGTATTGTATTTTGCTTGTGTGTCCAAGATTTTGTGTTTTAAAACAATGCATAAATACTTCGTCGCTATTTGTCTGAGATCAATGACCCGCACTTTATGTCAATTTACATTACTGCATTGTACTATTGTGGGCAAACAAAAAGCTAACTGAAGTACATGTTTAAGCACCTACGTCTTTTGTATACTAACAAAAAATGCACTCACAGGATCACTGAAGAGTAGAAATGAATGACTATCCTGTTGTCCAAGAAATGTAGAAGCAATCTGAAGAAATTTATTGGTGAACAATGTATTAATATCATTAGCATAATCATTCACAGAAATCCATTCGCTGTGATTAATTGTATTTTTAGGACTGATCATGTCTGCTCAATAAACAGTTTTATTCTTCACTCGTTGACTTTTAAATTAAGCTAAGATTTTTTTTTCTGTTCCATGTTGCTAATATTAATAACATTACAAAAAATCCAATCATCTGTAGCATGTAGACTGCAGACAGTCAAAGTAGCACTTGTACATAAATATAGCATCGTATAGCGCATCAACTTGTCAAATGAAATTAATGCGCCCATGTGTCATAAACAGTTTAAATTTGTTCCCTTCTAACGGCGCTATAAGCCATACGATATGTGTTGATGTTGAGTCCCTCAAGAAAAACGGAGATCATATGCATCCCTATTGTATTCCTATTGCTCATCACTCATAATGAATGGTAGATTCCGGTGAAAATAAGAGTGGTTTCCTAGCAAGCAATGACATCATTGCAAGAGGATACTTACCCGGTAGTTAGTTAGTTAATTAGTTAGGTTCATACTGCTCTCAGCATGAGTAAATTATTTCCAATTATGATGTACATGTCTAAAAGTGAAGACAACAGACATCACATGAATATATATGAAATGGATACCTGAATTATGAGGTGACTGTCTGGCTACAATCTGTCTAGCATGACGAAATTGCTTTTTACTCGGATAGTAATAAGTAATATTTTGCCATGTATACCAGGTTGAGCATCCTGCACCGGGTTATTTCCTTTTCGGCAAACGCGGTAGTAACAGTGGCTTAAATTTGGAGTTTTGTGGTGCAAATATGGTGCTGCTTAATTTTGGTGGTGGCCTGGCATTACAAAAATTTTTGATGGTTCCATTTATGTTCACGTTCATGGAATTTTTAACTCCGCTATTGCAATCGGATGTTAACAGTGATAGGAAGTTTGATAGGTTCCAAATGCTCCAGGAGAAGCAGGATCAGACTTTTGATTTTGTGATAGGTATGTCCAGGGCAAATAATATTGTGGAATGCATGAATATGAACATTAACATTTAGTTTTCTTATTTTATTTATTTTATTTAGTCGGAGCGGGTTCTAGTGGATGCCAACTCGCTATGAGATTGTCGGAAAAATATAAAGTATTACTTTTAGAAGCCGGAGGCAACCCAAGGTTTGTTTATGTTAATACTATATACTATTGTATTAACAAAAGTGAATTTGGTGACTGCAATATTGGATATTAATTAGTGCCTTGATTTGAAAACAGTTTTTTTCTATCGATTCCTGCTTACTCATATCTACTAAACAGTCAAAAGCCGGTTGACTGGGGTAAGTGGAGAATCTTTTTTCGTTCACACGTTAGTTGTTAGTTGTGGGTACACCATATTAGAATATTGCATGATATTTTTTTCGTTTTTTGCAGCCCATAGAACTGTTCCTCAAAGCCATGCAGCGTTTGGCCTAAACAATAATGTAAGCTATAAGAAAATGACAAATTAATTTCTAAATGCATAATTTGATAAGCACATTTATCATAATCATAGGTATCCCATTGGCCACAAGGAAAAACATTAGGAGGTTCAAGTTCCATAAATGGATTGATCTACATTCGTGGAAATACTCAAGGATTTGATATCATTGCAAATCGGACAGGAGACAAACGTTGGAGCATGGAGAATGTACTCAAGTATTACAAAAAAATCGAAAGTTATGATGGATGGTATAAACATGGTTAGATTAAATCTGCAATTAAAAATCTAAATTTCAATCTGTACAAATCTTTTCACTATTTAATATATTTCGTTCGTAGAAAATACGCACGGACGTGATGGTGTAATGAACATTGAAAAAGCATATTTAATGCCAGTATCAAAATATTTATTAGAAGCTGCAGAAGAACTAGGTTACCCTATTCGAGATCCAAATCCATATGGTCCAAATACGGACGGTAACTCTTTTTGTTCATATCCGAACGGAAAACAATGTTTTCAATTCATGCCATTTATAATCTTCTCAGGTTTTTCTCCCATGGAATTCTACATGAAATTTGGCCGGCGTGCCGACGCCTATCACGGTTCCCTATTACCTGTTCTACATCGCCGAAATCTAGTCGTCCGAAAATTTTCCTACGCTAAAAAAATTCTCATTCGAGACTCCACAGCTTACGGTGTTCAATATGATAGACATGGCCACACTTTTTATGCGCTGGCGAAAAAAGAAGTAATTCTTTCAGCAGGGACTCTAATGTCTCCCAAATTACTAATGCTTTCTGGAATTGGGCCAAAAGCACATCTAAAAGATGTTGGTGTAAGTTTAAAAGCATATAATTGAGAAAAATCGAATTTTAATTAAATCTCCAACAGCCAGTTATCAGTGAAAAATGTATTATAAAAATTCATATGGATACTCATTTGAACCAGATCAAACCAATCGTAGATTTACCAGTGGGACAACAATTACAAGACAAATATGGCGTTCTCCTTGGTCCCTTTATCATCGACACAGGAAATTCTTTCAATCGAGATCGAGATGTAACTATTCCTAACATTAAACGCTGGCTATTTCACGGTAAAGGACCTTTCGCAGGAGGCAGAACAGAAGTCGCGTATTCTATTACTACTTCTGTAGCACGACGAGAAAGCCGAGCTGACGCTCCCGATATCCATACCTATTGTGTATCCTTTTCAGCCGATTCAAGACTTAAGTTAGATTTCAGCAAATCTTTCAATTTCAATCCCAAGTCACTGGAGTACATGGAAAGTTCAAAGGGACATGATTCGTTCTATCAACTTGTCAGTTTAGGTCGGTCTTTTGGTCACGGGTTTGTGAAACTCAAGGATAAGAACCCATATTCGCCGCTCATTATCGATCCAAAGTACCTACAAGATGATAGGGATGTTCAGGCAGTTGTTGAAGGTATGATTTCAATTTCAATCAATTAAATTGCGAAGCACATTATTGTAGACGCTAAAAGTTATAGTTGTAGAAGAAGAAATTATCATGCTGCGAAACTGTGGATGTGAAACACATTGCTAACTTAAATCGTAAAAGCATCAGTGGCAAGGCAAACAAAGAAAACCCTAAAACAAGGAAAGCTGTACAGCGCGCGCATGCGCTTGACTTTACTTATGTCTACTAACGCAAACGATATTTTGAAGCTCAGGGTTGCACGCATAAGCTCAAGCTGAAGCCATTGCAACACTTACTTAGAGCTGAAAAGAAACTACAAATATTATTATAATAACATTACTTTAAGTCTTATTTATTTGTTTTTTTGCTTGTTTCAACATTAGGATCAAAATTTGCAGTGAAGTTAGTTGAAACAACGAAAGCATTTAAGAAAATTCATGGACGCTTGCACTACAGGCCTTATCCCGGGTGTGAGCAATATGTGTTTAAAAGTGACAAGTATTTTGAATGTGTTGCACGCCATTCTACAATTACAGCATACAAGTACACTGGCACTTGTCCAATCGGGAAAGATGAGAGTGATCCTGAAGCTGTAGTTGATTCAAAATTAAGGTAAGGTGTACGGTTACTATTCTTAGTTTGGTAATTTTTTAGTTAATGCATCCTCCACTATGCATGCCAGAGATGCTAAATTACGAGACTGTGGCTGATGTAAATTCTTTGCTTGACTTAAACAGAGTTCTAGGTACTAAGCGATTAAGGGTAATTGACGGCTCCATATTTCAACTCAAGTACACTTCAGAGAATGACGTTACATGCAGGATGGTAGGGGAACTTGGAGCCGACATTATAATGGAGTACTGGGCAAACACATAAAATTATGAATAGGATTTTCTTCCGGTTTGATCCAGAAGTCAGTACAAGGAACTTTCAGATTTTTCCGCTGAAAGTTTAATAACTGGAGGAGTTTTGATATACTTGCCTCATCATAGTCTTACTTACTACATTTTTTTCCTGCTGGGGTACAAATATGAACATTGACTAATAGGCTAATATTTATTGTGCTGTGTTTATTCTTTGGTATGAAATGGCTCAGGCAGCAGTGAGTGAGTCACCGAATTCCCGAATGTAGGTGTGGTGGTGTGGGATCAACTACGAGGCAATCCAAAAAGTGTACCTAAAATATGGTAGAATTGTAGAATATACCATGTTTTCATGATAGCAGTACATTGTTCAGCCGCAGTGTTAACAATTACAATGAGTCTCGTTATGTTCAAAGCTTAAACTGATAAAAAGTGTACTGCTGCACATGTATTTATAAATTATGCTACAAACCTAACCGTTTTTCAGAAATAAACTTGAATTTGAAAGAACCCTTTGTGTTTGCTATTGTTTTTATTGTTGACTAGTCTTCATTGTACATCCTACATTTCATACATCAGTTGAAGATCAAAACCTCCAAAAGACAGAGTTAATTCAGTTCACAGCAGAGCAAAATAATTAAGCAAAATGAATGTTCAACTAGTTGCAAATTTGATTGTATTTTTATATCTAGGCAATCTAACTTCGTTAGTTCAGAAATTTGTTGACAAGAATCGGTATGCCGACATGTTTATACCGTCGTCGTCAGCTGAGAACAGAGAATTCGATTTCATTATTGGTATGACTCAATGATGCTGCTTCAGGCATAAATTATTCTGAAAATATGCCGTAACCAAAAGTTTCTAAATAATGTTTGTAATAGTTGGAGCTGGCTCTTCAGGATGCCATTTGGCTGCCAAATTATCGAAAAAATATTCTGTATTGTTGTTGGAAGCGGGTGGAGACCCCACGTATGTCAAACTATAAACGTATCATATAAGCAATTGATGGAGTCTTTTTAAAACATTTTCGCTTTCATTTATTTCAGCCCATATCACAAGATACCTATCTTGGCATACTTGATGATTAATCAACCAGAAATAGATTGGGGTATAAAAATGCTAAACTATTTGTAGTCAGTGTTCATGATTTATGGATCTAGTTTACTTACTGCTATATTACAGCACATCGAACTGTACCTCAAACCCATGCCTCAATTGCTTTAAGAGACCAAGTAAGACCAATATCTAATTTCTGCAAAAAATTTACAATTCAAAATGAATTACAAGCAACTATTGCACGGTGTGATACAATGCATCTAGGTATCATTCTTCCCTCAAGGAAAAATCCTCGGAGGCTCGAGCAATTTGAACGGAATGATAAATATAAGAGACAATGTTCAAGGCTTTGATCGTGTGGCAGAAAAAACTGGTGACCAGCGTTGGAGCATGAATAATGTTTTGAAATATTACAAAAACTTGGAAAATTACGATGGATTTTTCGAAGAAAATAAAGGTTGACTTTAGGGAATTTCTATTCATTGAATCGAGAAACTGGACTAGCAGGCTGACTTATAATCTAATAAAAAATTAATGCTAGATGAACACGGGCAAAATGGACCAATGAGTGTAGAAAAATCACCTCTGGTGCAAATGACACACCATTTACTTCGTGGGGGTGAAGAGTTAGGCTACAAAATTCGAGATCCCAATCCATTTGGTCCCCTTACAGAAGGTTTATTTTTTTTCTTCCATTTAAAGTTCGTAGCAATTGGAATACTAACCTGAAAGGCCTGATTGAAAGTTATATGATAATTTTTCTCATCAGGCTTTTCTCCTATGGAATATTATATGAAATTCGGCCGTCGTTCTAATGCATATACCAGTCAGTTAAAACCAGTTCTAGGTCGTCAAAAACTTCATCTATGTCTAAATTTTCAGTTGCTACAAAAATTTTGCTAAATGGTAACAAAGAAGCCTATGGAATAGAATATGAACGTCATGGAAGTAAACTGACTGCAATTGCTACCAAAGAAGTCATACTTTGTGCTGGCACGCTGTCCACTCCAAAATTGTTAATGTTGTCTGGAATCGGTCCAAAAGATCATTTATCTGCTCTTGGGGTCCGAATGAAAAATTAAATGTTATTCAATTAAAAAAATTCTTTAAAATTTAAATATTGATTTATTTTATTAGATTGAACCCGTCGTGGATTTACCAGTTGGAAGACGCCTGCAAGACAAATACGGTGCTACGTTCGGCCATTTCATAGTTAAAGAAGGATATTCATTTCGCCGAGATCGTGACATAACTATATCCTCCGCAACTGAATGGCTAACAAATGGAACAGGAGTAATTTCTGGTGCCAGAACTGAAGCGATTTATATGCGAAAAAGTGAATTTGGAACAAGAAAAGATCGATCAGACTTGCATACTTATGTCACTTCCATAGTACTGACAAACAAACTAGTGTAGACTTCAAGAAATTTCAAAATTTGGACGTTGAAGCTTTGAAATTCATTCAAGAATCTGATGGCAAGGATTGTTTTTACCAAGTTGTTACTGGCGCTCATCCGAATGGATTTGGCTACATGGAATTGATGGACTCCGATCCACATTCTCCTGTTGTGATCCATCCAAAATATATGCAAGATGATTTGGATATGAAAATTTTGATTGATGGTTAGTTTGTTAGTTAGTCAGTCAGTTTAGCAATAAGGCTATCTTTTTGTTTACTTATCGGATCTATACACAACTTCACACTTTCTATAAGCAGGCATGAAATTCGCACTTCAACTTGCAGAGGAAACAGAAGCAATGCAAGAAATCGGAACTCATTTATGGCCCAAACCATTTTCACTGTGTGCCCAACATAAATTTAAAAGCGACCTGTATTTGGAATGTATTCTTCATCATTTTACGACGAGCGCATACAAATTCAGTGGAACTGCACCGATGGGAAATAGAGAAGGAGATATTGACGCCGTTGTAGACTCCAATTTGAGGTAAACGTATTTCAGATGTCACAAACCACTGTCACTACTGTCAGTGTGATTAAAAATTGTTTACAAGCTCCATGAAAAATTAAATTGTATTAATTTTGCAGAGTCTTAGGTATCGATAAATTGAGAGTGGCTGACGCATCTATCCTGCAATTAAAATGCGTTTCAGCAAATGATGTTACTTGTCGCATGATAGGGGAACTGGCTGGCGATATAATTTTACAAGATTGGTAGTTTGGTTGATGAGAACTATTTATTTTCCAACTAAAAGCAGATAAAAATTTTGAATTCAAGGTATCCAAAATACACTTGGATCAGCAAAAGGTCATATTGATCGACACGTTAGTATATTCCATAGAAATCGATATACTATATACATACAGATATTATGTTATTCCTACTTTCTCATGCAAATTAAAAAAATAAAACTTGAAAGTTGTTAATTATGAATTTCCATGTCATTACCTTATAACTTTGAATAGTTTTCGCTGCATCTCGTAATACGAGAATGTTATATGATTCATTGAGGCATAAATAAACTAATAAACATCGCATTAGAATAAGAAAAATAATTAAAGTTACATGGTACTGCACAAAACAACACTATAATTTGGCTACCAAGTTTATGTAAGATCTTAGGGAGTAACGCACTATCTATCAACCTTTATGCAAGCACGCATTGAAATCATCTTCATCCCATTTAATTAACATTGGATATCATACACAATACGGAATGCATATTGACTTCATGAAAAGTAAAAGTTTTCTCGTGACATGGGGTTAGATAAGAAAGCTTGATTCCTAACTTTCATGCTCATCCTATTATTTTAATGAGTTTTGGACGTTTGCTAGTTAGAACTAACTTTGTTCTCACTATCTAGAAACGCACAAAGAGTACGTATTCATTCACACGATATTACGAATGCTCATGTTTTCATATCGCACCTAGCCCATTCTGTGAGCTGCGCGCTAAGAGAGTGCCAATGCAAGCATTATGCATGCATTTATGGAAGACAGAAAGTAATATTCTCCTAATCTGACCTATGAGCTTGAAACCTTAGAGCTATGGATGCAAACGATCGTTTTAATAATGTGCATCCTCAAATTGTTGAAGTAGTTAGGCGAGATCAGAAGTTTTCTGAATATAAGATGCACGCAGGCAAGAAAAATTCTGTGTGGGAGACAGTAAATCCTAAAAGCATGAAAAAGAAAAAGATAATCAAAATCATCTGTACAACTATGGCTAGTTAGATAAATATTGCAACCGGTTTTGAAAATAACCAAATATATTTGTGTATTTATATAATGGTGTGCGAGTCAAGATTTTTTTCATTCGTGAAAATCATGTTGACCATCTAACTGTAGTGACTTAAATATTGTTAGTGACTGACTATACACTGCTCAAAATGACATTCCCAATTCGTTATAGTGTTGTGACTGTGATTCTACTTTGTTTATGTATTGTGAATCCCACTTTAGGATGGAAATCTTCACACAAAGATCCTAAAGCTGGAATGGATCATGGCCACGGTCATGGATGGGTAGATTTGCACGATAAAAGCCATCATCAACATAGCTCTCAACTCGGGGAAAAATATGCCATGTCTCATGGTATGATGATGGAACCTGAGCATGGAGGTTTACTCTCAGAGGTTAAAAAATTATTTAGCCCTGGTGGTGGCAAAATGGGAATGTCCGGGTCTCACATTGCGGGCGATGAGATTTTCAGTGTCAATTTGAATTTGGCCAATCTCAAGAAGAAAGGTAGTCGCGGTGGCAGTGGTGGCGGATGGGGACAAATGCAAATGATGCCAATGCAAGGGGGATGGGGACAGCCTATGATGATGGAAAAGCAAATGGGCTGGGGCCAGCCTATGATGATGGAAAAACAAATGGGCTGGGGCCAGCCTATGATGATGGAAAAACAAATGGGTTGGGGCCAACCCATGATGATGCAAAAACCTATGGGCTGGGGTGAACCGATGAAGGGGGAAATGATGATGAAACCGATGGGTTGGGGACCACCACCTCAAATGAAGAAGGGGAAAAAAGGCAAAAAAGGTGGTCAAATGATGATGGGTTGGGGACCAATGATGATGAAACAAAAGAAAAAGGAAGATCCGGGCAAAAAGAAAACAGCATACGTCCAGTAAGTGTTCAAATAACAAATTGAAATCTGCTAAATAAAATATTAAATTAAATGAATGAATTTTATTTACACAGGAAACTGAAACCCTTGTTTGACATTCCAAAGATCTCATTCAAAAATATTTTCCCTAAAGGATGGGGCTGGGGTTGGAGGAGATAGACATTGCTAATTAAAATTGTTAATTTTTTCATTGTTGCCAGATGTATAGAATTTCAATTCATGATAATGTTATGTTTTGTGTTACCATAATGCTACTCTTCACATGTAGACTGTCCGTCCATACGAAAATTAATAAATATCGATGTGTTTGAAAGTAATCACAATCGTTGAACAAACTTAAACATTTAATTAGTTGATGACCACAATACTTTCTCAAGCTGTGTCATAATTCCCCATTTCATATTGCCCCATATTGCACGAACTGCAAAACTTGCCAAAAATGTGAAACCTGCCTTTTGTGGTTGTTCAATTCCCATCATTGAACATACAGCAGCCTCTACCGACGTCCAAAGCGACTAAATTTCGTATGCATGGAAGATAGGAATTTTACCACAGTGTAATGTAACGGAGAGCCGGCGTGTCATTCTGCCTAAATTCAATTGATTGCACACTTGTTCAGAAACAAGAGCTGCTTGTAGTCGTTTTTCTTCGTCTTTTTCTATATTTTTCTGAATATTTTGTGTTTCCATTGTTCGGTTTGCAAATAAAAGTAAGGTCATATCGTAGTTGAAGCAGTTGATATCAAAGAGGATTCTTAGTTGTAATTGTTTTTGCTAATTTTTGTATTTCTTTTTCCAGCAGCCTGCTGAAAATGGATGGTGGATCTTCCTCCCTAACTCTTCAACTACGTGGTACCCTCCGCGGTCATAATGGATGGGTTACTCAAATTGCTACCAACCCGAAGGATGAGAATCTATTAATTTCTGGATCACGAGGTTTGTTCTTAGATTTTCGAATTGTCCTCCGTTGGATTGAAGTTGTGTCTGTTTGTTGTTTCCTGCTGTATGTCCTACGTCGCGGTATTGACAATTGAATACTTTACCTTCAATAGATAAGACCTTGATCGTGTGGAAATTGACTCGTACCGATGGTAACTTCGGTATTCCTGTCAAACGTCTTTATGGACACTCCCACTTCGTGTCTGACGTCGTGCTTTCCTCTGATGGAAACTTTGCCCTGTCTGGATCTTGGGACAAAACTCTGCGTCTCTGGGATTTGGCTGCTGGAAAATCAACCCGGCGTTTTGAAGATCACACTAAGGTTCTTTCTCATTCCATCCGTCTTCATGAATGAATTTGGCTTCTGGTCTGCTTTTGTGGCCACATCACCACATGACCTAGGTCATCCTATATGATTTCTGCCTCGTGCATTGAATGATGGGAAAGAACGTGCAAGATTTTTTGTATTTTTTTTGTATTCCTTGTGCAAGAGGTGAGCCAGCAATGGCCACTTGTGCAGGTATGTGACTTTTTAGTCCGAAACTTAATGGTCTCTGAATGAGTGGTGGTAAGCCCAAGTTTTTCCATTTATCCCCTACAGCCCCTGCATACATTTGCATTGCATCAAGTTTTTACGACGCAAAGATATATTGAGCAGTTAAAAGTAGAAGCTTTAACTGCTTTCGGGCTTTTTCGTAATTCATGAGCTATATAGTAGTAGGGATCGCCCAATTCAAAGTGAAGAGCATAATTATCAAGTCTTTGAATTTAGCTCAGGCAACTCAAGTTTTCCATAATGGTGGTAATAATAATAAGTAAGGTTAGCATAGGTTAGTTAGCTAGGGTTTTCGATTTTGCTTTTTGTGTAGTAAAATAAGAAGGTTGTAGTCGTTAGATTATTATATAGCGGTAAACGAACTCATTTATTTGGCAAAGGTTGAGGTATAAAACACCCACTTTACAAGGGTGGCTTTAGGACCCAAGCATCGCATTTTTTGCTTTACCAAATGGCATTTACTTTTGTGAGAAAACGCTAATGAACTCTGCCTATTTTCGACCAATTCAGGATGTATTGAGCGTCGCTTTCTCTGCCGACAATCGTCAAATTGTGTCTGGTTCTCGTGATCATACCATCAAATTGTGGAACACTTTGGCTCAGTGCAAATTCACTATTCAAGAAGATGGTCATTCAGATTGGGTATCTTGTGTGCGATTCTCTCCCAACATTGTCCAACCTGTCATCGTGTCTTGCGGCTGGGATAAGTCTGTCAAGGTGAGGAAGGATCTTTTGATGTTATAAATATTATGCTTCTAGGTTTTTTTTAGGAGCACACCATTAGATCTTGTTGTACTTGCAGCGTTTTGCTCTAGTAGTCCACAAGGGTCGGAAGTGTGCTAAATTAAATTTACATTTTTCGTCTACTTTTGTTTCCACCAATTGGATGCAAAGTTCGAAAATTATAAAACAAAACGTAACTTTATTTCTCATACATTTAAAATTAAAATCATATGCTTCAAACTGTCAGACATTCGGATGTCTGTCTAATTCCGAGTGTGTTCATGTCCTTTGAATGGCTGGTGGCTACTGGTCATTTCAACTTCTATACAATACAGTATACATAACTTCCTAACATTTGCACTGTCCGTGTTTCTTGCAGGTCTGGAATTTGGCCAATTGCAAACTGAAGGCGTCCCATGATAAGCATGCTGGGTACTTGAACACCGTGACAGTCTCCCCCGATGGTTCGTTGTGTGCTTCGGGTGGCAAAGACGCCAAAGCTATGTTATGGGATCTTCATGATGAAAAACATCTGTACACCTTAGACCATAATGATATCATCAATGCATTGTGCTTCTCACCTAACCGATACTGGTTGTGTGCCGCTACTGGACCTTCTATTAAAATCTGGGTAAGTTTCTATGTTATTATCAAATGGTTGAACTGGCAAGTCACTAGATTCTTTATATTACTTATGTGATGATTTATCTTGTTGATTCTCGAAGAGGAAATGCAATAACTGTATATGCGGATATGGGACTGATAATTAATATAAAATTTGATATCTAAATGTGGTTGTCATTGATTGTACTACCAAGTGATACCAATAATTTTTCATATGCATTTGTTTGTGCTTATTTCAGGATTTGGAAACGAAGGGCATGGTCGATGAGTTGAAACCTGAGGTAGTCTCCCAAACCACTTCAAAGAATGTACAACCTGATTGCTTGTCACTTGCCTGGTCTACCGATGGACAAACCCTATATGCTGGATATTCAGATAATGCCATCCGTGTATGGCAAGTATCACAGAGTGTGAGCAGAGTCGGTAGCTAAAGAGTTGGATTATAGCTCATTTTTATGACTGGTTCTGTTTATGAATAAAGAGAGGAGTGTGAAATAAAAATCGTTTGTGTTTTGTTTTTATATTTTAATTTCAGACTTACACAAGTGTAATTTATTATTCTTTTCATGGTTTACTTGCACAGCTACAGCAAAATTATGACAGTTAAAGTTAGTTAGTTGAGATGGACAGTTGAAACCGCATCATTGATCATTGTACATTTATTATTTTTAGTAATACGGAAAGCACAGGGGTTTTTTCTTCATAAATACTCAATCCTGTTGTCCAGTCCAAGCAAATTAAATAAAAGAAAAGGTAAATAGAAAATTGGGTCTTGATGACAATGGAAAACCCGGCTAAAACTAGGCGGACACGTATTTTTAGTTAGTAAAAACCAGTCAACACAAAAACGTGGCCTATAGGAATACGAATAGCTTAGTTGTCTTCGTCTTCAATTTTAGGAGCAAGATAGTACCGGATATACCCAATGTCCGAAACTTTGAATTCCACGACGAGAGGAACATCGGGCGACATAGACAACTGGACTTTATCTGATAATCCAGCAGCTTTAGCAAATGAGTTCAAATATCGTGAAGCGAATGTGAGAGTAACAGGCTCTTGTAGATCGACTTCAATGGTGTTTCCATCCACAGAGGCATTAGTAGCGAGTTTAATGTTTCCAGTTCCAATGTCTCCAGAAGATGTGAATTTCACTCCCTGTTTAGAGCAGCCTACAGTGATGGATTCACCGAATTGGGATAAGTCTCGCACGATACGGGCGAATTCTCCAGATGACATTTTGATCATGCATGCATAATCAGTTTCCTAAAAACAAATGATATTTAAATTAGTAAACCCGACAATGACAAACGTTTTATGCCTGTCAATCCCCAGAAAAATCCCAGCCCCAGTACTAGCTAAAAAGCGGAGCTATAACTATAAGTCGTACTGGAATTCCCAAATGTTCTTGGTCCAAATTCATAAGTTTCATATCAAAGTCTGATACTCTTTCTCCATTCTTAGATTCGAACATAAAGGTAACAACGTCCGCATTATCTTGGGCCTTCATTGTAACTATGTCATCGTTGTTGCAACACTTCAAAATTTTTCCAAGAGACACCAAGTTCATGCCCATTGATAGATTTCTATCACATCGATAACTTTCGAATCCTTCGGCTCTCAAGTTTAAACTCACAAGTGACACATGGCTGTTGTCCATCGCTTGGAGTTGCAAACCAGCCTCTGAGCCTGCAAAAAATATTTTCATTCGGGTAAACAAAACTTCCGGTAACATATGCGATAGATTAGAGAAGCAGCAGCGAGCAGTAGATTATCTTACAATCAAATGTTGCTTCTGTGAGTAAGTCCTTAATAGCATCGAGGACTTTCTTCAAGATCCCTCCTTCCTCAAGACGTGCCTCAAACATTATTTATTTTTTATACCCCAAGGAGAAGTTCCGAAGTTTAATATGACGAAAAGCGTGGTGCGTTTACCAACACTGTAACAAATTCAATATTACCAGTTATTACAAACACCATCAACAGTTCACTAATGCAGTAATTAATAATAAGCAACACTGCAAGCAAGTAAGAGGGAGAATAAACAATAGCCTACGCCTCAGTCTAAAGACTAACGACTTGGACCAAATCAAAGCCGGATTCAAAGTAAAATAAAAACTGAATGTCAAAGCCGTAAAGAGTTTTCTTCCGATCTCAATTTAAAACTGATAATTAAGGCTTTTGTATAAATTAAACTTACAAGAATAAAATTATGAAGCCGGAAACTTATTTGATGAACGAACACCGAGTTTTATGGGATGACACAGTCACTGGCAAATCTCTCTTTTAGACTTCTTCACCAAACAACAAAGGTCTTTCCCGTTTCCCAGCAAAAAGATTGCAATAGCGCCCACAGTAAAGCCCATCTTATCAATGCACTTATATGCAGGCAGAATTACCTTCACCAACGGTTCAGCAAGCATAACAAAGCGACTCAATAGGAGGAGCGAAGACATTTTTCAAAAGGAGATGCAAAATAGCATGGGAAATCGTTCTTTTATAGCAATTCCCGCTAGCGGTTAAAAATCTTGCATTCCTTGGCAGTAAGTACGTGATTTAGTTCACACATTGAATTTCAGGGATTAAGTGGGAAACAAGCAATGCTTCAAATAATAAATAAACAAAATAATAATCGTGCTCTTGAGGCAGCTTGAAAAGAGCCGAGACCGAGATTGAAGACAGCCGAGAAACCGAGATGGAAAAGAGCCGAGACCGAGATTGAAAAGAGCCGAGACCGAGATTGAAAAGAGCCGAGACCGAGATTGAAGACAGCCGAGAAACCGAGATGGAAAACAGCCGAGACTGAGATTGAAAACAGCCGAGAAACCGAGACTGAAAACAGCAGAGAAACGGAGATTGAAAATAACCGAGAAACCGAGACTGAAAACAGCCGAGAAACCGAGATTGAAAACAGCCGAAAACCCGAAACCGAGATTGAAGACAGCCGAGAAATTTTTTTTTAAATCATCAAATAATAAAAAAATTATCCGTCTAATGTGAAAATTAACTTATTTGAAGAACAAATCTGTGCACAACAAATAAGACATCATCGCATAAGCCAAAAAATCAATGAATGTTTCCTGAACGAATGAAAAAAATACATATTACGTATATAGTAATACCACCCAATAAACCCAATAATAATGTGGACTAAACAACAACTACGACATAAGCTTGCAGAAAGATTAAATAAGTAATTGA
>Ga0210040_10003502_pt1 | contig 21189 bp, 13 predicted proteins | sample CryGeyCG12114_NA_FD_185462 | JGI IMG/M metagenome (GOLD analysis project Ga0210040, IMG submission 185462) | Groundwater microbial communities from aquifer - Crystal Geyser CG19_WC_8/21/14_NA (SPAdes) (version 2) | ecosystem: Environmental > Aquatic > Deep subsurface > Groundwater | place: USA... | reverse complement strand
AATCTTTTCTTTGATTTGTATTTTCTAAACTATCCAATTTAAGATTATTTTACTTCCAAATGAATTTAAAATGTAAATTTTTGAGCAATTTAAAATGAAAAATACGGCATCTTTAGTAAAATAAATTTTTATTCCTAAAGATCTAATAAACGCAGAAAATCTTCCATTTTTCCACGCTCTTTTGCTCTTCATGGCATTTGCAAATCCAAAAAACCTGTATTTCATGGTTCATTTCTCATTACCAATCCTACATACCGCTAATGAGCAGTTAAAAACTCACACATGCATGATGATATGACTACAGCATTAGCATTGGAAATTTTTGAAAATTGCAGGCCCCAAAATGATAGGAAATCCAGTGGCGCACTTTATTAAGTCTGTCGCTTTAGTCCTTGATCTTTTCCTCTCCTCCTTGTGTCAACTCCAAAATCTCCACAACCTACAGCCAGAAATCAGGAGCTAAATCAGCGCTACATTTGCCCACTCATGTGCAAAAATAATGTGCACAAAATTCCTGCTTCACAAATCCAAATAAAATCAAGGCATGTCTATTATTCTATTAATTTATTTAGTCTACCAAGTCTACCTACGACCTTCTACTAACTCCCTGTATTCGTTTGGACTGCGGGTGGGTTAAACTATGCATAGCAATGTTGTTATTTTACAAAAAGGTGCAGAAGAAATTTTTTTGGACTTATTAGTTTTTAAATCTGTATTGAGCACATGCTGCATGCCAAATCCTACATCTCATTTTACCCCTCCTTTTGTAATTTTTTTTCGTACGTATTTTATCATCACATTTGGTTGCTTGTTAAATCCCATAAAAAATAAATCAAGATTATGTTGGCAGGAAAAAGGGCACGATTTCCGTCAAAGTGGTTCAATATCAGTCGAATAATGGCCATACATACGTATAGTCCTTTATATTTCAAACTCACTCTCAGTAGCTAATAATGATGGATCATCAATATGGCCACTCCATTCTACTCACCTGTGCACTGCTAATTCAAAAGAACGGAAGAAGGGGGAAAAGTAGAGGGCATGACCAATTGTAAATCTCAGTGCAATTTTAGTATTACTATTGCCAAGGCCTCTATAGCTATTTATTGCTTAAGTCTAAGTCCCGATTTGTAGTTCGAATTCCAATTGACTGGGCATGTCGTTGTTTCTAACTATAAGAGCACTTGGTAGGGCGTAGGGAGTTCAAAAGTTGTAAGCCGTAATAAAAAGCAGCCTTTTTCCGTTAGTTGATTTCATTTGTGGAACAAATAAGTTTTTTGACAGTCTTTCTGAAAGTGTTAAAAATAATGTTAAATGTTAAAAATAGATCAGTATGAAGAATGTTAAAAATAGATCAGTAGTGCTTATACACATCAGTTTCACAATGTAATTTTTTAAATTCTTCATCCGATCTACATATACACAGAGTTATTCTGTGCTAGGTGATATATTTACTAAAGCTCCTTTAGATAGTCGCTGCGTCCAGCTTGATGGAATTCGGTCCATCAAGACAGATTTTTAAGGAAAAGATTAAACTTAAATTTTTAAGATAAAAATTTTAAAGAATTCTTAAGATTTAGCTTACATTTAGACTTCAATAATAAGCAATACAAAATAGTTGACATAAAATAGTCTTTTTTTTATGTCTTATTTATAAAATTTTGGACACTGGATATTGCCGAGCTTATAAAAAGCTGTTTGCTAAGTAACTATATGGACTTTGACTACCACCCTGTAAGAATATATATAGATGATTGATTTTGGTTCCCCTTTTTTCTTTCCTTAAGCACATATAGATGAGAACAAAAGGGCCAATTTCATTCAAGCCAGTCAGTATACACACACTACTTTTTGCGTAGTAATGTTTTCATCTTAAACCTGTTCCACTTTGTTTTCCGGAGGATTTTGTGTACCTTTTCTTACCTACTACATGCAATCAGTCTTTTATACCTCTTTTGAATGATTGGGGACGATAAGACTGTCACAGGCAATCTATCAGCCAATAATAAACTCTCCGGAATTTATCATTTCATTTTTAATGCCAGCTTTTCCTGTGAAAGGATTTATAGATCGTGGAAAAGTTCACTCTAATGATAAGTTGATCAGAAAAAAACCCTCACATTTCAGTATTTTTAAACAACTTGTGCAATGCAATGAAAATTCAGAATTCAAGCTACGTATTTCAGGCAGCTTTCAATATACACTGTAGACTATTCTGTATAGCGAGTTCCCAAACAGATCTATAAGCAGATTAAATTGACTCACGTATGTGCGAAGCTCCATCTCATTTTAGAAACATTCCCACAATGCAATGAAGTCAATTTATGAATGAAATCAAAATTTCGCCGCAGTTTTCAAACCAACAATCTAGAAACAATGAAAAACTGACACTGAGTTAGCAGTGTTCAATGTATTTGAGTTGTTAAAAAGTATCGCCAGCCCCAACAAGATTGATTATACTTGATATGAGTCTCTTTTGTTCTAAAAGGACTCCACCTCTTGAGACTCTCCCGTTTTTCTTGTTCAAAGGAGAAAGTCCATCAACATGCATGTATTAAGGCTTATAGAGTGTATATAGTACATGCTCACGAAGGAATTGATGTCAATAAAACATCTTGATTAAACTTTTCCCCTTAATTCCTTCCTCCCCATTCTATGAAAACATTATCATCAAGTTTAATCTGAAGAAAAAAGACAAGACATTTCATACTTGCTCCAATGTACAACATGCTTCTAAAATTATTGATTTTACATCGAAAGGCGACAATTCTGGTGAGAATTTAAAATCTTACAGAGTGGCACAATCTAGTTAGCTCATACATGAAACAAACATAGTTGCGGTCAACTTTATTTTTGGTCCGCATACAAAAACGGGATTGAAAATATTTGTTTGGTGCACTGACTTTTAGCCACGTAGTAGCATTTCAATCTAATGGAAAGAGAGACGGGTCAAACAAATGTTGATACATGGATTTATTTTTTTACTTAGTGTTTAGACTTTCTTGAAAACAGCCATTTCCAATTCTTTTCGATTTTAAATTTTGCTATTCATGTGCAACTGTAAGTTTAGACTATAGACTCATGTGTTTCAGTTTGAGGCTGAGTGAGTTTATTACTCCTCTTTAATTCATATGAATTTTGAAAAAAAACTCAAAAAGCTATTTAAGCTTTTTTAGCAAGGTCAAGTTTGTGCATATAGTTTCTTTAAAATTACCTAAGAATTTGTCTATCATCTATTTAGTATTAAAGCTTGATTTCAGTTTGGGATTTTGTACCGCCGGCCGGGTGTATAATTCAGCGAGCTTTGGTTGAAACCCTAGTTCAAGTGTGTTCCAAACTTTTTAATTTTATATGGGATTTCAACTGTTGCACTTTGACATGCATTACAGGTCCTCCAACCATAGTGGAAATTGACATAATGGTGCGAAGCATGGGACCTATTTCTGAAGTGGATATGGTGAGTTTTCACAATAGAATGTCGTTTATTTTCTCCTCGTATGTGATTGCTTTTCATATGCTAGAATACTACATGCTTGTATAATACGGAGCACACTTGTAGTTTCGATAATTGAGTCCATTCAATTTCCCTATTGTCACCACCATCGTCTAATGGAAGAGTAAAAAAATGATTAGCTATATTTTGAGTGAGCTCACAATTTTGTGCAACAAAAGATTATTTGTCATGCTCTAAATGGTAATGCCAAAGTAATGCATTTAAAGTCCTGGGAAGCAATATTAAATGAATCTCTCTTCCACTCTAGATATGCAATATTATTAATTTCATTCTATTTTAACGACAAAAAGGGATAAAAGCTGATTCATTTCTGCCTGATTTAGCTTATGAGATTTTCTGCATTCCTTCAAATTCACAGCTTATTATTGCAAATTCGTATGAAATGTAATGGCTAAAACTAACCAATAATAGAGAATTAAATTTCTTTCATTTCATGCAATTAAATTTACCGTTTATCAAACTATAGCTTTTGTACTGTGCGGTAACTGAAAAAACATTGGCATTTTCTCCATCATAATTTTCACACTGTGTTGGGCTATTGTGATGTGAATATCAGTCATGTTCAATATATTTTCACAATTGCATTATTATAAAGTGAAGAAAAGAGTTTTACAATCCTTGAACAACTCCTTATTGATCCGTGGTATTGGAAATAAATACTAGTAACATTTTTTGCACTTAAAAGAGATGGTGAATGCAACTCTTTGATAGAATTTCATAAGGTTATCTCAACGTGAGATGTAAATGGGGAAAAATCAGTTCATTTTTATGACCTAATTAATCTAGCTTTAAATTTTAAGGAGACATTCGACACTAATAGACTTTGTATATTAGCATCGTAGTATATGACTGTAATGTTTTTTCGTTAAAATTGCGAGTTTTTAATTTCTACTTATATCATAGCTATGTGCGTCTAAAAACTAACTAACCATAGACTAACCTGAACGTTATAATGTATCTACTTGACCTCTACAATTTCAATTAGTGTCCGCAATCCATTTCCCACACGCGATAAATGCTGACAGCAAATCATAACTTATTTTCCCCCGCACTCAGGTTGCGAGTTCCATTAATTCATTAATATGTCACACACAACCTACGGTGAGTACATTGTGAGGTACCGAAAACCATTCATAGTTCGATACCTCATAACCACAGTAACTGTGTATTTGTATCAATTATGTTGTTATACAACTTATAATTTTAACCAGCTGTACTTACAGCGGTTAAAGTCGCTGCCTTTCATATACCATATTGTTTCATAACACAGAAAAATTAGACAAATTCTCGGAAATATCACACTTTTTCTGAAAGGATGCATTTGTCACATTCATTTTAACAGAATTATCCGTTTTCTGCCCCAGTCATTAAACCTGTGAAAAAAACTAAGGGAATTCATTTTTTTTGCTTATAAAGTGCTTTTAGTCAGTGCTAACTATTTATAAGCGGATTATATTATACATTCATGCAAACGTGTCAAATAAATTTTTGTGCTTGATTAACTATAGCTAACTAAACTCACTAACTACATAATGGGCAAAAAAATATCCGTATGTACTATAGCCACACAAAAGTTACATAAAAACTCTCTAATGGAGTCTAATATTTGAACTTTGCACCAGAAAATCATTTTGGCTCCTTTCATGTACATATAATGTAAGTACAAAGACTAAATTATAATGGGTGCTACAAATGATGATTAGTAGTGCTTCACTATGTACTGCGTAAATTACACTTGAGAAGATAAAAAGAGTAATTGTTGCACTTGGTCGCAAACAATTATACAAACGCTACTTTCTTTTACGCACAGACGTACTCTATGGATTGCTACTTTCGACAAACCTGGATCGACACAAGGTTATCATACAGCTCAACTGACAAAAGGACTTTGGCGCTCAGTCTTATTATGTTGGAAAAAATTTGGAAGCCTGGTATGGTCAAAAATATATAAAATTTAAAGCATGTAGCTTGGATGCTCAGAAAATGCAAAATTTTTTTGACTCAAACAAACTAAAGTCACTTTTAAAACAAGTCATGTTTGCATGCTATGATTTTATGAAACTCCAAAGCTGTACAAAAACTTTAATGGAAACCTTGTATTGCAGTATAATTGCGGAATTATAAAGTTTTTTTGCATTTAGTTACTTTGTTAGTTAGTAATCGAAAAATTTTAAAAACTTGACTTATACAAAACTTAAAGTTCATATTATTACAATTGGCAATGCTAGATTTGTGGATAAAAAAATGTATCTACCCAGATGTGTTGGTCTTATGGTCAACATCAGCTGGTTTGTGTAACGTTTTATCCTAATAATTCCATACATTAAGTTTCTTGTGGTTTCCAGATTCCTACTTTTACAACGGAAAACATTCTTACCTACACACTATAACCACGCCAAATAAATTTGTGAGGCTCTACCAAGATGGTCGTGTACTCTACTCGTCCAGGTATCCCTTCAAAGTTTGACTAAATTCCAATATTTTCTCTAAAAATCATCATTTTACTCTATCCTTTCTATAATATATGTAACTAATTTTCAGACTCACAGTTAAAGCAAGCTGTCCAATGAATTTGGAAGATTTCCCTATGGACATGCAAAGATGTCCTCTTCAACTAGGCAGTTGTAAGTTTTCAAATGAAAATTTGTCATTCTCGTTATACAAGGATTTCCAATTCCGCTCTATAATATTTGGGGAGTTAAAACTAGCAAGAACCTTCACTTTTACTTACTTAACCATAGTTGATCAATTAGCACTATTTGTATTTGAACGCTATTATGGCTATATTTACAGATTGTTGCCATATTCCCAAAAACCTTGTACAGATATAAACACTTAGGAACAGCATTTCACTTCCCCTCCAAACATTTGGCATGGAAAAGGAGGCAGTGTAATAACCACATCTCACCAAATATTTGATGTGCTAGATTGACTTACCTTTTCTTGATGTCATCAACTGGCTTTATTTTAAATGACACTCCAAAATGACTGTATCTATGGACATATGTATAAAGTATATGCAGATATGCGTGGGAGGATTCTAAGTAACTTATTTGCCATGATCATTGCAATGGGTTTCGGGGTAGCCTTTTATATCAACAAACCATTGCAAATTATTTTCAATAATAAAGGGGTTCAAATAATTTCCCCTTGAGTTTCCATATATGATTGTCAAAAAGAGGATTCAACTAGAAGAATTGGAAATTCAGCGAAATATTGACCAACCAGTCAGTCATATGAATAGAGATGAGATGCTAAAAATTTAGTGCTCACTCACTGACAACATTATACTATTTGCTGTGCACAGTTGGGTACACAACCACAGATGTGATATACAGATGGAATCCAAATCGATCTGTGCATGTAGACATTGCATCCGATATGAAGATGTCTCAATTTGATTTGATTTCGAATCCAACTGGAAATATAACCAACTTTATGAAATCAGGTGAGATCCATTCCTTGTTCAATTTGATTGCGTGATTCATTTAATACTCTGGCAGAATTAAAGCACATACTATTGAATTGAAGTCTCATTTAGACTACAATTAGTAATATAAATAGATAATTGCGTCCCACTGGTCGGTTTGTAAAGGATACTATAAGTTAATTTATACACACCTGAAGTATCCCTATACATTCTTTTTGAAAGTCTGCATGGAAAAATAAAAAAGTAAAGTGACAATCGTATTGATCATCAAGTTTTTTGTCCGGTATGCAAAAATAGCTGAAATGACGCCTTGATGCGATGTAGTAGATGTTGATGGAGCAAATCTTCACATGATTAATAGTTGCAAACTGCAATATAGACTAAAAGTCCTTTCTTGTTCCCTCATCTTGTATGCACATAAAAAATGTCACCATTCATTTATTTTCCAATCCCCATTTTCATTTTCACTTTCATCATTGGGTCGTTCGATATATCTTACAATGTACTGCTTCTGTAAACGGCGTCGTAGGTAACCAAATATAGTATAAACATAGTAATAAATGCGGCCTACCCAGACTAAATGCGGCCCAAGTATTTTCACATTTCTTTGCATATTCAATTCTTATCATGATTTCATTTCACAAAAGAAATAAAGTTTCTCAGGTTCTTACAAAAAAGATGTGCATGTTCCAGTTGTAATACTTAACTAGCTCCATCAAATACAGAATTAAGAATACAATGAAAACAAATCCTCATTTACAGTTCCCATAATCGAAATATGTTTTGTTCAAGCAGAATTGTGTACCACTGGTGAGTTGTCTAGTTAGTTAGTTTTTCTTTTGTTTAATTTTTTGTGCTTTTGGAATCACGAAAGTTTAGAAACCGACTTTTTAACATTGAACGTCAAATACTTTTTTGTTTACTCAACAAATAGATATGATATTCGGTATCGTTTACTATATTGCTAACGGATAATATTGGAGTTATACGATTTGCAAACTTTTTCCCTGTTGTGGAGTTCCCACGCCATAATTTCTCACGAACTAACTAACTAAGTTGGTCACTCGTGAATTATGGAAGATAAAAGAGGAAGATTGGTGAAACTGAAAGGATTTGAAAAATGATCATATTCTTGCAATAATGATGGTGTTAACTGCCAAACTGTCACTAGCTATGCCATTTGTAACACAGAACTCGTTGCGGTGAAAACCGTTATTATGGATTTATTATAGTACCGTTTTAAACAGTCGGTGAAAATCAAAATTTTTGGTTGTGTTGCATGTATAATTTGCCGCTTCTGACAGCTTTGGAATAATGCGAAAATTGAATTATTTCTATGAATCTACATTTTGTCTCCAACTCAGGTGCTGGGAGATCCATGTAGCATGTGTTTATTGTGTAAGGGTGGGAAATTGAATGGCAATAAAAAATTCACGATTCCAGCCATTCAAATGGATTGCTTTTGTCTCAAAACTGTTTTCACACACTAGACTTTGAATTATGGGAGAACAATAGTTGCCCTTTGTGGTCAAATCCTAGAGGTTTATCATTATTGCGTCTGCAACAGGCATAAATAATCAGCATGTTGTTATTCAGACATGTACGAGATTCGAATTAATAGTCAAATGGAGTAGTAAATGACCGACGAGCTTACACATTTGACATTTCCTATAGTTCACTAAAACTAACAATGGGAGGTGCTTGATTGTTCAATATAGTTGCTTTACATGAGTTGGTCTGTTTAATTACTTTATTTGTAATATTTCGTTTGACTATTTATTCAGAAATCGGGCACTTGTGAGTAGCTATAAACTTTTGACCACAATTTCCAACCACTTAATTATTTTTAGTTTCATATTATTCTACAATGGATCTGTTCAACGCCACATATGTAGTTCATGTCCAATAAATCCATTTGACGCCATTCAGTATTGTAGGTGAAAGTGTTTTAAAAGTGTATGAACTTCTGTTCAGATAAAAATGTGATTAATTATCGTACATATTTTAGCTGAATTTCTTGGCAAACATCAGACTAACTTCACTTGTAAAACTAATCAAAGCTGAACTGTCTTGAATATTCATAACACTGCTGAACATGTAGGCCTATCTAAGCATCATTTGCAATTAAATCTATACTTATGATTCTAAATTAATGTATATGGAGTATTCTATGGACTAAAATGACTTTGAGCAACTCCACTTGCATGCTTTGTGAATTGAGACTCCTCCCGAATTTCATTAAACTCAACTCATTGAATTAAACCGTCAGAGATGACTAACTATCGGGATTTAGCAGGTTGTAGTAAACACTCATGAGAATTGTAAATTATTAGTTGACTAGGCAGTCTGTATATTATTTAAAGGAACAACTTTCCACATAGGGGGAATAGTTCTGGCTATTTCTTATGCATCAATGTGGTTTTCTGTGCTCAATACTATATGTCCCGTGTGAACCTAATTTCCATATAGATGCAAAAATGAAGACATATGTAGATTAGTTTTTGGCTCCGTTTTGAGACACATCTCTTGATTAGGCCGACGGATTTGAGTGAAAGTGAGATGCACGAGATGAGCCACCAAATTATTTATTATGAGTAGATGTCCACGTTCTATACTGACTGACTGAGTAAATGGCATGGAGTACCGTTAACGTGGGATTTGGAAACGTTTATTTTATACATGGAAGAAATTTTATATCTAACTTAGAACAGTATATTTGAACTGAGGAGAAAAAGTAAAGTTCAAATTACGTGTATTATCAAACGAAAAGTAGCAAAATTGGCAATACTCAACAATGTAAAGAAAAGATGTTGCCCCCACCCAGTTTTTAGTGAAAATTAGGATTCCACAAAATCCTTAGTTAGTCAAATCTTGACAAGTAATAGAAACTAAACGAATCCATACTTTTAAAGTCGTATCATTAATGCAGGTTAACATTGCTCCTTGAAGCGACTAATAAGCAGGACTATATGTTTTCTTTGTTTTTTAAAAAAACTTTTTCTAACTTGTGTATTCATAGCAATAGAAAAACATGCGAGGAATTGATTTCTTCCCCTGTTTTACATTTTGGCGTAAATTTTTTTTTCAGGAGAATACTCATTCCTGGTCGTCAGTTTCCATCTTCAACGACATATGGGCAACTTCCTAATCCAAGTTTATGGCCCTTGCACTCTACTCGTTATTCTCAGCTGGGTCTCCTTTTGGCTGAACCGGGAAGCTACTGCGGATCGCATTTCTTTAGGTAAGCTCCCGTTTTGAAATAAATGTTCCACAGAGGGTGCTACTACTACTATGGTCTAAAGATTAGTTGCCATGTTCTAAAAAAATTGCTTTCTCCATGCTCTGACATTGTATATGTTGTCCTAATGTTCAATGCATTTGATTGTTTTGCAGGCGTGATGACGATTTTAACTATGACATTTCTTGGTTTGGATGCCAGAACGAATTTGCCTAAAGTACCTTATCCAACGGCTCTGGATTTTTTTGTTTTCTTGTCTTTTGTCTTCATTTTCGGAACTATTATTCAAGTAAGAAGTGTATATGTGCGGATTCCTAAAATTAATTGTGATAGAGCGCAGGCTATGTTCAATTTATTAGATGTTATCAGTAGTTATCTCTCTTCGTATCATCTATCGTAAGAGGGTAATTATAAAACCTTTCTGATAACTTATTGTACGGCGCCCAAGCTGTTTACTTGAATTTTCTGTGCAAACATTAATGTAGCCTCTTATGTATGATTTCAACTATTGGTCTGCTGCTACTGCCCACCAGTTTAACTTCAGAAGGATTTGGATCATTACATAATTTTATTTTTAACATACTGAACGGCGCTCAAGGTGCTCATCGTAATTGTTCGCATGAAATTACAAAACTAAAATGTCTAAGTACTGTTTCCCTAAAACTAATGTTCTTTCATGTTTCCTCTTCAAATGATTCAATCATCAAATCATCATCATGCGAATAATTTTTGTTTACAGTTTGCAATCGTACACTACTTCACAAAATATGGGTCCGGTGAGATATACTATTTAGATGATAGCTCCTCAGAATCCGAGTACGAGAGTGATTATGAGGTAAACTGAAATAAATAAAAAAATTTGCGAAAATTATATATCTAGTTTGATTATCTAAACATGTATGTTTGCTCAGCTGAGACAAATGATGGAGCTAGAGCAAAATCAAATGTCAATAATTGGTATGCCTCCACCCAACAATGGACTTATGGGGCGACCCGAAAGTAGTTCGGGGACTTCATCCCATGAATTTCAACCTCGAAGGGGTCGCCGTAATTCCTGGGATATGTGGGCCAAAACGAAAAGACCTCGTCGGGGAAACTTTCCTTTGGAAAGTGTCAATTCCGTGTCCAATGTGGACCGATTCGCCAGAGTGTTCTTTCCCTTATCTTTTCTGGGAATCAATGTTTTCTATTGGTACTCATATCTGTACAGTTCACCAAAATACTAACTAGCTCTATAAGTAATCAGAAGTTACAAATTCACAATCCTTGTATTCATTAAATGAGTGTGCAAATATTATACCCGTTCGCTTAACTTGTACAGTTGCCAAAATATCTTGATTATATTAGTTAGTTAGTTAGTTGATTAAGAATAATAACATCAGTCTAGTCTATAAGAAATGATATGCTATGTTATATGGTCAGTTAAATGCACTAACTAACTAACTAACTATGTTGTGCAATTTGACAGTAAATATAACGTAGTATTCCAGCGCTTCGTCTAGACTGATTTGATATACATGAATATAGTGGTGCTATAGCAAATTTTAGTGTATTTATTAATAAATTATCGTCACTGTTACTCCCTTAGATCCATTAGCTTGTATAACAAGGTGCTGGAAATCTTGTTCCATATGGCAATTTTATGTAGTTTCTTCTGAAGTCAAAAGAAATACAGATTTATCGTGTGTTTTTATATATAAACGTGAGTATCTAACGTGAAGTGATTGGAATGCATGGGATTTTGGATAGGTATTGGTAATTTTTTATTCACAAAATGATTGGCAACATATATGCAATTTAGAATACACGAACTAACTAACTAATACAGCAGTGCATCATTAAGAAAACAAACATGAGTTAGTGTGTGCTAAATATTTGGATTCCTAAATTATTTTGTGGCTACTGCTCCAAAAACTGAGAAAAACGAAATTTTTGCTTCAAAATCAACCATAGCTCAGCTCTCTTGCGGCACAGGTTACTCCTACTCACACTGTTTTTAAATATTCTACACGAGCAACTAAAAACACTGGTAGAGATTACGCTCCCGGGAATTCCCGTTCCCGGGCTCCCGGGAAATAGAGGATTTTATAGGCCGGGAAAATTCCCGGGAATTTTTTCTTATTCCCAGGAATTTCGGGAATTTTTAAATGCTTATTTTTATCAATAAATGATGATATTTACTAAATAATTACTCAATAATGGTTAAATAACCTTCGCTGTTTAATCACAATCACACCTCGCACAATTTAGACGCCGCGTCAGTTTTTGGCACGCAAGAATACAATGCCTTTTACATATACTATATACAAATATGTCTACAAGCTGAAACCATAGAAGTAGATTACTATATAAACTGAAATAGATTGTGCTGCTGAAACAAACTTTCCAATCTGAGTGATATAAAATGAGTCTCGTGAGGAAAAAATTTTGAAAAAGGAAAAAAGAAAGCTGAACGTAAAGTTTAAAAAATAAAAATCTTAAGGGGTTTTTACAAAAGAGTTTTCATTCGCATCTTCAAAACGTTTATAACAACCAGATAGATCAGTGCAAAAAGATTGATGTAAAAATTGGGGAAAAGTTGTGTTGAATTAGTATATTCGTGATTGCATAAATCTTGAATTGGATTCAAGATCAAATAAAAATCAATTAAATCAAATTAAAGCAGACAAAATTAATATATCTTATGCAAAGCAGGACTCGTTAGTAGCGAATACTAGTAGAATGATAGCTTTGGATGGTTTGCTTAATAACCCGCTTGATAAATCTGAAGACATGACAAATCTTATTATTTCTGCAGAAAAATTAAAAGTAAACTTTAGATACTTTGTGTTTCTTGTGTGCCCTTTTTTATAAAATAAAATATAATAATTCAGTTATTTTTGCAATATCCTAAATTTTTAACAGCTTTGCTATATTAACTTAGGCACACAATCATTCAGTTTACTGTTTCCCGGGAATTCCCGGGAACAAAGATTTTTATTCCCGTTTCCAGGGAGTGAAAAAATGCCCCGGGAGCGTAATCTCTAAACACTGGTAATAAACTAGCATTATATCCGAACTAACGATAGGGCAAACTACAAGAAGTTCACATCAAATCATACAAGGATCCTTGATTTACAGCATTAACAAAAAGATAGCATATTTCTGACGGAATCATAACAGTGATTTTTTTTTCTTTACGAGTTTCCAAAATCAAAGCCAGAAAAGTTGAGCCAAGCGCTCTACAAACGATAATCATATGGCTTGTTTTTGTGTGGATCTTGTGAAAGCGCTACGAATGGGACACTCATTATTCATATTAGTGTAAATGTACCAGTACACAATATTGAGGATGAGAAAAGACAATGGAAATAAAACTCGAGAGATCTTGTCAATGCCGGACACGCTATTTACTGTGGCGCCAGGAATAGAATTCCGTAGTCTTTGAAGACGAAAACTCTCATCAGCTATAATGCATAGGAAAAACTGCCGCAAGCAACTCAATTTACGCTCAGTTTGTGTCTCTTTGCTCTCCATTGACTTATTTGGAGTGTCCAAAATCTCGATCGGATTGTGCCATCCATAATGACTTTCCTACATGGAAATCATACAGTGAACACACAATTAATAAATGTTTTAGTGTTGATTTGAGAATTGTAAGTATAAACGAAACTCTTAAGTTATGTGAAATTATATTTAAATTGAAATATTATAGCTTAGTTAGAGTGAATGGATTTTTTTTTCTGAGTGTTGGGAGAGAGAGGGCGTAGAGAAGAGTCATAGCAAGTGTTGCTCTGAATTGTTCTGAATAATTTTTGTCCTTAAAAGTTGAAAATACGAAAAGTGAATTGATTTGTGATTGTTCTTATACAGTTCTGTACTTATTTAACACACTACAAGGAGTCGGCAAAACGGCTTATTCCTACAGGAAAAACCAAAATCCTAATAAACTTACAAGCCATTTTAGAATTGCCCATTCAAAATTTGACAAACGATAAAGATTCTGTCAATAAATTGGTCTTTGACGTGAATAGCCTCGTGTTTATGACACTGGTGGTGTATTGGCCTGCATAATCTAATATCTATCCGGTTAATTGAAGGTATGGGGTCGATCCCCATCCATCTTTTGTGATGCTTACTTTTCTTCCAAGTGAGATATCTATCTCATAGTAGGGGTACACCCGAAGGTACGTACTGTTTTAGATTTCTAGGCGAGTACTTCTACCATGCAGCCAATTAGATCAGTAGGTAGAGGTGGATAGTCTGCTCTAATTAGCTGGGAGAAGTACGCGCGTAGAAATCTACGACAGTACATGGAATCTGCTGTACTCCTAATATAAGTACTATGTAGCTTACATTATTGTACACGATTGAGCAGTTATCTTGAACACTTTTATCTGAGCCATTGTTACTGCTATTAACTTCGCGAGCCCATTCCATGATTTCCTCCTGAGTCTCCCATTCCTCATCCTCTCCAAATTTTTCTCCGAATCCAACCTGTGGGAAAGAAACACAATATACCTGATATAAACTAAATAAATTGAAAGCTTTGGTTACTTCATAATGAATGGGATGAAATCGGATTCAGATTGGTTGTAAATATTATGAACCATAGAATTGAACAAATTGACGATCTTCACCAAATGCATGAAAGTTTCGGTGTAGAAAGCTCAAACAGAGGATTTAAGAACGCACCCGACTATACTGACTGACTATGCAAGTTTATTTGCTAGTCAAGTGCTTCATTTGATACGAAAAGGACAAATGGAGTTAGATCTCAAGTCTCATCTATCCTGTGAAGTAAAGTTTACATTTCTTGCGTAAGATCCACACGAAAATTCACAAACTTGGATTTAATAGGAAGCTCTTGTATTTCTATACATGACAAGCCATTTTTCTACAGCAATGTTATTTGAATCCAAGGGTTCAGTTTACAATAAAAATATGATTTGTATTGAGGGTTGAAGCAGAAGCAGAAGGAAGTAGCAGCTATGCATAAATGCTTCCCATTTTTTAATTCCATATCAAACTGTAAGCTGTATGTTGAAATACATAAATGATGATAAGATGTCAACATCTTTTATGTATTATCATCATCATCATAGATAAACTGACTAAACCTCAGGTTATTAGAGATTCTCATCTACGGGCTTTCTTATACTGTTTGGTACCAAATGATACTATTTGGTAAGACGATTTCATTAATCTGGGACCAGCAAAATGTAAATGATCACACTTAATCACCATAACTTAATACATATTTAAGTTTTGCGACTAAAAGAAGCTATCACGACTTTTGTTCGTCTGTCATAACAGTATTGAAGCTTTTTCGAAGCATTCTTAAGTGATTTGAGGCAAGTCAAGAGATTTGATGGCTTAAAGATTTTATGTAAGGAGATCTGATAACACATCCGCTATTGAGTTAATAACATGTTACACCATAGTGCTGCTGCAACCATGTAAGTAATCTTTTTTCCTCATTTCGTGTTATTTGCCTATGTAGCTTTAAACATAAAAAAATATATGACGCAAGAAACAGTAAACATAAAAATATAATAAGTAATCATTTTTAATTCTGTTAACAACATACGAGAGATTCAAATCAATATTTAGATTCATATAATTTCCTATGGGCTGCACAATTCACAGACACGAAAAATATGTGTACTATGTTATACCATACCAGCCATAAGCATTAAACGCAAACATGAAAACTAGATAGGATACTGACGAGCATCAGTTGGGTTAAAAAAAGTGAGCCTATTCAACGACAAATTGTTCTTTTCAATGATGACAGAAAGATTGGAAGTCGGCATGTAGAAATATCGACGCATTTACGTTCAACATCTCTCCTTGTGAATTCAAAAGGACTTTCACAAACTCGATATACTGAAATCAGACAAAAACACCTTGTTGCCCTCAAAAAGAGGCCAATACTGTGTGAGAGGGATATCTCATTAGGAAGTAAAGTAAGGCTCGCATCCTGGTGGTGTAGTGGTATGCATATCAGTTCAGTGAGAGTAATATATTAATTATGTAGATAATATTATATTCATGTATTATATAATATAATATTGGTCATGATGTCATGAACATATATTTACAATAGAAGGGAATCAAGAATGAAAAGGTGCCGCACCTTCACAACGCTTACTTTTCCTTCCGACAGCACAACCTGACTTTGAGTAAAACACCGAAGCTGTTGTATAAATGTCAATCAATCGATTTAGAGCCCGATTTGAGAACTTAAGATTCATATGAAATCAATATACCGTGAGACAAGAGCAGCAGTCGACCACGGCTTGACGATCATATTGACTTTTTATACGGCACAGATCACAATCTCATATTTTATTCACAATCCAGATATGAACCCACAGTACTACAAGCTAGCTACCCATGGGAAAATTTATACAAAGCTAAATTTTTACTACGGCTGGGAGAATTGCTGGAACTTTCAGGTTTCAAGTAAACCCGAATTTTGGAGCTGATAAATATTAACGTTAGGTCCACAAAAACCATTCAAAATACTCCATATCTGCTATTGGTCATTCAAACACATGCATCAAGTTAGTCGTCGACATTATTTGCTCAAAAATCAATATAACTCTTGTCATATATATGTACCATGGTCTAGTATTTTGAATTTTTAGCAAATCATTTGAAGAACATACACCACATGTGTGGGTACATATTGTCTTTCCTGTTTGAGCAATTTCGGAGGGATTAAAGACTCACAATACAAAAAATGCATGGGCGCTACACACTCACCTTGGTAAAGTAGTGAACTCCAGCAAATTCCAATAAAGTTGCCATACAGTACCCAAAACTCATGAGGAGAAACCAATCTAATGCAGTGGCATAATGTACCTTGGGCAAATCCGTCCTGCAGTCCAAGGAAATGGTAGAAAGTGTCAACACCGTTGTAATCCCTGAGACGGAAGACAAAATTCCGAACATATTTCTAATCACAAAGTTTATAACTCCATGTAAACATTGATGTATCACTTAAGGATTCTATCAGAACAAATTAAAACTTTGGTAAAGTCAGTTAGCATTCTCCATTTTCTCTCAAATTTTTGTGCAACAATAACACATGTAGTTTTATTTGGGAAATTGATTTTATGCATGAACTTTTTATTGCCCGTTTTTCTCGGGGAGTTAAAATCTTTTAGTTGAAGCTTGAACTGCTGCTAATATCTAAGTTACATTTTTGAAAATGTTTTTTTAAACGATATGAACAGAATCATGGTCGACGTATAAATCAATACACAATCAATTACCCAGTCCAACTCGATCAGAAGTGGCTTCTCTGTTGATCCAAAATGAGACCCAGCTCAGGACCACAATGAGCACACATGGAATATAGACTTGGATTAGAAAGTTGCCTGCGTGTCGCTCCAGATTGAAATTTACTTGAAGAGCTGAAAACACACCTGAAAAAAAATATTCGGGAAAACCGAAAACACGTATGAATGGGCTATTTTGTAGTAAGAAAAGGATAAAACAAGAACTTACAATCTACAGTAATACTAATTGACCTTATTTCCAAGATTATACATTCTCATCAGCCTATACATCGCCCGCAATTATCCAATTTTATATGCGAAATTATATGATTGGATTTTTTTATATCCCACATATTATTTATCCATATATAAATGTACGTTTTGAAAGATTTTGACTAGGACATAGTATATCGTTAGCTGAAAAATTGAATGTTGAATATAATACGTGACGCCGAATGATAAATATTTTCACACGTCATTCAAAAAGCGTCGTTACTCCACTATGCGGTGTAACAAAGGGCTTTGTAACCGTGAATCATATATATCGATCAGCATTGTTAATAAGTTCTTGTTATCTTGTTTAATACCTTTCTGGCCACAAAACATCTGGTTCTATTTTTCCAGATTTTTTTTAATTTTACGCTTTTGAAATCCAAGCTAATGCTAGCAATGCATCGTATTCGTATCCAAGGTTATTCGTACTGCACATTAAAAAATGTTTATATTCAGATGCTATTTACAGTAAAAAGATTTCAGCCGAGCCTAGAGCAAAGAAATTTTTATGGTGGATAGAGAAACTAATTCCGAAATATATTCCCAAGGTTTATGATGCTTGGGAACTGGTTCTTTGTGCTTGTATTTTAAATTCTAAATTTTATCACATTTAGATTTTTTAGGTTTCTTTTTTTTTTAGGTTAACTTTGAGCGTTTACAGACGAATCAAAAACGCAAATTAGTTCACCAAACTCGATTGACAAGAAAGAACAAAGAATTCTAAATGATTGTGCAAAATTTTTTTTAGTTTAAAAAAAAAAGCTACAAAAATATAAAAAATAATAGTATAAAAATTGTAATAATATAGAAACAAAACTATGATGAAACATAAAACTATGATCGAATCTTCATGTCATATCATACGATTGAGCGCACGGGCCCGACAGGTATAAGCTTTGGTATTACAGAACTTTTTGAATCAAAGCGCTAGCTTCAGAGTAAGTCCATGGGGACCCGTCACACTTGTGTCAACGAAAATTAACTAACACCACTTTCTGATAGAGCATTGAAAACTGATCAAAATATGCCATTTTGCAAAAAAATCTGTTGACCCGTTTCGGAGATATACACCCATAAACCGATTTTTCGGGCCGATAAAGGGGAGTTAATTTCTCGGCCGCTATTCGGCCGATTTCGCTGAAACTTTTGGTACGTGTCTAAAACATCAATACACTCATGTGTTTTTTTAATTTTCCCAAATTTCGAAAATTTCAAAAAAATTTCAAAATTATGACAAATTTTTAAATTTTTTAAACTTTAGCTAGTACCTGATTTACGTTTATTAGAGTTACCATAAAAACGTTTATATTCTTTTTTTATCCCAAAAAAGTCCAAAAAGGATGGCTGGGCTACACGATTCATCTCATTTTGGCAAGGGGAGTTCATATCTCAGTTAGTAATGAACGAATTTGAACCAAATTTTTTGTGGGCATACACAGCAATAATATAAAGGTATGTTTCTAATATTTTACAAAAATTCAAAAATTTTAGAAAAATTGAAAAATTTTCAAAAAAATTAAATTTTTCGAATTTTTGTAAAATATTAGAAACATAAACTCTAATAAACGTAAATCAGGTACTAGCTAAAGTTTAAAAAACTTCAAAATTTGTCATAATTTTGAAAATTTTTTGAAATTTTCGAAATTCAGGAAAATTAAAAAAACGCATGAGTGTATTGATGTTTTAGACACGTACAAAAAATTTCAGCGAAATCGGCCGAATAGCGGCCGAGAAATTAACTCCCCTCCCGAAAAATCGGTTTATGGGTGCATATTTCCGAAACGGGTGAACAGATTTTTTTGCAAAATGACATATTTTGATCAATTTTCAATGCTCTATCAGAAAGTGGTGTTAGTTAATTTTCGTTGACACAAGTGTGACGGGTCCCCATGGACTTACTCTTCAAAATTGAATGAAGAGATAGCATTTTAAGTTTTGGCCGGGAAAGCTTAATCCATACTAGGAAATGTTTTTTCCAGGAAAAGTCTTTTGGAGAGGTGATATACTCTAACGCTCATGCCTCTATAGAAAAAATGGACACAGAAATAAAAAACTTGACCATTACCCAAATTCTAATCAATCGCATCTTCATTTATTCATCATTCAAGTAAAATTATTAAGCACAGACAGTTATAGTCTGATTTTAAGAAATATATGCAAATTTGTCATGAAACAATTAAAAAGTGATAGTCAGCAGCCGGTCACATTATAGTTCTTAAGCTTATTTATTGCCACCATTCTCACGAGGTTAAATGCAAATGAGGTTTAGTAGCCTGTAACAACACAAAAGCTTATGGCTAATGTTTCAATGTGCTGAAAGAATTTTAAAAATTGTTCTGACCACTTTTAAATCTTCTTCCCTTTCTCACGATTTTATTCGGCAGGAATAAAATAATTTCCTTCAAAAATAGTACTAAAAGTACCAAAAGGTTGCAACTTATGAAATCTCTTACTTCACAGTAACAATTTTAGACTAATTAGACATGCGATTTTATAAATGCATTAATTTTGAGTCTGTATACAGAAGTATAGTAGTCAAATATCGAGTTTGCCAAATGTATAAAAAAAAGTATAAACCGTCAGAAGTATAATGAGAAGTTATGTGAGAGAGTCAAATGTATAGTTCTTGTATTTTACAAAATCAAAAATATCATCATATACTTTCAGACTTTCTTGAGTGGCAAAAATTATAATTCGATTTTCATCTTTGGAGTCAAATAGACAAAAATTTTCATTCCTACTTGTCATAATACTTTCCGGGTTTACATCACTTAACTCAGTGGGCTCTTTCCTTTTGTTATTACGGCTTTGACTTTGACGAACAGACCGAATCAAACTTTGTTCAGTAAGTAAACATTCTCTAATGTTCAAATTAATTCCTTTTATTCCGTCAGTCACCACTTATGGAGTTGCACTTTGTTCCTTTAATTTTTCTTTACCTCCATAACATTTACCAATGACAGATGGTATGCAGTCATGCTGTTTTGTCACTTTAACTATGCCACTATCATAAACAGCAGCTCGACCTGTGCACCTACTAATTACGCATATGTAGTAAACAGTGTTTTTAATCCGACAATTAAAACGATAAATATAGTCCTCGTTGAACAACTTGTCATGACTTTTGTAACTTTTTGCCATTTCAAATTTAAAATATAAAATGTATTTTTTTTGCCAACTGAAACTGCTTTACTGAATTACTTTCAAACAAAATGCTAACAACGGACAAGAAAAAATAATTTGTTCATTATCATACTCAATTTGCATGCAAACAAACATTATACATTTGACCATAGCTGGGCACCTTCCTTCAGAAGGAAGGGTTGGAGAAGGGAAGAGTGAAGGAAGGGCTGGTTCAAAAAATCCTTCTCAGAAGGAAAAATGAAGGAAGGTGCTGGTTTTGAAATTTTGAGAAGGAAGGGTTAGAGAAGGCCTTCTCAAGTTTTCAAAATCGTTCATTTTCATG
>Ga0210040_10003501_pt1 | contig 21197 bp, 19 predicted proteins | sample CryGeyCG12114_NA_FD_185462 | JGI IMG/M metagenome (GOLD analysis project Ga0210040, IMG submission 185462) | Groundwater microbial communities from aquifer - Crystal Geyser CG19_WC_8/21/14_NA (SPAdes) (version 2) | ecosystem: Environmental > Aquatic > Deep subsurface > Groundwater | place: USA... | reverse complement strand
CCGCCGGCATCGTGCTGGCCGCCCTCTACGTGCTGCTCATGTACCAGCGGGTGTTCCACGGCCCGCCGCGCGGCGTGCTGCTGACCCAGGACGACGCCGCCCCGGAGCCGACGGGGGAGGGGGCCACCGCGGTGCTCACCGCGCCGGCGCGCAGCCGCACCCTGCGGGTGGCCGACCTGTCCCGCCGTGAACTGGCCGTGGTCAGCCCGCTGGTCGCGCTGATCGTGCTGCTCGGGGTCTACCCGCAGCCGCTGATCGACCTGGTCACCCCCGCGGTGCAGGCCACCATGACCGACGTCGGCGCCGACCCGGGCGGCAGCACGCCGGCGACCGGCTCCCAGGACAGGGACGGGGAGGACTGATGGACCCGATCGACGCACCGGACCTGGACTACGCGGCGCTGGCGCCGCTGCTGCTCGTCTTCGGCGCCGCCGCGGTGGGCGTGCTGGTCGAGGCGTTCGCGCCGCGGGCGGTACGGCACCCGGTGCAGGTGGCGATCGCGCTGGTCGGCACGGTCGGCGCGTTCGTCGCCACGCTGCTGCTGTCCGGCACCGAGGAGATCACCGCCGGCGGCGCGCTCGCCGTCGACGGGGCGGCGCTGTTCCTGCAGGCCACGATCGCCGCCCTGGGAGCGCTGTCGATCCTGCTGTTCAGCGAGCGGGCGCTGGACCCGGCCCGGTCGGCGTTCGTCGCCGTGGCCGCGGTGCCGGCCGGCAGCGTGCGGGACCGTGAGCTGGCCACCTCCGAGCGGGTGCAGACCGAGGTGTACCCGCTGGCCTCCTTCGCTGTCGGCGGCATGATGCTGTTCACCGCGGCCAACGACCTGCTGATCATGTTCGTGGCGCTGGAGGTGCTCAGCCTGCCGCTCTACCTGATGTCCGGGCTGGCCCGGCGGCGCCGGCTGCTCTCCCAGGAGGCGGCGGTCAAGTACTTCCTGCTCGGCGCCTTCGCCTCCGCCTTCTTCCTGTACGGGCTGGCGCTGGTCTACGGCGCGACCGGCAGCGTGCGGCTGAGCGACATCCGGGACGCCGCGGTCACCGAGGGCGGGGACACCCTGCTCGTGCTCGGCCTGGGACTGCTGGTGGTCGGGCTGATGTTCAAGGCCAGCGTCGCGCCCTTCCACACCTGGACGCCGGACGTCTACCAGGGCGCTCCCACGGCGGTGACCGCGTTCATGGCCGCGGCCACCAAGGTCGCCGCGTTCGGGGCCATCCTGCGGCTGCTCTACGTCGCGTTCGGCACCGCGGACTGGACCTGGCGCCCGCTGGTCTACGGGCTGGCGATCGTGTCGATGGTGGCCGGCGCCGTGCTCGGGCTCACCCAGACCGACGTCAAGCGGATGCTGGCGTACTCCTCGATCGCGCACGCCGGCTTCCTGCTCACCGGCGTCATCAGCCTCGGCCCGGGCGGCACCGGCTACGGCCTGGCCGCGACCATGTTCTACCTGCTCACCTACGGCCTCACCACGCTCGGCGCCTTCGGCCTGCTGACCCTGGTGCGGGACGGCGACGGCGAGGCGACGCACCTGTCCCAGTGGGCCGGGCTGGCGCAGCGCTCACCCCTCGTGGCCGCCCTGATGAGCTTTTTCCTGCTAGCCCTCGCCGGCATCCCGCTCACCAGCGGCTTCACCGGCAAGTTCGCCGTCTTCCGGGCCGCGATCGAGGAGGGCGCGTGGCCGCTGGCGGTGGTCGCACTGGTGGCGAGCGCTATCGCGGCCTTCTTCTACCTGCGGGTGATCGTGCTCATGTACTTCTCCGACCCGGCGCCCGACGGACCGACCGTCGGCGTGCCCGGGCTGCCCACCACCATCGTGCTGGCGGTCACCGCTGCGGCGACGCTGGTGCTCGGCATCCTGCCCGGGTCGGTGCTGGACGTCGCCGAGTCCGCCGCCTTCTTCGTCCGCTGAGCAGGGTCGGTCCGGAGGTCGTCCGACGGTGACCCCCGTGCCGGGCTGTATCTTCAGCGGTTGATGACCGGAGCCGGCACCACCAGCCCGCGGGCCCGTGGACGCAGAGACCACCAGGAGACCCCGTTGTGGCACCGGCCCTCCACCCCGGCCTCGACCATCGGCCCCTGGCTGCCCGAGGGTGAGCTCGGCAGCACGATGGCCGACGGGCTCGCCCGCGTCGAGGCGGCGCTCACCGAGGCGGTCGCCAGCGACCACTCCTTCGTCAGCGAGGCCGCCGGGCACCTGATGGCCGCCGGAGGCAAGCGCTTCCGCCCGATGCTCGCACTGCTGGCCGCGCAGCTCGGCAACGGCACGGGCCCCGAGGTGGTCGACGCCGCGGTGGTCTGCGAGCTGACCCACCTGGCCACGCTGTACCACGACGACGTCATGGACGAGGCGTCCGTGCGCCGCGGTGCCCCCAGCGCCAACAGCCGCTGGAGCAACAGCGTCGCCATCCTGACCGGCGACTTCCTCTTCGCCCGGGCCTCGGACCTGCTCGCCGACCTCGGCCCCGACGCCGTGCGGGTGCAGGCGCAGACCTTCGAGCGGCTGGTCACCGGGCAGCTCCGGGAGACCGTCGGTGCCCAGCCGGGGGAGGACCGGGTCGACCACTACCTCGGGGTGCTCGCCGACAAGACCGGCTCGCTGGTGGCCACCTCGGCCCGCTTCGGCGCCACCTTCGCCGGGGCCCCGGCCGAGCTGGTCACCGCGCTCACCGCCTTCGGTGAGGAGGTCGGCGTCGCCTTCCAGCTCTCCGACGACCTGATCGACATCGTCAGCGAGGGCGAGGCCTCGGGGAAGCTGCCCGGCACCGACCTGCGCGAGGGGATCGCCACCCTGCCGGTGCTGTTCGCCCTCGCCGGCGACGACCCGGCGGAGGCCCGGCTGCGCGAGCTGGTCGCGGGCCCGGTCGTCGACGACGCAGAGCACGCCGAGGCCCTGGCCCTGCTGCGCAGCTCGGCGTCGCTGGCCCGGGCGACGGCCGTCGTCGAGCAGTACGCCGACCGGGCGCGTGCCCGGCTGGACGCGGTGCCCGAGGGCCCGGTCCGCGAGGCGTTGTCCGCGTTGTGCACCTACGTGGTGACCCGTACCAGCTGACGAAGGACCCCCCATGCCCCCCACTGCTCGCACGCTCGCAGCGGGCCCCTGCAGGGGGGCCGGGGTGCTCGCGCTGCTCCTCGCGCTCACGGGCTGCAGCGCCGCGGGGTCCGCCGACGGCGCGGATGCCGCGCCCACCAGCGCCCCGGCGGACGCGCCGGCGCTGCAGGTGGACGTGCTCGCCGACGGGCTGGACCACCCCTGGGACGTCGCCCGGGCCCCGGACGGCACCCTGCTGCTCGACGAGCGCGCGGGGGGCTTCACGGCCGTCCTGGCCGACGGCACGGTGCAGCCGGTGGCGGCCGACTTCGACGACCTCTTCGCCACCGGTGAGACCGGCCTGATGGGGCTGGTGCTGGACCCGGACTTCGCCGCCGGCCGCCGTTTCTACACCTGCCAGGGCGTGCAGCAGACCGGTGGCGCGGAGATCCAGGTGGTCGCCTGGACCGTCGACGAGACGTGGTCGGTCGCGACCCGGGCCGACGACCCGCTGCTCGGCGGCATCCCGGTCAACCGGTCCAGCGGCCGGCACGGTGGCTGCCGGCTCCGGTTCGACGCCGGCGGGCAGCTGATGGTCGGCACCGGGGACAACGCCGTCGGGAGCAACGCGCAGGACCTCACCACCCTGGCCGGCAAGGTGCTGCGGATCGACCCGGCGACCGGTGCGCCCTCGCCGGGGAACCCCTGGGCCGACGCTCCGGACCCGGCGAGCCGCTACGTGTACAGCTACGGGCACCGCAACGTGCAGGGCATCGCGCTGCAGCCGGGCACCGACGTGGTCTACACCGCCGAGCAGGGCACCACCCGCGACGACGAGGTGAACCGTTCCTCCCCCGGCGCGAACTACGGCTACGACCCGGACGGCGACGACGGGGACTACGACGAGAGCGTCCCGATGACCGACCTCGGACTGCCCTCCGCGGTGGGCGCCGTCTGGTCCTCCGGTGACCCGACGATCGCCACCTCCGGTCTGACCTTCCTGGCCGGCGACGCCTGGGGCAGCTACGACGGTCTGCTCGTCGTCGGCGTGCAGAAGGACACCGGACTGCTCGCCCTGGAGGTGGCCGACGACGGCACGCTGGTCCGGCAGTTCCGGGTGCCCGAGCTGGAGGACGCCCACGGCCGGCTGCGCACCCCGCAGGCGGGGGAGGACGGCGTCCTGTACGTCACCACCGACAACGGGGACGGCGAGGACCAGCTGCTCCGGGTCACCCCGCGGGGCTGAGGCTCGACCCGCCGACGGCCGGGCCGCGGAGCACCCGGTCCCGGACCCGCGGCGGCACCGGTACCCCTCCGGGCAGCAGCGGGCACGGCTCCGGCTCGCCGAGCACGGTCCGCACCGGCAGCACCCCGGCCCACACCGGCGCCGGGCCCGAGTCGGCGGCCAGGTCGCGCTCGTCGTCCCCGGGCGGGCCGGTGCGCACCTTGACGCTGGCCTCGGCCAGGTCCAGCGCCAGGACGGCGGTGGCGGCCAGCTCCTTGCGGTCCGGGTGGCGGGTCCCGGTCCAGGAGCCGGGCGCCAGCTGCTCGGTCAGCGCCGCCAGGCCGGTCAGCCGCTCGCCGGGGTCGGTGACCAGGCGGGCGACGCCGTGCACCACGGCGCAGCGGTAGTTCATCGAGTGGTGGAAGCTCGACCGCGCGTAGACGACGCCGTCGACGTGGGTGACGGTGAAGGCGACCGGTGAGCCGGCGGCCGCGGCGCGGAGCGTGCCGGCGCCGGTCGAGCCGTGCAGGTACAGCGTGTCGCCGCGACGGCCGTAGCCGGTGGGCAGCACGACGGGCGCGCCGTCGACCACCACCCCCAGGTGGCCGATCAGGCCGGCGTCCAGCACGGCGTACAGGTCGGCCCGGTCGGTGCGTGCCCGACGGGCTCCGCGGCGGACGGTGCTCCGCGGCGTGGCGGAGAGCGGGGGCGGGTCGGCTGCGGCGGTCATGGCACCATCGTCGAGCGGCCGAGTGGTCTCCGTGAAGAGCCACTTCGCAGCCGTTCGAGCAGGCCACTCCGCGCCGCGCAGGAGGGAGCACCGTGGTCGACGTCCCGCCGTTGCCGCTGGACCGCACGGTCGCGGTGCCGCTGGCCGTCCAGCTCGCCGACGCGCTGCGCGCCGCCACCGCCTCGGGCGGGCTGCGCGCCGGTGACCGGCTGCCCTCCACCCGGCAGCTGGCCGCCGAGCTCGGGGTGAGCCGCACGGTGACCGCCGCCGCCTACGACCAGCTGCTCGCCGAGGGCTGGGTGGCCGGCCGGCACGGCGCCGGAACCTTCGTGGTGGGCGCTCCGGGCCCGGCGCCGTCCGCCGCCGGGCCGCCGGCACCCGTGGCCCCCCACGACGGGACGCAGCTGGTGTCGCTGCGGGCGGGCGCGCCGTGCCTGGAGGTGCTGGACCGGGCGTCCTGGCGCCGCGCCTGGCGGGCGGCCGGCGACGAGCCGCCCGACCGAGAGCCCGACCCGGCCGGGACGCCGGCTTACCGGACCGCGGTCGCCGAGCACCTGCTCCGGCACCGAGGCCTACCGGCCGACGGCGCCGCCGTGCTGGCCACCGCCGGCACCTCGGCAGCCGTGGTCGAGGTGGCCCGGCTGCTGCCGCCGGGCTCCCGGGTCGGGGTGGAGGACCCGGGCTACGGCCGGGCGGTCGGAGCCCTGCGTGCGGCCGGGGTGCACGTGGTGCCGCTCCCGGTGGACCGCGACGGGCTGGTCGTCGACGCCGTCCCCCGCGGGCTGGCGGCCGTCTACTGCACCCCCGCCCACCAGTACCCGCTCGGCTGGCGGCTGGCTGCGCCGCGAAGGGTGGCGCTGGTCGCCCGGGCGCGCGCCGAGGGCTTCTGGGTGCTGGAGGACGACTACGACGGCGAGCTGCGCTACGACGTCGCGCCGCTGCCGCTGCTGGCCGCGCTCGCCCCGGACGTCGTCGTCCACCTGGGCACCACCAGCAAGGTGCTGAGCCCGACGCTGGGCGTGGGCTGGCTGGTGGCGCCACCGGGACTGCGGCACCAGCTGCTGGCCTCCCGGACGGCGACCGGCACCCGGCCGGCCCGGGCGGGCCAGCGGGTGCTCGCGGCGATGGCGGCCTCCGGGGACCTGGCCCGGCACCTGCGCCGGCTCCGCCGGGAGCTGCACGCCCGACGGGACGCGGTGCTCGCCGCGGTCGAGGCCGCCGGCCACCGCAGCGAGGGCGACGCCGCCGGCGCGCACGTCGTCGTCCCGCTGCCCGACCTGGCCACCGAGACGGCGGTGCTGGACGCCGCCCGGGGGCAGGGCATCGCGCTGGACCGGCTGTCCCGGCACCTGCTCGGCCACCGGGACGCGGCGGGGGTGACGGGCCTCGTGCTGGGTTTCGCCGCGCCCACCCGCGCTGAGCTGACCCGTGTCCTGCCGGTGCTGACCGAGCTGCTGCTGAGGCCTACGGACCGCGGAGCGGGTCGCGCGGAGTGGAGGGCCGCAGGCCCTCCCGACGTGTGACGGAAGCGGCTCCGCGCAGCCGGGGCACGGCTGCTGACCGCGGTGTGATCCGGAGGATCACGGTGACACGGTCCAGCTGTCGCTGCCGGCCAGCAGGGCGTCCAGGTCGGCCGGCTCCTGCGCGGCGGCGTCCTCGAGCTGGTCGGCCATCATCCGGTCGTAGCTGGGCTTGGCCACGGACCGGAAGACGCCCATCGGGGAGTACCGGAGGTCCTGGCTGGACAGCCGGGACAGCGCGAAGGCGTACGACGGGTCCTCGCGGTGCGCGTCGTGGACGACGATCTGGCTCGCCTCGACCTGGTTGGTCTCGGCGATCCGCAGGCCACCGAAGTCGTCGCGGACGACGCACGAGGCGCCGCCCGGGCCGAAGACCAGCGGCTCGCCGTGCACCAGCGGGATCGTCCACATCGGACCGGTGTGCGGGTCCTTGAGCAGCTCGAACGCACCGTCGTTGAAGATGTTGCAGTTCTGGTAGATCTCCACCAGCGACGTCCCCTGGTGCTCGGCGGCCTGCCGCAGCACGTCGGTGAGGCCCTTGCGGTCGGAGTCCATCGCCCGGCCGACGAAGGTCGCGTCGGCGCCCAGCGCGAGCGACACGGGGTTGAACGGGTGGTCCAGCGAGCCCATCGGCGTGGACTTGGTGACCTTCCCGACCTCGGAGGTGGGGGAGTACTGGCCCTTGGTGAGCCCGTAGATCCGGTTGTTGAACAGCAGGATCGTCAGGTTCACGTTGCGGCGCAGCGTGTGGATCAGGTGGTTGCCACCGATCGACAGCGCGTCGCCGTCACCGGTCACCACCCAGACCGACAGGTCCGGGCGGGAGGCGGCCAGGCCCGTGGCGATGGCCGGGGCGCGGCCGTGGATCGAGTGCATCCCGTAGGTGTTCATGTAGTACGGGAAGCGCGAGGAGCACCCGATGCCGGAGATGATGACCATGTCCTCGCGGGCGATGCCGAGGCTGGGCAGGAAGCTCTGGACCGCGTTGAGGATGACGTAGTCACCGCACCCCGGGCACCAGCGCACCTCCTGGTCGGTCTTCAGGTCGCGGGCCTTGAGCTCGGTCTGCTTGGGGCCGTTCAGCGCGATCGAGGCGTCGATGGCGCCGGAGATCGTGGTGATGTCGGGACCCGCGGGCATGCCGAGGTCGTGCACGTGGGCGTTGGTGGACTCGATGGCGGTCACAAGGCCGCTCCCGTCTGTGCAGGGGTGTCGGAGCCGGTGTCGAGGGTGGCGACCGTCCCCGTGGTCCCGTCGATGACGTCCTGGAACACGGCCGCGAGCTCCGCGGCGCGGAACGGCAGGCCGCGGACCTGGGTGTGGCTGTGGATGTCGATCAGGTACTTCGCCCGCAGCACCATGGCCAGCTGACCGAGGTTCATCTCCGGGCAGATCACCTGGTCGTACCGGGCGAGGATCTCGCCCAGGTCGGCCGGCAGCGGGTTCAGGTGCCGCAGGTGCACCTGGGCGATCGGTCGACCCGACGCCCGGATCCGCCGGCAGGCGGCGCCGATCGGGCCGTACGTGGATCCCCAACCGATGACCGCGACGCGGGCATTCCCGTCCGGGTCGTCGACCTCGGTGGCCGGGATCGACGCGGCGATGCCGTCGATCTTGGCCTGCCGGGTACGGGTCATGAAGTCGTGGTTGGCCGGGTCGTAGGAGATGTTGCCGGTCCCGTCGGCCTTCTCCAGCCCGCCGATGCGGTGCTGCAGCCCAGCGGTGCCGGGGACGGCCCACGGCCGGGCCAGCGTCTCCGGGTCGCGCAGGTAGGGGAGGAACTCGCCGTCCTCGCCGTTGGGCGCGGTGGCGAACTCCACCCGCAGGTCGGGCAGGTCCTCCTCGGCCGGGATCGACCACGGCTCCGCGCCGTTGGCCAGGTAGCCGTCGGACAGCAGGATGACCGGCGTCCGGTAGGTCAGCGCGATCCGCGAGGCCTCCAGTGCCGCGTCGAAGCAGTCACCCGGGGACCGCGGCGCGATCACCGGGACCGGCGCCTCGCCGTTGCGGCCGAACAGCGCCTGCAGCAGATCCGACTGCTCGGTCTTGGTGGGCAGCCCGGTGGACGGGCCGCCGCGCTGCACGTCCACGATCACCAGCGGCAGCTCGGTCATGACCGCCAGGCCGATCGTCTCGGCCTTGAGGGCCACACCCGGCCCGGACGTCGTCGTCACGCCGAGCGCGCCGCCGAAGGAGGCGCCCAGCGCGGCGCCGATGCCGGCGATCTCGTCCTCGGCCTGGAAGGTGCGCACGCCGAAGGCCTTGTGCCGGGACAGCTCGTGCAGGATGTCGCTGGCCGGGGTGATCGGGTAGGCGCCGAGGAAGACCGGCAGGCCGGAGCGGCGCCCGGCGGCGACCAGCCCGTAGGACAGCGCCTGGTTGCCGGAGATGTGCCGGTACTTGCCCGGGGCCATCGGAGCCGGCTTGACCTCGTAGGAGACCGCGAAGGCCTCGGTGGTCTCGCCGTAGTTGAAGCCGGCCCGGAACGCCGCGATGTTGGCCGCGGCGATCTGCGGCTTGCGGCGGAACTGGCGCTCCAGGAAGCGGATGGTGCCCTCGGTGGGCCGGTGGTACATCCAGCTCAGCAGGCCGAGGGTGAACATGTTCTTGCTCCGCTCGGCCTCCTTCTTCCCCAGGCCGGAGTCGGCGAGCGCGTCGGTGGTCATCGAGGTCAGCGGCACGCTGACCAGCTGCCACTTCTCCAGCGAGCCGTCCTCGAGCGGGTTGCTGGCGTACCCGACCTTGGCCAGGTTGCGCGGGCTGAACTCGTCGGAGTCGGCGATGAGCAGGCCGCCGCCGGGCAGGTCGGGGAGGTTGGCCTTCAGCGCGGCCGGGTTCATCACGACCAGGACGTCGGGCGCGTCGCCCGGGGTCATGATGTCGTGGTCGGCGAAGTGCAGCTGGAAGGAGCTGACGCCCGGCAGCGTGCCCGTTGGCGCCCGGATCTCGGCGGGGAAGTTGGGCAGCGTCGACAGGTCGTTGCCGAAGGACGCCGTCTCGCTGGTGAAGCGGCCGCCGGTCAGCTGCATGCCGTCGCCGGAGTCACCGGCCAGCCGGATGACGACGCGATCGAGCTCGACGACGCTCTTGACGAGGCCGCCAGGGGCAGAGCTGTGGGCTGCACGGTCCATGCCGGGGGCAACGCCGTTCGCCTCGGGGCTGATTCCGGGATCGGTGCCAGTCGTGCCAGTCATCTGTGTGAGATACCTCCGACCCGCCAGGTTACGGGCGCGTTGCGGTCACCGGCCGGGCGACGGTGGAACGTGAGGGAAGGCACAGAGGGTTGCCTTCCCTGGCCACCCGGGCGGGTGGAGGCGGGGAACGGCGGCCGCACCGACCGCGTTCTACCCGGCGTGCAACGGTGGAACAACGGTCTGAAGACGGCCGTGCTCCTGGGTCTCATGGCCGGGCTCATCCTGTTCGTCGGCAGCTGGTTCGGCAGCAACGGCCTCCTCATCGCCCTGGTGCTGGCCCTCGGGGTCAACGGCTGGGCGTACTTCAACTCCGACAAGCTCGCGCTGCGGGCGATGCAGGCCTTCCCGGTGACCGAGACGCAGGCCCCGCAGCTGTACGCGATCGTGCGCGAGCTGGCCACCGAGGCCCGCCAGCCGATGCCCCGGCTGTACGTCAGCCCCACCGCCCAGCCGAACGCGTTCGCGACCGGCCGCAACCCGCGCAACGCCGCGGTCTGCTGCACCCAGGGCATCCTCGAGCTGCTGGACCGCCGGGAGCTGCGCGGGGTGCTCGCCCACGAGCTCTCCCACGTCTACAACCGGGACATCCTGATCAGCTCGGTCGCCGGGGCGATGGCCACCGTCATCACCTACCTGGCGCACATGGCGATGTTCGCCTCACTGCTGGGCGGGCGCTCCGAGGACCGCGAGGGCGGCGGTGCCCTCGGCGGCCTGCTGCTGGTGTTCCTCGGCCCGCTCGCGGCCGGGCTGGTGCGGATGGCGGTCAGCCGCAGCCGCGAGTACCAGGCGGACGCCTCCGGTGCCCAGTTGTCGCACGACCCGCTCGCGCTGGCGAGCGCGCTGGGCAAGCTGGAGCGAGGGGTGGCCGCCCGCCCGCTGCCCCAGGACGACCGGCTGGTCACCCAGAGCCACCTGATGATCGCCAACCCGTTCCGCGGTCAGGGCATGGCGTCGATCTTCGCCACCCACCCGCCGATGGCGCAGCGGATCGCCCGGCTGCAGGAGATCGCCCGGCAGTAGTAGAAGGACCCCCTCGCCCCCCACCCCTCGTTCCTCGGGGCGGGCCCCTGCGAGGGGGCCGGGGCTCCCTAGGGTGCAGGCGTGCAGAGCGGCGCGGTGCGGTACGTGGCGATCGGGGACAGCTTCACCGAGGGTCTCGGCGACGAACGGCCGGACGGCTCGGTGGCCGGCTGGGCCGACCTCGTCGCGCGGGGGCTGGCGGCCGGCCGGGGAGAGCCGGTGCAGTACGCCAACCTGGCGGTCCGCGGCCGCTTCCTGGAGCCGATCGTGACCGAGCAGCTCGAGGAGGGGCTGGCCCTCTCGCCGGAGCCGACGCTGCTGACGCTCAACGGCGGCGGCAACGACCTGATGCGCCCGGGCTGCGACGAACACCGGCTGGTCGAGCTCACCGAGCGTGCGGTGCGGCGGTGCGCCGAGGCCGGGGTGCCGCTCGTGCTCGTCACCGGCTCGGACCCCACCCGGCGGCTCCCGATGGGCCGGCTCGTCCGTCGCCGCGGTGAGACGCTGACCGCGCTGCTGGACGACCTCGCGGAACGCTCCGGCGTCGTGTTCGTCGACGTGTTCCACGACGTCGAGCTGCGGCGCCCGGAGTACTGGGCGCCGGACCGGCTGCACCTCGGACCGGCCGGCCACCGGCGGGTCGCCGGGCTCGTCCTCGCCGCACTGGGGCACACCGGCGCAGCACACGTGGTGGACCCGGGTCCGGCGGCGACCCGGCGAGTGGGTGCCGAGGCGCGCTACTACCGGGAGCACGTGCTCCCGTGGCTGCTCCGTCGGGTGCTGCGCCGCTCGTCGGGGGCCGGCCGGACCGGTAAGCACCTGCACTGGGTCCCCGTCGCGCCGGCAGCGTTCGAGCCGGAGCCGCAGCGCTGACGCGCCACCGGACCGGGTGGGCCGGACCGCCTCGCGGTCCGGCCCACCGGGGTCAGCGGTAGTTGTCGAACTGCAGGGCGATCTCGAAGTCCTTGCTCTTGAGCAGCTGCTGTACCGCCTGCAGGTCGTCGCGCTTCTTCCCGGTGACCCGCAGCTGGTCGCCCTGGATCTGCGCCTGCACGCCCTTGGGGCCCTCGTCGCGGATCGCCTTGGCGATCTCCTTGGCCTTGTCCGAGGCGATGCCCTGCTTGATCGTGGCCGAGATCTTGTAGACCTTCCCGGAGGACTGGGGCTCGTCGGCGTCCAGCGCCTTCATCGAGATGCCCCGCTTGACCAGCTTCTCCCTGAAGACCTCCAGCGCCGCGGCGACCCGCTCCTCGGTGTCGGCCTGCAGCGTCACCCCCTCCTCGCCGGCCCAGGCGATGGTGGCGTTGACGCCTCGGAAGTCGAAGCGCTGCGAGAGCTCCTTGCCGGCCTGGTTCAGGGCGTTGTCGACCTCCTGGCGGTCGACCTTGCTGACGACGTCGAACGACGCATCGGCCATGACTGTCTCCTCTCTCGCGCTGCGGACCGGTCTGTCCCGGGGACCTCCCCGGGTGCCGTCCGCCGTCTTGTAGGCTCATCCGGCACCACCCCGGGGCGGGTTGCCCGAGTGGCCAATGGGAGCGGACTGTAAATCCGTCGGCTTAGCCTACGAAGGTTCGAATCCTTCACCCGCCACACCCGGTGCGACGGCCCCCGACCTCACGGTCGGGGGCCGTTCGCGTACCCGGGGATCAGGGCACCGTCGGTGCCCGGGCGCCGGCCACCGCGGTCCGCTCCAGTGGCTGACCACCCAGGAACAGCCAGTCGAAGGCGATGCGCACCGACCGCGTGCACCGGACGGTGACCTCCGCGCCGTCGGTCCGTGCCGACCAGCTGTCCAGGGCGACGCCGGCATCGGCGAGCTGGTCGGCGACCGCAGCTTCGGCCGCTGCCTCGGTCAGCGGCAGCTCGGTGCCCACCCCGGCGCGGTAGACGACCGCCTCGTCGGCCTGGTCGGCGGCCGCCAGGGCAGCGCCGTCGCACACCGACTGCAACCGCTGCTGTTCGAGGAACGCGTCGGAGGCGGCGATCGCCCCGAACGCCATCAGCGCCGCGACCAGCCAGCAGACCAGCACGAACGGCAGCGTCGACCCCGCCTCGGGGGCCGGGTCGTGCTGTCGGCTGGGTCGCACGCCGGCAGCGTAGAGCGGCCGGCCGGCCGGAGGGGCCGCGTCGTCCACCGGTTGTGGACGGCGTCTGTGGACGGTGTGGACGGTGCAGCCCCGGCGGCGCCAGGCCGCCGACCAGGCTGTGGACGGCGGCCCGCGCGCCGCTCGGCGGAGGCTCTGGGGCCGGCTCCCCGGACTCGCGAGAGACGCCGCGATCACCCGTTCGATACGACCGGGGCGTCAACTGTCACGGAAAGTAGCGACACTCCAAGATCACTTCAATCTGGCGTGTCAAATCTTGCCTCGTGTGGGTGACAGGCTGCAGTCTCTTCATTGCGGTCTGTGCCGGACAACGCTCTGCCCCCGCGTGGGCGGCTGCCGCAAAACCGTCAGCGCATCGTGTCCAACCGGAGGCACCCCATGTCCAGCACCACCATCATCACGTCGTCCGTGCGCCCCGCCACCAGCAGCCGCAACACCAAGTGGCTCCGCAACACCAAGTGGCTCTGACGTACCGGAGCTGACCGCCTCGTCCGGGGGGCCGGCCCCGAGACGGCCCGGCCCTTCCGGGTGACTTCCCCCCGTCTCGCGGCCCGCCCGCCCGCTGCGGTGGCTCCGCGCTGTTAACGTCGGCCGACGCGTCACTCGACGAGACAGGCTTGACGTTGGCCGAGCGCATGGCCCCTGCACCGTCGGGGGTCGCCTTCCATCGACGGCTGTGGACCATCGCCATCGCGGCGAGCCTCCTCGCTGTCGTCGTAGGCGTGCCCTCGCTGGCGCCGACCTGGTCGAGTCCGTCCCCGCTGCCGGTCGCTCTGCTCGTCGCCGCGTTCCTGCTGACCGAGGCGGTCCAGCTGGACTGGGAGTTCCGCAAGCAGACGGTGGCGGTCTCCCCGATCGAGGCGGCCGTGGTCATCGGCCTGGTCGAGGTCGGTGGCGCGTGGACCGCCGTCGCCCGGGTGCTGGCCATCGCGATCACCCTGGGCTGGCAGCGCCACTCCGCGGCCAAGATCGTCTTCAACGCGGCCCTCGCGGTCGTCGAGCTCGCCGCCGCGCAGGCCGTGCTGTCGGTGCTGCCCCCGCTGGACGTCACCGACCCGGTCTCCTGGCTGTCGCTGCTGATCGCGGTGCTGGTCACCGTCGTGGTGGGCGTGATCGGGGTCGGGGTCGCCGTCACGCTGACCGACGGCTACCCCGGGCCCGCGATGCTGCTGGCCACGCTGCCGAACCTGGTCTCCGCCCCGCTGTGCGTGGTGGTCGGCGTGATCACCCTGCTGGTCACCCGGCAGACCGCGTGGGCGCTGGTGCTGATCGGGCCGCTCCTGGTGGCCGTGGTGGCGATCTTCAAGCAGTCGGCGCGGGCCTCGCGGGAGCGCCGGACGGTCCAGCGGGTCTACGACTTCGCCCGCCGGGTCGAGCTGGTCACCCCGGACGAGGTGGGCACGCGGGAGATCGTCAGCGCCGTGCGTGAGCTGCTCAACGCCGACCGGGTGGCGCTGTGGCTGCCGCCCTACCTGGACGAGGGCCCGCAGCTGGTCGTCGACGCCGCGGACGGCGACATCGGCTGGTACGACGGCCCGGGCGACCCAGACGACGTGCTGCGCGCCGGGGCGCTGGCCGCCGGTCCGGCCGGGCTGGTGCTGGTGACCGCCGGGCGGGCGACCGCCGAGGAGGCCGCCGCGCTGACCCGGCGCGGAGCGCACGAGGTGCTCGGCGTCCCGGTCGTGACCGCCGCCGGTGAGCCCGGCTATCTCGAGGTCTGTGACCGGCAGAGCGAGGCCGGCTCCTTCGCCTCCGGCGACCAGGAGGCGCTGGCCTCGATGGTCACCCACGTCAACGCCGCCATCCGGCAGCAGCAGCTGCTCAGCCAGATCCGGCACGACGGCGACCACGACCGGCTGACCGGCCTGCCGAACCGGCAGCGGCTGGCCGGCGAGATCGACGCCGAGCTGCTGGCCGAGCCGTTGACCGCCCGTGCGGGGCTCGTGCTGGCCGCGCTGGACGGCTACACCAACGTCACCGACACCCTCGGGCACGCCGCCAGCGACGAGCTGCTGCTGGTCACCGCCGGCCTGCTCCGCGAGCACGCCCCGCCGCAGGCCGTGGTGGCCCGGATGGAGGGCGGCCAGTTCGCCGTCCTGCTCCCCGGCCTCTCGCTGCCGGCCACCGAACGCGCCGCCCGCCGGCTGCGCGAGGCGGCCTCCACCCGGGCCCGGGTCGCCGGTCTGGACCTGGAGGTCTCGCTGACCATCGGGGTGGCGGCCGCGCCGGTGCACGGCTCGGACTCCGGGACGCTCATCCAGCGGGCCGACGTCGCGCTGCTGGCCGCGCACACCTCCGGCGGGGTGGCGACCTACCACCCGGTGCTGGACCAGCAGAGCCTGCGCCGGCTGCAGCTGGGCACGGAGCTGGAGACGGCGATGGCCGAGGGGCAGATCAGCGTCGTCTTCCAGCCGATCGTCGACGCCCGGACCGCCGACATCGTGTCGGTGGAGACGCTGGTCCGCTGGGCCCACCCGCGCTACGGCGACATCCCGCCGGACGACTTCATCAGCCTGGCCGAGCAGATCGGCCGGATCGGGCCGCTGACCGACCACGTGCTGGACCGCGCGCTGGACCGCTGCCGCCGCTGGCTGGACCAGGACATCGCCCTGTCGGTCGCGGTGAACCTCTCCGCCCGCTGCCTGTCCGAGCCGGACCTGGTCGCCCGGGTCAGCGCGGCGCTGCGCCACCACGGGGTCCCCGGAGAGCTGCTGACCCTGGAGCTCACCGAGGGCAGCGTCGTCGACGACACCGTGCGCAACAGCACGGTGCTGGCCGACCTGCACGCGCTGGGCCTGCGGCTGTCGATGGACGACTTCGGCACGGGCTACTCCTCGCTGTCCCAGCTGAGGCTGCTGCCCATCGACGAGCTGAAGATCGACAAGTCCTTCGTGCTGGGCATGTCGACCAGCCAGAACGAGTCCTTCATCGCCCGTTCCATCGTCGAGCTGGCGCACAACCTGGGGCTGCGGGTGGTCGCCGAGGGCGTGGAGGACGAGGTGACCCGCGACCTGCTGGCCCAGATGGGCTGCGACAAGCTGCAGGGCTTCCTGGTCAGCCGGCCGCTGCCCGAGGACCGCCTGGAGGGCTGGCTGCTGGCCCGCACCGGCGTGCGCAGCGCCGCGCCGGGCGCCCGGCACCGCCGGCTGTTCGTCCGGACCTGACGAAGGACCCCGCGTCCCCCCACCACTCGCACGCTCGTGGCGGAGCCCTGACGCGGACCGTGCCAGCACGTCACCGGCTCGTGGCGGAGCCCTTACGCGGGGGCGACGGCGGTGGCTGTTACAGTCTTCCGGCACGGTCCCGGGGGGTCCGCCGGCCGCCGAGAGCGGCTTGGTAAGGTCTTTCCCAGCTCCCGAGCACCGCCCCTTTAGCTCAGTCGGCAGAGCGTCTCCATGGTAAGGAGAAGGTCTACGGTTCGATTCCGTAAAGGGGCTCGTAGGACCAAGCACCGACCACCGGTCCAGTCGAGAGACCGGGCCGCACGGTCACCCGGCGGTGTAGCTCAGCCTGGTAGAGCAAGCGGCTCATAATCGCTGTGTCACCGGTTCAAGTCCGGTCACCGCTACCCCAGACGGACCCCGCTCGCGGGGTCCGTCGTCGTGTGTGGCATCCGCCACCCGCGTGCACCACCACAGAACGTCGAGCACCCGCTCGATCAGGACAAGGCGAGGAACGCACTCATGGCAGCCACAGACGTCCGTCCGAAGATCACCCTGGCTTGCCAGGAGTGCAAGAACCGCAACTACATCACCCGCAAGAACCGTCGGAACGACCCCGACCGGATCGAGCTGAAGAAGTACTGCCCGACCGACCGTCGGCACACGGTGCACCGCGAGACGCGCTGACCCACTGACGGACGGGCGAGGGGGCGGGAGCATGGCGCTGGACGCAGGACTGGTCGGGCGCAGCTACCCGCCCTCTGCCGTGTACGAGGTCGGACGGGAGAAGATCGCGGAGTTCGCCACCGCGCTGGCTGATCCCGACCCGGTCTACCGCGACCCGGCCGCGGCCCGCGCCGCCGGTCACCCCGACGTCATCGCGCCGCCCACCTTCGCCATCGTGCTGAGCCTGGGCGCCGGCAACGTCGTCGTCGAGGACCCCGAGGTCGGCATCGACTACAGCCGGGTCGTGCACGGCGAGCAGCGCTTCACCCACCACCGGCCGATCCGGGCCGGCGACCGGCTGGTCGCCACCGCGTCGATCGACGCGGTGCGGACCGTCGCCGGCAACGACATGCTGACCACGCGCGTGGAGCTGGCGACCGAGGACGGCGAGCCGGTATGCACCACCCACTCGATGCTCGTGGCCCGGGGGACGGCGTGACCCGCCGGCTGGCCGACGTCCAGGTCGGCACCGAGCTGCCCGAGCAGTCCACCCGGGTCACCCGCGCGGACCTGGTCCGCTACGCCGGGGCCTCCGGGGACTTCAACGTCATCCACTGGAACGACCGGGTCGCCCGGGAGGTCGGGCTGCCCGGCGTCATCGCCCACGGCATGCTCACCGCCGGCATCGCCGCGCGAGCAGTCACCGCCTGGGCCGGCGACCCCGGCGCGGTGGTGGAGTACCAGGTCCGGTTCAGCCGCCCGGTCGTCGTCCCCGACGACGGCGAGGGTGCCGAGCTGACCGTGCGCGGCCGGGTGGCGGCCGTGGCCGAGGACGGCCGGGTGCGCGTCGACCTGACCGTCACCAGCGGCGGTGAGAAGGTGCTGTCCCTGGCCCGCGCGTTCCTCGCGCTGAGCTGAGACCGGGACCGCTGATGCGCTGCCGGCGCGCGCTCGCGCTGGCCGGCGCCCTCGCGCTCGCCGGCTGCACCTCGAACGCACCGGCCGACCGGTCCGCCGCTCCCGCGACCGCGTCGTCGGCCGCACCGTCGACCGATGCGTCCGGCTGCCCCCTGGAGCGGGCCCGCCCCGACCCGGCCCGACCGGTGGTGGACCTGGACTTCTCCCTCGACGCGCACCTGGTCACCGTCACCGGCACCGAGACCGTGGTCTTCACCCCCGACCTGCCCGTGGACGAGCTGGTGTTCCGGCTCGTGCCCAACGGCCCGGACGCGACGGCCCGGGGCAACCAGCTCACGGTGGACGACGTGTCCGGCGACGACGTCCGGCGCGGCGGCTACGAGTCGGCTGGTGCTGCGGTACCCGGTGGCCTGTACGTGGTGACCCTGGCGGACACCCTGCCGGCGGGGGAGTCGACCGAGGTCCAGCTGGAGTTCACGCTGCGGCTCGGGGACGGCGGCTTCGAGCGGCTGGGCGCGGCCGAGGGCGTGTCCTGGTGGGCCAGCGGTGCTCCGCTGCTGGCCTGGGAGCCCGGCGTCGGCTGGGCTCGGGACCCGTTCGTCCAGCTGACCGGTGAGACCGCGGTCAGCCCGGCCGCCGACACCACGATGTCGGTGACGGCGCCGGCCGAGCTCACCGTGCTGATGACCGGCGACCAGGACCAGCCCGGCCGCGAGCGCTCCGGGCGGCGCACCTGGACCTCGCACGAGCCCGCGGCCCGGGACGTGAGCGTGGCGGTGGGCGCCTTCACCACGGCCGAGACAGAGGTCGACGGCGTCCGGGTCACCACCGGCGTGCTGCCGGGCTCCGACCGGGACGCGGAGCAGCTGGCGGGAGAGACGGCGGCGGCGATCGAGCGGCTCAGCGGCGTCCTGGGCCCGTTCCCCTACGCCACGCTCACCGTCCCCGCCCTGCCGGACGCCGGAGGGGGCATCGAGTACCCCTCCTCGATCCTGCTGGCCTCGGCCGACCAGGGCGTGCTGGTGCACGAGGTGGCCCACATGTGGTTCTACGGGATGGTCGGCAACTCCCAGTTCCGCGACCCGTGGCTGGACGAGTCGTTCGCCAGCTACGCCGAGTCGGTGACCGGGGAGCCGGCCGAGCGGACCGCCCGCCTGCTCGCCCTCGACGGTGACGTCGGCGGCTCGATGGACTCCTTCCCCGACGACCCGGGCTACGTCAGCACGGTCTACGGCAAGGGCGAGGCCATGCTGCTCACCGCACGCGAGCAGGTCGGGGCGGCCGTCTTCGACGCGGCGGTGCGCTGCTACGTCGACGCCCGGGCCTGGGCGATCGCCACCCCTGCCGACGTCGGGGCGGCGCTGGACGACCTCCCGGCCGCGCTCGCCGTCCTCCAGCAGGCCGGCGCCCTGGACCCCGACGACCTGCCCCGGTGACGGAGGACCCCTTCCTCGCCCGCTCACGGTGAGCCCCGGGAGAGGGGCCGCCGGTGCGTGTTGGCTGCCGGTCCACCCGGTCCCGTACACTCGACGACCTGGGGCCTGATGGACCCCGCCACCGGCGTGCCCCGGGGCTCCTCTCGGGGGACCGGTCGCGCCCGGAGGCGGCCCGGCAGCCCCAGCGACCTAGGGGTGTAGCTCAATTGGCAGAGCAGCGGTCTCCAAAACCGCAGGCTGCAGGTTCAAGTCCTGTCACCCCTGCCACCACCTGACCGGACCGAGACCAGATGAGCGAGGCGCTGTGAGCGAGAAGGACGGCGAGCCCACCGACGGCGCCCCCGCCGACGACGAGCTGACCGCCGAGCAGATCGATGCCGAGACCCCCGGGGTCGAGGACGCTGCCGAGCTCGAGGCCGCCGAGGCGGAGATCGCCGACGAGGCCGAGTCCGACGAGGACAAGGTCGTCGCCACCCCCACCCGTCGTCGGCAGCGGACCGGCGGCCGTCCGGCCAACCGGTCGGCCGAGGCCGACCGGCCGGGCGAGGGCACTCGTTCCCGTGCCGCCGCGGAGCGCGAGCGCGCCGCCGAGCTCCGCAAGAAGCGCAGCCTGGGCCGGTTCCTGCGGGAGGTCGTCGCCGAGCTCCGCAAGGTCATCTGGCCCGGTCGCAAGGAGCTGATCACCTACACCACCGTCGTGATCGTCTTCGTGGCCTTCATGGTCGCGCTGGTGTCCGGCCTCGACCTGGCCTTCGCCCAGGGCGTGCTCGCCGTCTTCGGCTGACCCGCCCCGCGCCTGCACCGCACCCGAGAAGGAAGAGACCCTGTGACTGACCCCCGCGAGCCCTTCGACACCGACAGCGCCGTCGAGGACACCGACCTCGACGACAGCGCCGCCCTGACGGGCACCGTCGACGTCGAGACCGGTGTCCGCGAGACCGGTGCGGCCGAGGGCTCCCTCGACACCACGGACCTCACCGCGGACAACCCGATGGGTCAGGCGCCCGCCGCCTTCTCCGGCAACTCCCGTGGCTCGGTGGACGACGTCCTGGTCGGCGACCCGCTGGCCGAGCCGGCGCCCGACCACGACCCGCTGGTCGAAGAGGCCCTCGAGGCCGCGGCCGAGAACGACGAGGACCCGGCGGAGGCGCTGCGCAGGACGCTGCGCACCCAGTTCGGCGACTGGTACGTGATCCACTCCTACGCCGGCTACGAGAACAAGGTGAAGACGAACCTCGAGTCCCGGATCACCTCGCTGGACATGGAGGACTACATCTTCCAGATCGAGGTGCCCACCGAGGAGGTCACCGAGATCAAGAACGGCAAGCGGACCCAGGTCAACCGCAAGAAGCTGCCCGGCTACCTGCTGGTCCGGATGGACCTCAACGACGAGTCCTGGGGTGCGGTCCGCAACACCCCCGGTGTCACCGGCTTCGTCGGCGCCACGTCGAAGCCCTCCCCGCTGAGCATCGACGAGGTCGTCAACCTGCTGGTGCCGGCGACCACGGCCAAGCCCGCCGCGGCCGCAGAGGCCACCCCCAGCGCGGGAAGCTCTGCGCCGGTCGTGGAGTTCGAGGTGGGGGAGAGCATCACCGTCATGGACGGGCCGTTCGCGACGCTGCCCGCCACCATCAACGAGATCAACCCCGAGCAGCAGAAGCTCCAGGTCCTCGTCTCCATCTTCGGCCGCGAGACGCCTGTCGAGCTGTCGTTCACGCAGGTCGCCAAGATCTAGCAAGAGGACCCGGTCGCCCCCCACCGCTCGCAAGCCCGCGGCGGGGACCTGCGACCGGGCCGTTCCATCACCTATCGAGAAGGAAGTCATGCCCCCCAGGAAGCGGTTGACCGCGGTCATCAAGCTCCAGATCAAGGCCGGTGCGGCCACTCCCGCGCCGCCCGTGGGTCCGGCGCTCGGCCAGCACGGCGTCAACATCATGGAGTTCTGCAAGGCCTACAACGCCGCCACCGAGGCCCAGCGCGGCGACATCGTCCCGGTCGAGATCTCGGTCTTCGAGGACCGCTCGTTCACCTTCGTCACCAAGACGCCGCCGGCAGCGCGCATGCTGCTCAAGGCCGCCGGGGTGGAGAAGGGCTCGGGCGAGCCGCACAAGACCAAGGTCGCCACGGTCACCCGTGACCAGGTCCGCGAGATCGCCCAGGTCAAGATGGAGGACCTGAACGCCAACGACCTCGA